>Ga0265297_10000920_pt1 | contig 77031 bp, 76 predicted proteins | sample Munlanlwell13791_FD_192502 | JGI IMG/M metagenome (GOLD analysis project Ga0265297, IMG submission 192502) | Leachate microbial communities from a municipal landfill in Southern Ontario, Canada - Leachate well 137-91 | ecosystem: Engineered > Solid waste > Landfill > Unclassified | place...
CCCGTCTGCGCGCAGACGGGCAAGTTCGCAACGTTCTTCCAGCGAGAACTGTTTGTATCTTTTTCCCATGACCGCAACACCTTAACAGGGTGTTGCACTTCGTTTGTGAACTCAGGGGATCCCATTTGGTTTTTTCTTTCTTCGTCATTCCGGAACGCGCGTAGCGCGTATCCGGAATCCGATTTTATTTCTTTCTATGTCATCCCCGCGACCTGTCCCCCGTAGCTTTAGCGAAGGGGGAAGCCTTGGCGAAAATGGAAAGCCGGTTTTCAGATTAAACCCTTGGTAAAGGGAAAGGCTGTTTTAAATAGTCTTGATAAAGCTGAATACTACTAAAGTGATCGAATGCCATTTCCTCTTTCGATGGCAGGGCAGACAATGAAAACCATTTCTGTTCGTCACTTTCATCATCCGCAGCCGCAATCTTTTCAAGCGCCGTACAAAAGTGAACAAACGAAACATTTTGTCTGTCTTCATTCGGCCTATCGGGAACATCAATAACGTGAAATAAGGTGATTTTATCTACGGTATAGCCGGTTTCTTCCAAAACCTCACGGGCTACGGCTTCCTTAATAGTCTCATCTCTATCTACGAATCCTCCTACCAATCCCCATTTTCCGCCTTCGATAAGTCTTGCAGCTCTTTTCACGAGAAGAATTTTATCGCCCATTAAAACAAGACTATCGACAACGACGTGACGTAAGCGCGCTTTGTTGCCGTTTTCAAATTCACATGTGATCATCTGATCATCTCCTATTTTTCAGTCTCAATCCACCCGCCCCCAAGCACCCTCGTCCCATCATAAACAACGCCCGCCTGTCCGGGCGCGACGCCAAAGACGGGCTCGGCCAACGCCACTTCCCCGCGCCCTTCCCCCGCCATCCGAAACACCGCCGCCACAGGAGCCTGCGCCGAGCGCAATTTCACGCTCACGGACACCCCATCCGAAGGCACATCGTCACCCAGCCAATTCACCTCGCGCAAAATGACGCGCCTTTGCGCCAACGCTTCCCTCGGCCCCACAACAACTTGTTTTTTTGCCGCATCCAGCCGCACAACAAACAAAGGCTCGTTATTCTCGCCCACGCGCGCAGACAAATTAATCCCGCGCCTCTGGCCTACCGTATAATGAATGATCCCTTCGTGCCGCCCCAAAATTTTTCCCGACTCATCCACAATCTCGCCGGGCACAATTCCTTCGGGGCGCAAACGCGCGACAAGCCCCGCATAATCGCCGTTCGGCACAAAACAAATGTCCTGGCTGTCCGGCTTCGCGGCGACAGGCAGGCCGAATTTTTCGGCCAGCGCGCGCGTCTCGATTTTGCTTTTCATCCCGCCCAAAGGAAACCGCAGGAAGTCGAGCTGCGCCTGCGACGCCCCGAATAAAAAATAGCTCTGGTCGCGTTTGTCGTCCGCGGCGCGATGAAGCTCCGCGCCCCTCTTCCCTTTCGTAAGCAGCGCATAATGTCCAGTCGCCAACGCTTCCGCGCCCAACTCGCGCGCCTTGTCCATCAACGCACCGAATTTTATTCTCTTGTTGCATCTCGCGCACGGCAAAGGCGTCTCGCCGCGCAAATAGGTATCGACAAAATCGCCGACGATTGATTTTGAAAATTCGTCCGTCAGATCGAGAACATGATGCGGCACGCCGAGTATCTCGGCGACTTTCCGCGCATCATCGACATGCGTCGGCTTTGAGGCTTTGTGCAACACCAGCGTTACGCCGACGACATCGCACCCACGCTCCTTCAAAAGCGCAGCCGTGACGCTGCTGTCGACGCCGCCCGACATGGCGACGGCGACCTTCACCCCCTTCCGAAAATTTTCAGAACCCGCGATACTCATCTCACCATCCAAAAGAATCCCGACTCACCCCTATCCCGCCCGGATTCCCCTCCCCTTGAGGGAGGGGTTAGGGGAGGGGTAAGGCGTTAAGGTTAATCCAACCGCCAATTCAGACTATAGCCTGTGTCACAGCCTATAGTCTAAGAAAGCCCCCTTTTTCTCAGCCTATAACTTGAAAAAAAGCGTTTTTTTCAAGTTATAGCCGTTGGAAAACCGGCCTTTTCACATTTTAACTTAACCAAATAAGCACAGCCTATGGTCTGATTTTATAAGGCGGCTTCTCATACCCCTTCGGCGACAGCGTAAAGACCTCTGCGCCCGTCTCCGTCACGCCGATGGTGTGCTCGAATTGCGCGGACAAAGACTTGTCCTTCGTCACGGCCGTCCACCCGTCGGATAAAACTTTCACTTCATATCGGCCCGCATTGATCATCGGCTCGATGGTAAAGATCATCCCCTTTTCAAGAACGACGCCCTCCCCCGCTTCTCCGAAATGCAGAACGGAAGGCTGGCAATGAAAAACTTTTCCGGTTCCGTGCCCGCAGAAATCGCGCACGACGGAAAATCCCGCGCCCTCCGCATGTTTTTGTATGGCGCTCGCGACATCGCCCAATCTCGCGCCGGGCTTGACCTGCGCGATGCCGAGCATCAGGCTTTCGTAAGTCACGTCGACCAGGCGCCGCGCCTTGAGGCTTACCTTCTCGCCGATGCAGAACATGCGGCTCGCGTCGCCATGCCATCCGTCGAGCGTCGGCGTCACGTCGATGTTGACAATGTCGCCCTCTTCCAGTTTTTTATCGCCCGGAATGCCGTGACAGACGACGTGGTTGATCGACATGCACGTCGCACGTGGATAGCCGCGATATCCCAAGGGAGCCGAAACGCCGCCATGCTCGCGCGTGAAAGCGTCGCATAGGTCGTCAAGATCGCCGGTACGCGCGCCCGGAACAACAAAAGGCGTTACATAATCGAGAATCTCGGCCGCAAGACGCCCGGCCTTGCGCATGGCTGCAAAGTCGTCCTCGCCGTGAAGTGGTATGGAATCGTCTTCCCCGTCGGTACTCATTACATTGAACTGCCGGGCTTGAAATTGACCTGAACGCCCATTTTTTCCATCTGGCTCATGGTGGTAGCCAGATTGTGCTGCGTAGCCGACGCCAACATCGCCTGACCGTACTCAGTCGGCGCGCGGGTCGATGTCGTCTTCTCGGCCATGACCATATTCATCAATATGCCGGGCAACCCGCCGTCCGCGACTTCTCCCGAACGAATGCCTTCGTCCTGACGCGCTTTTGGCCCCCAGAAAAGCTCGGTAATACGCAAATCGCCGGAACCCTGCTTTTTCTTCTTGCGAATGACGAGTCCCGTATCTTCGTCGATCTCTTCTTTATCTTCGCCTTCTTCGGGCCACTTGCAATCCTGCCAACTGACCGCGAGAAAATCCTGTATAGCGGATGACATGAACGGCAGATTGACCAAAAGTTCGCGGAACATTTCGGCGGCCGAGTAAATCGCCTCTTCCTCAAGCTTCTTGATTTCGGCTTTTTGTTCGTCGGTCTTCATCCCCTTGCGAGCCGCCATGACGGGAACCATGCAATTGTCTTTGAGGCGCTTGGCCCATTCCTTGGCCTGTTCGCCGCGCTCGGCCTCGCCGTTCTCGGTGTATAGTTCGCCCATCGTGCGCAGTCTTTTGACCAGACACTCGGACCAGTACCACCAGTCGTTAAAAGGGGCTTTCTGAGAATACGTTTGAGCCATAGCGGTCGCCTCAAGGTAAAGTGTTCAAAGGTAGGTTACAAAAATTGCCCCATATAAAAAAGGGCTTTCTTTTAAATAAGGCCTTTTTTTGGGGGGGGCGTACAGACATAATCCCCATTTTCCGACTAAAGAGCAGGATTAGAAGAACGGACAATCATAACCTTCCATATTGTCCCCATGATGGTGGAAGATGTTAGTATAGCCAAATCCTTCTCTATTTTTTGCTTAAGCTTTTCCGGCGCCATTTCTTTCAAAAATTTTACACGCCAACCAACGCCGTGACTTACCAAGAAATCCCTCTGTTCAACAATCTCTTCAACTTGGGCTCCCTCTTCTTCGGCCACGCGACGAAGAGCGCCAAAATCAACGTCCACCGTCACATCCATCTTACCCGGAGAGGTTAATATATCATCGACTGGCCGAGACTGGCACCACGCATCAAAGGTATTAACCCAAGGACGATCAACATACCCGTAATCGATAATCGCCCCAGCACCGCCTTGCCGAACAATGTGTGCCGCAAGGCTTTTCATAATAAGACGTGATTGCTCGGAAAATTCGTGAATATATCCCGTCTTTGCATCCGTTAAAGATTCCTCCGCGAAGGGATCAGGCGGCAAGGCGAAAAATTCATTTCCTTCAACGATAGCTAGCCTGTCATCTTGAAGAGCGATGAGATGTTCAGTCCATCCTTGTTCAGTTTTTATAAACTGCCGCGCCGGAATATTATCAAATAGCTCGTTAGCGAGAAAAAGCATGGGCAAGGGATCAAGCTGAGACAAATCATCGATGTGAACGGGGTTATATTCTTTTAGCTTATTCTTTTGAATGTCGCGCAACGCGGCGTTACTTTCAAGCAATCGGATTCGCAAGGCTTGATGAAACTCGGGAACAGGTTCGGTGAACCTCAGTAAATCGTTGAGCATGGTGCCGTGTCCGGGGCCCAATTCCAGAAGAATGACCGGGTTTGGGCTTCCCATTTTTTTCCAAGCATCAAGGCACCAAACGCCAAGCATTTCGCCAAATATCTGGCTAATTTCCGGAGCGGTTCCAAAATCTTTCGTAGTGCCTATGGGATCTCCTTGCCGGTAATAGCCATGATCAGGATGCTGCAGAACAATATTCATGTAGCGTTCAATCGTTATCGGCCCCTCTTCTCGAATGATTCCCTTAAGGATCGGCAAAAGAGGAACTGACGCTTTCGATGCAAACAAATCGGCCAAAGAAAATGAAAATAAGTTGTTCCACCGAAACCTGGGAAACAAGGGTTTTTTATCCATATATTGCATACTGTCCGAATTTCGAGATGAGATTATCGACTGTCTCCGCGTTCATATATTGACCCGGCGGCCTGTGTCCTTCATAGCAGTAGGAACACCGCATGTTGCAATCAAAGGTAGTTTTAATAATAAGAGTCAAAAATTTATCGTTCATATGCTCTCGCTTATAAAAAATAAATTACTCTATCTTTCCCGCCGTCCTGAGATAGCCCGAATTTTGCTGGGCCCAACGTTCGCTTGCTTCGACGTCGTGGCGTTGAGGCTCTCCGGCCAAAAGCGATTCCTCGTGCGACGGCCTCGTTTCGCCGACTTCTTCGCGTTCCACCAAATCCGACAACACGGCGGGCAAACGCCCGTGTTCGGGAAGCCCGCTGCCCAGACCCTTGTCTTCTTCCCCGTTGGCGATGAACAGAGACTCGGCAATCTTGCTCGGAAAATTTTTCATCCACGAAGATTTCAAAAGCTTCTGCATATCGAGGGAGATCCACGGCAGCGCCCTTAACGATTCCTGAAACACGGATTTAAAGCCGTCGATGATTTGCTCGTCGCGTTTCTGGGGGTTCGATCCGATCTCTTCCGGCATGTCGGCGCGGTCGAGCAAGGCATGAAGGCGCTGAAGAATTTTGATTGCCAAATCCGATTTATCCTGCCGTTCGGCCTCGGCCATAAACACATCGACATTACGCTTATAGACGTGAACGCACTCCGTCAGGCGCTCGGCGAACGCTTCCGCCCCCAACGTCCATTCGGCAATGCCGGGTTTCTGAATTTTTTTCTGTACGCCCATGGCGAACACACTCCGTTCAAGGGTGAGAATACCGCAAAAAGGATGCTTTTGTAAAACAATCAAAAGCCCAAGCAAAAATCAATGATTCGGAAAAGCCTATGATTTTCAATTTATTAAGGGCGAATCTTAATCCGTTCGCATCGCGGAATTAGTTGCTTAGCGCCCTCTGGCGCAAAAAGGCGTCAGCAAGCACGCAGGCCACCATAGCTTCCCCGACCGGAACGGCGCGAATGCCGATGCAAGGATCATGGCGGCCTTTGGTCGCAATTTCCGCGTTTGCTCCCGACGTCGTAACCGTCCGGAGCGATTTTGAAATCGAAGGCGTCGGCTTAACGGCAAAACGGGCAACGATATCCTGCCCGTTTGAAATGCCGCCCAGAATACCTCCCGCATTGTTGGACAGGAACGACGGCGCGCCATCCGACCCTAAGCGCATCTCATCGGCGTTCTCTTCGCCCTTGAGTTCGGCGGCGGCAAATCCCGCGCCGATCTCGACGCCCTTAACGGCATTAATGCCCATCAACGCGCGGGCAATGTCTCCGTCCAGCTTATCGTAAACGGGGTCGCCCCATCCGGCAGGTACACCGGAGGCGACAACTTCGACGATGGCGCCGACGGAAGACCCTTCTTCGCGCACCTCATCCAGATATTTTTCCCATGAAGCAGCGGCGGCAGAGTCGGGACAGAAAAGAGGATTTTTATCGACGTCGTTCCAATTCCATTTGGCGCGATCGATTTTCTGCGCGCCAACTTGAATAAGCGCGCCGCGCACTGTTATTTTCTCGCCAAGAATTTTTCGGGCAATGGCGCCCGCCGCAACGCGGCATGCCGTCTCGCGCCCCGAAGAGCGCCCGCCCCCGCGATAATCCCGAATGCCGTATTTTTTCCAAACCGCATAGTCGGCATGAGCAGGACGGAACTTGTCCTTGATCTCCTCGTAGTCTTTCGACTTAGCATCGGAATTCTCGATCATCAGGCAAATCGGCGCGCCTGTCGTGACGCCTTCAAAAACGCCGGATATTATCTTGACTATGTCCCCTTCCCCGCGCTGCGTCGTAAAACGCGACTGTCCTGGCTTGCGTTTATCCACCCACGGCTGAATATCGGCCTCGGTCAACGGAATCAAGGAAGGGCATCCATCGACCACAACGCCTATCGCAGGCCCGTGGCTCTCTCCCCACGTGGTAAAACGAAATAAAGTTCCGAAGCTGTTGGACGCCATGTTGGTAACCAAATTAGTGAAGCAGACAGAAAGACCTAGCCCCCCATTATTAACCACCCTTTACTTTTGTGGAAGCTTTTCCTTAAGGAAAAGTAACCAAATAAATGCGGCACAATTAGCAAAAGATTCACCCATTCTGGCTAGACTGCAATCATATAGAAAGGCTCATTTATTTATATTCGGGAGAATGATTATGGAGCAGCCAGTAGAAGTAATCATGAAACAATCACGGGAATGGTACCGATCGTTTTTGACGGCGCCCAAAGATGTTCCTGCCATCACGGCTGGCTTAGAGGAATTATACAATAAACGCATTATTGGCAAAAAAGGCCCCGGAGATTCTGTTTTGAATTTAAAATTCTGTTTGCAAGATGCGTTTGCCGGCATTGCCTATCTTGCTCAAGCCAAGTTGGGCGCATGCAAAGACCATATGTACAGCTTTTCCAATTTGTCAGAACCCGTTCTTAAAGACATTGGAAATGTTTGGGCAATGGTAGAAAAATTATGTCCTCCAGAGTCTTTGGCGGGCAGAACTGGGGTAAAAAACAACAACACCCATTCTTTAAGACTCGGTTCGTAATATAAATTTTTTAATTTGATTTATTTGGAGAAGAATTATGGATAAAAAGAAAACTGGAAGAAAAATTGGAGTAGGAGATTCGGACCTCACGGTTATTGAAGCCGCCCATGGCCGCAGGATTCCTTCCTTACATAAGATTCCCACACCAATAAAGACGGCTGAAGAAGGCTATGGAAGAGGTACATTTACCAAAGATGCCTCGGAACAAGAAAAAAATGAAAGAATAACGGCCGAGCTTCGTGGCAAAAAGCAAGACGGACGAGTTACCGTAGTACCAGAACCAGACGGCGACGCGGCACGAAAGAATCTAAAAAAACTGCCAAACTCAGATATTATTCTGGCGTCATAGAAATCTACTACCCATCATTCACCAACGCATCAGCTCCTTTGCAAACGTCCGAGTTAGGGTTTGGCAACGGAGCTATTCATATTGCCGACGAGCTCGACAAGCTTCTCCATCTCGTCCACGGCGATCATACCGATGGAATGGTATCCCGCATCAACGTGCAACAATTCGCCCGTAATTCCGGTGCCGAGATCGCTGAGTAAATAAAGCGCCGAATTTCCGACTTCAATAATTGAAACATTGCGCTTCAGGGGCGCGTTAATCTCGTTCCACTTCAGAATATGACGGAAATCGCCGATGCCGCTGGCCGCCAACGTTTTAATCGGCCCTGCCGATATGGCGTTCACGCGAATGCCCTTGCCTCCCAAATCGACAGCCAGATAACGCACGCTGGCCTCAAGCGCAGCCTTGGCCACGCCCATGACGTTGTAATGCGGCATCACGCGCTCGGCGCCCAGATAGGAAAGCGTCAACAAGCTTCCGCCGTTCGGCATAAGCGGCATCGCGCGGCGCGCGACGGATGTGAACGAGAAGCACGAGATATCCATCGTGCGCAGAAAGTTATCGCGCGTCGTATTGACATAAAGCCCGTCAAGTTGAGCCTTGTCCGAATACGCAATGGCATGAACGAGAAAATCGAAAGAGCCCCACTCTTTGCGAAGAGTCTCAAATAAGGCATCGACGCTCGCCTCGTCGGTCACGTCGCAAGGCAAGATGAGCTTGGATCCGACGCTCGCCGCCAAAGGCGTCACGCGTTTTTGCAAAGCCTCGCCCTGATAGGTAAAAGCAAGTTCTGCCCCCTGCGCCGCGCAAACGTTAGCGATGCCCCAGGCGAGAGATCTGTCGTTCGCGACGCCCATAATCAGGCCGCGCTTTCCGGACATCAGTTGACCCTTAAACGGAACAACAGGTACTTGAGATTCTGTCATTTTTATCCTCAAAAAGTCGCAAAAGCCCGACGACTCTACACGTTTATAAGCCATCGTCAAATAGCTATGAATCTTCGTCATTCCAAAAAATTCTTCGTCATTCCGGAAAATTCGCTTTTTTGCATTCTCGCAAAAATGCGAATTTATCCGGAATCCGATTTGTTTTGATTGCCGTAAGAAACCAAATCGGATTCCGCATAAATTTTCTTTCGCTTCGCGAAGAGAAAATTTTGCGGAATGACAACAACATTATTAAGAATAAACCTTAGGTTGGCAATTTATTCTGTTCTCTGGTCTTCAGAAATTGAATTTGTGGGTTTTCTTCCTGAGTCCGATTTAAATGCCATGCGTTGCGTGCAAGAAACACCAAAGCCCCGTCGTGATCTTCCGCAAGATTTGAACGATTCACATCGGTGAATTTTTTCAATACGACGGGGTCGGAACATTCAATCCAACGCGCTGCCGAAACGCCCGCATCTTCGAATTTTGCTTCCAAGCCGTATTCAGCTCCGATGCGTGAGGCCAGAACCTCGAATTGCAAAGGCCCGACGACGCCCACGACCCATTCGGAACCCGACAAAGGCTTAAAAACCTGCGAGGCCCCCTCTTCGGCAAAATGCTCGAGCGCGCGGCGCATGTGCTTGACCTTCATGGGGTCGCTGATATGCACGCGCTGCAAAAGCTCGGGCGCAAAATTCGGAACGCCGAGAAAGCGAATTTTTTCTCCCTCGGTCAGCGTATCGCCGATGCGCATCGTGCCATGATTGGGAATACCCATAATGTCGCCCGCATAGGCGTCCTCGGCCAATTCGCGTTCGCGCGCGAGGAACAAGACGGCATTGTTGACGGCTATCATTTTTTCGCTGCGCAGGTGAAGCAACTTCATGCCGCGCTTGAAGTGTCCGGAGCACAACCGCACGAAAGCAATGCGGTCGCGATGGTTCGGATCCATATTTGCCTGAACCTTAAACACAAATCCCGTTACCTTGTCTTCGGCAGGCTTTACTTCCCGCGTATCCGCCTTCTGAGGCCTTGGCGACGGCGCATATTCCGCAAGCCCCAAAAGCAATTCGCGCACGCCGAAATTATTAATGGCGCTACCAAAATACACAGGCGTCATGTGTCCGCTACGATAAGCTTCGGCATCGAAAGGCGGGCACAAGCCGCGCGCCATTTCAACGTCGTCGCGAAGTTTTTGCGCAACGTCGGCGCCAAGCAATTCATCGAGCTTGGGATCATTCAGGCCATCACATGCAATTCCGTCAGTCAATACATCGCCTTTCGTGCGATCCATAAGGATAAGCCGGTCGCGGATGAGATCATAACAGCCCCTGAACTCGCGTCCCATGCCGATGGGCCAGCTTGCCGGAGTCACATCGAGTGCCAGCGTTTGCTCGATCTCGCTCATCAGGTCGAACGGATCCCGGGCTTCGCGGTCCATCTTGTTGATAAAAGTCATAATCGGTACGTCGCGCAAGCGGCAAACTTCGAACAATTTTCTGGTCTGGCTTTCAATACCCTTCGCGGCGTCGATGACCATCACCGCGCTGTCTACGGCAGTCAGCGTGCGATAGGTGTCTTCGGAAAAATCTTCATGTCCGGGAGTATCCACTAAATTGAAACTCCGCTCGGCATAATCGAAACTCATAACCGACGCGGTCACGGAAATGCCGCGATCGCGCTCGACCTTCATCCAGTCCGAATGCGCGCGCCGCGCATCGCCCCGCGCCTTGACCGCGCCAGCCAACTGAATGGCTCCGCCGAAAAGCAGAAGCTTTTCGGTCAGCGTCGTCTTACCGGCGTCGGGGTGCGCGATAATCGCGAACGTGCGCCTGCGCGCCGTTATGGTTTCAAGCGATTCAATCATGGGAGGGGTTCATAGCGGTAGAAGCGCGGTTTGTCAGCATTTATCGTGATCTTACGGGTCAATATTTACCATAACCCATCGTTGTCGAAAGTATTGTTGGTGATTATAAGTTACTCAACAATTATTTGAAGCCGATTTATCTTGATTGGAGATTTTTTGTGGAACCGTTTGTATCTGAAAAATCGAGCGACGCGTTAGAATCGATGTTTGCTAAAGCAAAAGCGAACGCCACCCGTTTGGAAAAGTTCGCAGCACAACAATATGGGCATACTTGTCAAACAAACGTCGACTTTACGGGCGAAAGCTCAAAAGGTATGCACGCAGCCATATTGCTCAGACACTACGGCACTCAAGACAATGATAAACTTCTTCTTTGGGCAAAAGAACTCTTTCACACATTAAAAATTACCGGTCTCACGGCGACAAAAAATGCGCGCGGTGTGCTAATTGAAGGGCCCGTCGAAAGCGATGCTCTTGCCCAAGCTCTGGACGAAAGAATTGTGGTTATTAAACCGCCCAAGGTTCCGAACTATAAAGAGCGGGGCAGAAGTAAACATCGCGCCCAAGACTGTCGTAGATAAACCCACGATGCGGGAGAAATACTAAGAAGGCCTCTTCTCCACCCCTAGTCTCTTTATTTCCCACCTCAATTCGATTTTAAACTTATCGCGCACACGCCTTCGCACTTCTTCACCTAGTTTTTCAATATCGGCGGCCGTTGCGTGCCCTGTATTAATAAGGAAATTGCAGTGCTTTTCGGACACTTTCGCCTGACCGATTTTAAGTCCCCTGCAGCCTGCTTCTTCGATCAGCTGCCACACCTTGCGCCCTTGGGGATCGTTTTCCGGATTGGCAAACGTCGACCCACACGTTTTTTCGCCAATCGGCTGCGTTGCGCGGCGCGATTTTTGTATTTCCCGCATACGCTCCGAAATGACATCCGGATCGCCCTCTTCGCCTTGCAAAAGCGCAGAAACAAAAATCGTGTCCGCAGGAACTTTCGTGGCGCGATAGGAGAAACCAATCTGTTCGGCGGATAATGTGCGCTTGGTGCCGTTACGTTCGACAACGTAAGCCATAAAAACGATATCTTTAAATTCGCGGCCATAAGCGCCTGCGTTCATGCGAAGGCCGCCCCCAATCGTTCCGGGAATGCCGCATAGAAACTCCAACCCTGCTATCCCTATATTCTGCGCCGTTCTCGCAACGTTCAGGTCGATGGCTGCTGCACCAGCATGAAGGCCATCCGATTCAACCTTCACGAACGCAAAAGCCGGACTGAAACGAATGACGACGCCGGGAATCCCGCCGTCGCGGATAAGAGTATTGGACGCCGCACCCAAAACCGTTACCGGAATATCGGCAGGGCAATGGGTCAGAAAGTGAGAAAGGTCGTCAACGTCGGCGGGACGATAAAGAACTTCGGCGGGCCCCCCGACGCGAAACCATGACTGATCGGCAAGCCCGCCGTTAGGCACAAGCGCGCCGCGCACTTCGGGCAAGCGGTCAATAAGGTAGTTGTTAAATGTCGGTTCAGATGGGTTCATAACTATAAAATAGCATGTTTAAAAATTAAATGAAGCCTAGGGCATGTTTCAAATTTAGCAAGCTTGAGGCGAAAACCGTGATTTTTTTGATTTTTGAGCGGAGCGTACTCTAACGTACGTGAGCATCAAAAATCAAAAAAAGTGCGGTTTGCAGCCCAAGATCGCTGAATTTGAAACATGCTTACGCTTCGAGCGCTTTCACAATGCTCTCACACATCTGCTTCGCATCGCCAAACAACATCATCGTATTGGAACGGAAGAAAAGCTCGTTCTCGACGCCCGCATACCCCGTCGCCATCGACCGTTTGACAAAAAGAACCGTTTTGGCCTTTTCAACATCCAAAACAGGCATCCCGTAAATCGGCGATTGCGGATCGTTATGCGCGGCAGGATTGGTCACGTCGTTCGCGCCGATGACAAACGCCACGTCCGTCTGCCCGAAATCGCGGTTGATTTCCTCAAGCTCCAGGACATCGTCGTAAGGAACGTTGGCTTCCGCCAAAAGCACGTTCATATGGCCGGGCATGCGCCCCGCAACCGGATGAATGGCATAGCGAACCTTGACGCCTTCCTTCTTAAGTATATCGGCCATTTCGCGCAGCGCATGCTGCGCTTGCGCCACAGCCATGCCATAGCCGGGAACGATAATAACGCTCGCAGCGTTTTTGAGGATAAAACTCGCATCCTCCGCCGACCCGACCTTGACCGGACGATCCGTTGCTGCTGCGGCGGCAGCCGCAGCGCCCTCGGAACCAAAGCCGCCTAGAATGACATTGAAAATCGAACGGTTCATGCCTTTGCACATGATGTAGCTGAGAATAGCGCCCGACGCGCCGACCAAAGCGCCCGTGATGATGAGCAACGGGTTTTCAAGCGTAAAGCCCGTAGCGGCTGCCGCCCATCCCGAATAGCTGTTGAGCATCGAGATGACGACCGGCATATCCGCGCCGCCGATGGGAAGGATCAGCAAAAATCCCAAGAGCAGAGCCACCCCGACAATCGTCCAATAGGCAAACGCTTCCTGCGTCAAAACAAGGACGATCACGGAAAGAACAATGATAATGCCGAGAGCCAGATTAAACTGGTGTTGAAATTTGAAAACGAGAGGCTTTCCCGAAACAAGCCCCTGAAGCTTGGCAAAAGCAACGATCGATCCGGTGAAGGTAATGGCGCCGATAGCAACCCCTAATCCCATTTCGATAAGGCTTGAATAGTGAATGCTTCCCACCTGGCCGATACCGTAGGCGCCGGGATTTAAAAAAGCCGCCGAGGCCACAAGAACGGCAGCCAAACCGACGAGTGAGTGAAAAGCCGCCACCAACTGAGGCAACGCGGTCATTTTTATTTTCTTTGCTACAAGCGCGCCGATGCCCCCGCCTGCGGCAATCGCTAAAGCAATCCACCCGAAAGACGACACCTCGACCAGAAACAAGGTCGTGACAATCGCCAGCGCCATGCCGAAAATGCCGAACAAATTGCCCTGACGTGCCGACTCCGGCGACGCAAGGCCGCGCAAAGCCATGATGAAGCAGACGCCCGAGATGAGATAAGCAAGAGAAACGGCGGTGTTCATTTTTTAGCCTTTTCGCTTCCTGTCATTTTCTTCTTATACATAGCCAACATTCGCCCCGTAACGATAAATCCGCCAAAAATATTGACGGAAGCCAAAGCCACCGCCGCAAGCCCCATCTCTTTCGAAAGAGTCATGTCGATGGGGCCAGCAGCCAGCAAAGCCCCGACGATAATGACCGACGAAACCGCATTGGTGACGGCCATCAAAGGAGAATGGAGCGCAGGCGTCACGCGCCAAACGACATAGTACCCCACAAAACAGGCCAAAATGAAAACCGTAAGGCCGGTGATAAAGAACCCGTGCTCGACGGGAGCCCCCTGCACCGCTATTCCCTGCGCCTGCCTCGCCAACTCCACCGCAAGATCGGACAGCTTCTGCTGATCGGCTGCGATGTTGTTGAGACCGGAAATAATGTCGTTGAGCGCCATAATCCCTCTTACTTTTTAGCCGGAGGAACGGTCGCGGGCACAGTCGTTGGAGCCACCGGCGGCGCAACAGGAACTTCTATCGAAATGGATTCCGGTTCCTTGTTTGGATTCGACCCGCTCACGGACACGGACGCAGGAGCCTCGGTAGCCGCCTCAACAGGCGCTTCAACTGCCGTTGCTGCAGTCGGTTGAACGGGTTGAAAAACCGCGCGCTTGCGGATCAACTCAATCTCGGCGAGGATTCTCTCTTCGCGGGCTTCAATGATGCTGATGCGGTCGTTCGTATCCTTGACCATGCCGCGGATATCGACCAGATGGGTGGCAAACAGAACGAACAGAACCGAGCAGCACAACACCGAAGCGGCAATGCTGGTGATCCACCACAAGGCAACCTGAACTTTAGTCGGCAAATCCGTAGGCATGAGTTTCTCCTTTTAGGGCTCAGTTGATCTTCAAAAACTGCGGGTGCACGATGGCGCCCTGATGGGTAAGAGTAACGGCTCGAACGATTTCGTCGTTCCAGTCTATCGCTAACCTTCCCTCATTCTTTGCGGAAAGCAACGAAACAAAATTGAAAAGATTTCGCGCATAAAGCGAAGACGCATCCACCGGTATGCGGCTCGGAACATTGCGATGACCGACGATTTTTACGCCATAGGCCTCAACAACTTTTCCGGCCTCGCTGAGAGCGCAGTTGCCGCCCTGCTCAACGGCAAGATCGACGACAACGGAGCCCGGTTTCATCGTTTTCAGCATATCCTCGCTGATAAGATTAGGCGCAGCCCGTCCGGGAATAAGAGCCGTACAAATGACAATATCCTGCTTTTTGATGGTTTCGGCAATCAAATCGGCCTGACGGCGCTTGTAGTCTTCGCTCATTTCCTTGGCATAACCGCCCGATGTCTCGGCTTGTTTTGTTTCTTCGCTATCCACCATCACAAACGTCGCGCCAAGGCTTTCGACCTGTTCACGTGCAATGGGGCGCACATCCGTCGCGGAAACAATGGCACCCAAACGGCGCGCCGTCGCAATAGCCTGCAAGCCCGAAACCCCCGCGCCCATCACCATGACGCGGGCGGGAGGAACAGTGCCTGCGGCAGTCATCATCATCGGGAAAGCCCGGCCAAATTGCTCGGCGGCATCCAGAACGGCCTTGTATCCGGCCAGATTGGATTGGCTGGACAGAACGTCCATCGATTGGGCGCGTGTAATGCGCGGCATCAACTCCATCGACATTGCCGTGATATTTCCGCGCGCATAGGTATCGAGATCGGCGCGGGCACCATAGGGATTAAGCATACCTATTAAAACGGCGCTTGGCCTGATGAGCCCGATTTCGTTGCGGCCTTCGCCCTCGGTCATCGGGCGCTGAACTTTCAAAACGATATCGGCGTCGCGCAGCAAAAGAGAGGTATCCGGGACAATCGAGGCGCCTGCCGCGGCATACATGTCATCCGGAAAAGAAGCTTCGCCGCCTGCCCCGGATTCGACGGCAACGTCATAACCCAAAGATTTATACCTCTTAACCGTATCTGGCACGATCGCCACACGGCGTTCATAAGAGCGGCGTTCTTTGGGAATAGCTATTTTCATTGGCCTATAGTGGAAGAATGAATGAGGAAAATCAACGAACTGATAGGTATAAAACATTTTTTTCATGATGGGAAGGCAGTTGCAACGCCAAGACGCAATGGCTATAAGCTACCCCCGAACCTGCTTACGATTTCGCAGGTTGAGGCGAAAAACGTGATTTTTTCGGTTTTCAAGCGGAGCGTACTAAAACGTACGTGAGCATTGAAAACTGAAAAAAGCGCGTTTTGCAGCCCAAGATGCGAGATCGGAAACAGGTTCGAACGGAGAGTAGCTCAGCCTGGTAGAGCACTGCCTTCGGGAGGCAGGGGCCGGAGGTTCGAATCCTCTCTCTCCGACCAATGAAATCAGTACTTTTTAGTGTTTTCTGATTTTTGAAGTTATATCGTGGCAACCATATGGCAACCACGCGGCGGGGATTATTTCTAATTCTCCTCGCATCACGCCTTATCACACCGTAGAATGCCTCAGCTACATTTAGAGGATTTGCGCCGTGTCAATATTTGAGAGAAAAACTGATCCGTATGAGAATTATGCGTCACTTGGCGGCGCACTATTTCTTCTAAAACTTATGGAAAACCCTTTCGGCGGGGAGGATGAGAGGCTCGGCAAAGAGCTCTTTAACCTTATGCATGGCCCTTGGTGGCTACGCCCTATAGACTTTGTTATTTGGCGCTTTAAGAAGGTTTCTATTTCCTCAATAAGAAACCCAAAGGGCCAATGCAATTATAAGGTCCTATTAAGAAAGGCTCCGCAGTTATTCGAAGATGAGCGAAAAGACATCATTAAGTGGGAGTTTAAAGTCGGAAATTATCCGATTTTCGGATATGTCATTCCTCGAACACCCAACGATATACGCCAACCAGTTCCGCAGAATATCTGGGGCGATGGCGCAAAAATTGATTGGGAAAACAATTCTGTTCAAAATGGAAGCTTAGCCTTCGAGGGCGTCAAAGTTGTCGATATTGATAACGGGGATGACATGGGCATCCTGAAAGACATCCTTAAAGGAAACACTCCACAAAACGTCCCATTAAAAAGAAACGCATCCGCTCCACCACGCCCCAATCCTCCAGCAAAACGTGGACGCGGACAGCCAACAAAAATTAAAGCTATCGAGAAGGCCTATAACAGCCTTAACATGACGGATGAGCTGGATTTCAGCCGCACTCTCAACTTTAATTTTCCAAGAATATCCGATAAAACTATAGAGCTTACCCCCTCCTGCGCTACTGAATTGGGAAAAGGCCCCGACATAAAAACCATCCGAAAAGCGGTTGGCAAACAATTTAAGGCCGACCAAAAGCTATTTCTGAAGGGACAAGCCTCAGTAAACACAAAAGAACATTAAAAATGATAGGGAATTAATCCAAACTGATTACTGCTCAAAATACTTCCCTGCCCGTTACTGCTGAAATCGCTTCATCGCAAATCAACCGATGGAGCATCAAGTGCAGAATAATGAAGATAGAGATTATGAAGAAACCCTATTAACCGAAAAACAAGCCGCAGCCTTTTTGGGTCTTGCGCCCCGGACACTTGCAAAATGGCGGGTTGTTGGCGGAGGCCCACCCTTCAGAAAACTTTCTAAAAGAGCCGTTAGATACAAACGCTTAGACCTAATGGAATGGTCTGACGCACAGCTACGGCACAGCACCTCCGATACTGGAAACACTTTGGAGGCAAAGCTATGACCGCATTCCCATCAGCCCCCGCCAACCCACAAAAGGACGAAAAAGAGGCTTACTGGGAACGGCACCAGAAGAGGCTTAATCGTCTTGCTAAGGCTCATGCCCGACAAACGCTAATCTTGTCATACCTAGAGCAACTCCAAGATGCTTCAAGGCATGAAACGCCGGACATGTTAAGCCTAGTTTGGGGAGACATTCAAAAGATAGACCCTAACGAAGATCTTGGTTGGCTTATTTCAAGACTTGGAAACTGTGGGCGGTGGCTTGGCTTCCGTCATTACAAGGAAACAGGCCAGTTACGTTTATTTAATTCCAGCATGTGCCGAAAGGTATTGCTTTGTCCCTTTTGCGCAATTCAACGCAGTGCAAAGCATCTACAAACGTACATGCCAAAATTTTTGGCGGTCCGTGAAGCTTATCCGAATTTAATCCCAGTACTAATTACGCTCACAGAGAAGAATGGGCCTGATTTGGAAGAGCGCGTTGATCACCTATTCTCGTCACTAAACACGGTTAAAGGGAAGCGAAGGAACGCAAAAAACGGAGGCCGATGCAAAAGCGAATTAAATAAAGTCATCGGCGCAGTTGGTTCCTTTGAAATCAGCAACAGCTGCACTTTCGGATGGCACCCACATTTACACATGATCGCCTTTATCGACGAATTGATTGATCCATTTGAGCTTTCCAAAGAGTGGCTAGCAATTACAGGCGACAGCAAAATTGTAGATGTCCGAAGGATTGATGAATCTAATTTGATCAAATCTCTTAATGAGGTTTTCAAATATTCGCTAAAATTTGGCTCTCTTACGCCGTCACAAACCTACGAATGTCATAAGGTTCTTAGAAACCGAAAGAAGCTTTTTTCTTTAGGCATTATGCGAAACGTGCACGTTGAAAAGAACCCTGATGAAGTAAAGCTTCAGGAAATGGATTACGAAGATTTGCAATACACTTTCCGAGACGGTCTCTATGTCCCAGCCAATCCTGCAGCAAAGAAGAAGCATGGTGCTTGATGGTTGTAGATATAGCTACGCTAGTGTTGCCCATAGCAAGACAGCTGCATTTTCCGCATGATTATTTGAGCGTTGTGCCCTCACTATAAAACAACCCGCCCCGCTCTTTTAAAGCTCGCTGGAAGGATGAAAGCACGACTGAGGGGATGTGTGGGGGAAGCGAAGCCGACGCCTCCCGCCACCCGCGCGCGAGCGCGGGAAGGGAGCGCGGCGAAGCGCACGACTCACAAACGACAGAGACTGGGGACTTTATCGGAGCGACACATTAACTTGATACTATAGAAAGATAGTGTGAACATGCCGCATGCCGTTGCGATGAGTATATTTCATTCACAACAAAAACTTTTGGGGCTGGAGTAGCTAAGCGAACCCTAAGGGGGTAAGTTTAGCGAATGATCTATCAGCGAAAGAGCCGGATGCCCATTCGGGTGCAGCAGAAGTTGTTGGAGCATTTTGTCGCTGGCACAACTGCCCGTGCCGCTGCGCTGTTGGTGGACGTGCAAGCGAATACGGCGAAGCTGTTTTATCAACGGCTGAGACAACTGATCGCCAGCAAGCAAGAAAGCTACGAACTCTCTGGTGAAGTCGAGGCCGACGAGAGTTATTTTGGCGGCGTCCGGAAGGGCAAGCGGGGAAGAGGCGCAGCGGGAAAAGTGCCCGTATTCGGCTTATTAAAGCGAGGTGGCAAGGTTTATACGGCGATCATTCCGAATGCTAAATCCGCAACACTTATTCCGATCATTCGAGAGAAGGTTAGACCGGACAGCATCGTCTACACAGATACCTTCCGAGCCTATGATGTGCTCGACGTTTCAGAGTTTCATCATCGGCGTGTGAATCACAGCAAAGTTTTTGTCAGCAAACGAGGACACCACATCAACGGAATTGAGAACTTTTGGAACCAAGCCAAGCGACATCTGCGCCGCTTTAACGGCATCCCAAAAGACAGCTTTTTCTGGTTTTTGAAAGAATGCGAGTGGCGGTTCAATGGAGGCTCTCACAAAGCCCTGTTAAATCAGCTCAAATCTTGGTATCAGGACGAAATCAACAGGCCTTAGCTACTCCAGCCCCAAACTTTTTTTCGATTCTCATAAGTTGAGGTATAGTCTAGAGTAAGATTTGGTATGTTTTAAGGGGAACCTTACATGAATTTCATACTCAAAGATCAAATTGATGAAAGGAAATATCCTTTGGTCATTGATCTTGATGGCACGCTGGTTAAGACAGATTTACTCCATGAAGCGTATTGTGATTCATTCACGCATGGCTTCAGACATCATTTAAAGTGCGCCAGTGCGTTTCTGCGCGGAGGAAGATCGTCACTCAAAGCCTATCTGGCGCAAGAGAGCAATGTAGATCATACAAAACTCCCCTATAATGAAGCCGTTCTTGAGCTTATCCGCGCGGCACGGCGCGATGGGCGGCCTGTTTATCTCGCTACCGCGAGCAATCATCTCCATGCGGAGGCTATTGCTTCACATTTAGGTTTGTTTGATGGCGTTTTTGCCTCAGATGACAAGACAAACCTCAAGGCTGAAGTTAAGGCCCAAACGCTTGCCGATAGGTTTGGAAAAAAGAACTTCGATTATGTTGGAAATTCTACGGCTGATATTCCTATTTGGGCTATCTCTCATAAAGTTTATGCCGTAAATGTTTCGGCCCAGACGCAAAGGAAGATTAATAAGTTGGGCCTTCCCACAGAGTATCTTTTTGAGCAAAAACACATTTTAAAAAGTTGGGGCAAAGCCCTGCGCGTTCATCAATATGCCAAAAACGCGTTGCTTTTTGTGCCGATGCTGACATCACACACCTATGCACTAAGCTCTTTTTTAGTTGGGTCGTTGGCATTTTTATCGTTCTCGTTGTGCGCTTCCTCTGTTTACATTTTTAATGATTTGATAGATCTGACCGCAGATCGACAGCACCCGACCAAATGCAATAGGCCCTTTGCAAAGGGTAGCATCCCCATAGCGCAGGGCGCGATCATAGCGCCGATACTTCTTGTTATCGCATTCTCTTTGGCCCTCCTAATCTCCCCTATTTTTACCGCAACCATAGCGGCCTATTTTATTATTACAGTGGTTTATACAGCCTATCTCAAACGCAAGATGATTATTGACGTCGTCGTTCTTGCGATGCTTTACACACTAAGAGTTATCGCGGGTGCTGTCGCCATTGATGTTAATCTATCCGAATGGCTGTTGGTGTTTTCGATGTTCATTTTCACATGCCTAGCCTTGGTCAAAAGATATGTCGAACTTGCCGCACGAATAGATGGCAATCTTCCAGATCCGTCAAATCGCAACTACAAGCTCCGCGATCTCCCCGTCATCGGCGCGCTGGCGGCGGCAAGCGGCTTTAATGCTATAACCATTTTCTCGCTTTATATTTCTTCGCCTGCAGTCAGGGAACTATACCGCCATCCACAGTTTTTGTGGCTCGTTTGCCCAATCCTGATGTATTGGGTTGGTCGTCTTCTGGTTTTGGCGCACCGCAGGATTATCCACGATGATCCCGTGTTCTTTGCCCTTCGCGACCGCAACAGCTATTTTGCGATCTGCGCTATGGGCATCATCGTTCTCTTGGCAAGTTAAGGGGATTAGGCCATGTCTTTTGTGCAGTCAACGAGCACTCCTCTGCAAAAATGGATCGATGAGTCATCTTCCAGCCCCGGCAATATTTTTATCTTCTCGCTTCTAGGAGCCGCACTCTCGTTGGTCGTTACCGGCTTTGTTTTTGGCACCTGTAATAACTTGTTTCACCTCCCTATCGTTGGGAGGATGTATGACGAACCGCAATTTGCCCAAGATTCTTTTATTCAGTCTCTTCGCTATTTTGCCTCCGGCGTTTGGCTTTTGTTGCGCGGGACAGATCGTTTCATTTCGCCTTACTGGCTCTTCCTTGGCGCAGCCTATGTCTCAAGAATTATTGCCTTCGCAGGTTTCCTGTCATGCGCCGATTTGTTGGGAATCAAAACCCAAAAACAAATGGCCTTGTTTAGCCTTCTTCTTGCCTTTAGTGCTTTGCTTCAAGGCTCCTCTTACGCAGGCGGAGGAGGGCTTTTTATTAAGTATTTTACGCACTCTGAAATCGCCAACGGCTTCTCGCTTCTTAGCCTAAGCTTCATTATACGCAATCGCTTTGTCGCAGCCCACGCCATGAACGGCATTACTTTTTTTGTGAATGCCTTTGTCGCCGTGTGGAATGCTCTTCCACTGTTGTTGCTTACCTGCTGCCGATATTTTGCAGAAAAAGCCAACTTGAAGAAAATAGTCTTTCAAAGCCTCCTAGGCTCGGCTGTTTTTCTCGTTCTAGCGGCCCCGGTTATTTACAATATAGTTTCCTCACCAGCATTCGGCGCAAAACTTACCTTCAACTATGTATCGTATTTGAAAGAATACTGGCCCTATCATTTTTTGATCTCGACAATACCGCTTAAGGAAATACTTAAAGCGGTATTGATAATTGCGATAGCTTTTCTCTCTTTCCACAAACTCGGGGCATCTGCCAAGCCCTTCAACATTGCTCTTTCAGGCTATATCATCGTCTATCTTATGGGGGCCTGCGTTCCTTTTCTGACACACAGTCCGACGATCCTTAATCTGCACCTCTTGCGCGTCAGCACTTTTTTTCACCTGCTGGCCGCCCTTGGAGCAACAACGCTTGCCGTTCGCTGGTTTGAAGACATGGACCCCTATGTCAGCAAATTAACGGCACCAGCTTTTGCCGTGTTATTATGCCTGCCTAAATTAGTACTGTTGGCACCATTGTTTTTTATCGTGGTTTCGCTTCCCTATACCCGCCGATTGACCTTCACCTTTGCCATGAGAAACCGCGCTTATTTAATATCTGGGCTGGTTACCTTGCTTCTCGCAGCGCTGTCATACTCCCAGTGGAGAAGCCATCGGTGGAATACAGATATATCGAAACAAATTGAAGAGTTTTTTTCGCTCGGAGCATGGGCCAAAAGCCATACGCCGCAAGACGCAATTTTTTTGATGCTGACCACAGACATCCGTCCATCGGACTCCGCCGTTACCAAACCAGACGAGGAACCGCCAAAATATGACAATACAATTTTTGAATATGCATCACATCGCCGCGTTTGGGTTGACTATAAAAGAGGCGCTGCGATTATGTGGTACCCCCCCTATTACGAGGTCTGGCATACCCGCATTGAACAAGTTCTCGCCCTAAAATCGATGGATGAGAAAATGTCTTATGCGTCGAAGAACTCCATTGGGTATGTCGTTGATTACTGCCAGGGGCATCCCAGTTATGCACCTCTTTATACGGGAAGAAACATTTGCCTTTATTCGGTCAAGGCAGCCGACTAAGGACAGCCGCAGGCATGAAAGAAAAAACAATGTCACTAACTAGTATCCTGCTTATCCTCGCTAGCGTCGCACTTTCATCCGGATCGCAAATTGCGCTCAAGTTCGGCATGATGTCGGAACCGATTCAAACGGCCATCAAAAGCGAAAATGTCATAGAGATTGGCGTGGCGCTTATAACGTCTCCTCTGGTGACTGGGGGGCTTTTCAGCTTCGGCTTAAGCGCCATTCTTTGGCTGTTTGTCCTCTCCCGCGTGCCGCTCTCTTCCGCTTATCCCTATGTCGCGCTGGGGATATTCGTAACAGTCCTTGCCGGGTATTTTTTATTTCATGAACCTCTAACGGTTTTTAAGGTCGCGGGAGTCGCTTTGATCCTTGCGGGAATTTTACTTGTTGGAAAAAGTGTATAGGTGGGACGGGGACAAAGCGCTGCTGCGATCACTCCGGCAATCCTATCCGCCGCTTGCTTAATCGGGTTGTCCGAGAGGTGCGCGTAACGCGCTGTCGTTTTTGCGTCCTTGTGTCCGAGGAGCGCCCCAATCATCAGAAGACTGTCGCCGTTGGAGGCTCCGATTGAGGCGAAGGAATGGCGGAGGTCATGCAACCGAACGTCAGCCAACTTCGCGCTTTCTCTCACACTGTCCCATACTTTTTGGATGCCGACAATATGGGTTCCCTCTTTGTTGCTGGCAAAAACATATGGACTGCCTTCGTTTTTTGGGAGACTACGCAAAAGATCAACCGCAGCTTTGCCGATAGGTACTATTTTTGCCCCTGTCTTGCTCTCGGGAAGGCGAAGGCATCCCCTATCCATATCTACAAACTGCCAACGCAATGTTAAAATTTCGCTCTTTCGGCATCCCGTCAACATCAACAAACGGATAGCATCGAGAGTTGATTTGTTTTCCCCATCCTTCTCCGCTTTGCGTAATGCTTTTCCCAATCGGCCCAGTTCTTTTTCGGATAAAAATCTCTCGCATTTTTTATCTTTAAATCTCTTCACGCCATACACGGGGTTGTCTGCTCTCAATCCCCTGCCAACTGCAAATGTGAATATCCCGCTCAAAAGCCCTGCCGTTCTTGTTGCCGTCCCCTTTCCTCCTGAAACAATTGCGCGACCGTATCTAACCGTTTTGACATCTGTCACTGTTTTGCCTTGGGCTACATCCTGCACAAAACGCTCCACGTCTGCGCGGGATACGTCTTTAACCCGTAGCCGTCCCATTAAGGGGAGAATATGGCGCGTGATCCTGCCCCTGTCTGTGGCGAGGGTTGAGGCTTTTTTTGTCGCGCAGCCTTCTTTCAGGTAAAGGGCGCAAAGCTCTTTCACGGTCAAGGCGTGGCGGTCTGCATCTCTCTTTTCCGATGGGTCTACGTCCTTGGCGACATCCCCTAAAAGCCGCATAGCCTCTTGCCTAGCCTCTTCTGGTGTCCACGGTGACCCATGCCTTCCAATTGTCACCCATCTTTGCTTCCCCTTGCAGCGAACTTTCACCGCATAATATTTTCCACCCGCCACACGGCAACGAAGACCAAAACCTGAAACTTCCGTATCCCAAACCGTGATGTCGCCTGTCTTCTTATCGGCTGTGAGGCTATCAACAATTCTTTTGGTAATTTTTGCCTTCATTATGCATCCCCCAAAATCATCCTTGGCAACCATATGGCAACCACTGGAACGCAACTCGAGGCTTTCCATAGGAAGGACAAGAGCACATGAAGTGATGGAAAGCAATAGGTTAGCGCATCATGGAGTAAATGAGGTACCTGTTGGTGCTGCCTTCGGGAGGCAGGGGCCGGAGGTTCGAATCCTCTCTCTCCGACCAATGAAATAAAAAAGGGGGCTTTAGCCCCCTTTTTTATTTCATTAGTTAGAAAGCGGGGGTTCGAACCGACGGAGGGGGTTCGACAATTTTTAGGAGCAACAAGCCCAAAGGGCGCAGGTGCGACTAAAAAATTGCCGCTTTGCAAGCGGCAAAGCCGCGCAGCAAAGTAATCCTCTCCCGCCGAAGGCGGCCTCGCGTTAGCGGGGGTAGCGCGCAGACAGGGCGAGCGGCGCGAAGCGCCGAAAAGCCAATCTCTTCTCGGCTTATCTCCCCTTCATCGCCCTATCCGACACGAACGGATTATTTTTGCGTTCTTCCCCGAACGTCGACGCTTCGCCATGTCCCGCAACGAAACTGACGTCGCCCAAAGGCCATAATTTTTTCGTTATGGAATTTATCAAGGCATCGGGGTCGCTATGCGGTAAATCGGCGCGTCCGATGGAGCCCTTAAAAAGAACATCGCCGACCTGAGCAAAATTGTTTTCCTTATTGTAAAAAACAACGTGCCCGGGCGTATGCCCCGGACAATGAAGGACCTGCCACGTCGTCTCGCCCATCGTGACCGTATCGCCATCTTCAAGCCAGCGATCGGTATCGAAAGTATCCATGCCTCTGAGCCCGCACTGAGCGGCATTTTGCGGGATGTTTTCGATCCAGAAAAAATCGTCCTGATGCGGGCCTTCGACCATAGCGCCCGTCGCCTGCTTAAGCTCTAAAACGCCGCCGCCGTGGTCGAAATGCCCGTGCGTAATCCAAATCTTTTCAACGGTTAAATGGTGTCTTTCGACTTCCGCTAAAATGCGGTCAACCTCCCCGCCCGGATCGATGACGGCGCACTTGTTCGTTTTTGTGCAAGCGACAATGGTGCAGTTTTGCCTCAGCAGCGTAACGGGCACGACATAGATGCTAATGGAAGGTTTATTTAACATCTTCTGACTCCTCACATATTGCAGCGGTTCATCCTTGACCAACGCCAAGCCTCTATTAGTCGCCCTGGTCCTCTGAAAGCTATATCAAACACATCCAAATAAAGCGCGAAGGGCATCATCAGCCCTCTCTGCGCTCTATCGCCTACGGCCCAGTTCGTTTCACGTTCCTTCTTTAAATTCGATTCCTCTCTATGACCAGCGACAAAATTAACGTCGCCCAAAGGAAACAACTTCTTCCATATTGAGTTTACCAACTCGGCTCGGCACCCACCCCAAAGAGTATAGCGTCCCATTGAATTTTTAAAAATAACATCGCCCACCTGCGCAAACTTGTTCTCCCTGTTGTAGTAAACGATATGACCGAGCGTATGTCCCGGGCAATGAAGCGCTTCCCACGTCGTCTCGCCCACCGTAACCTTATCGCCGTCTTGAAGCCAACGATCAGGAACAAAGCGGTTTTCTTTGCTGACCCCATAAAAAGAATTGTAGGGATTTTCGACCCAAAAACGGTCTGCTATATGCGATCCTTCGATGATAGCGCCTGTCGCCGTTTTCAACTCTTTTACCCCGTTGGCATGATCAAAATGTGGATGCGTAATCCATATTTTTTCTACGTCCAGCCCCTGCCGTTCAACTTCTTCCATAATCTGATCGACATCCCCGCCCGGATCAATGACGGCACATTTGTTTGTTTTTGGACAAACAACGATGGTGCAGTTCTGCTGATACGAAGTTACAGGCACAATATAATAATCGAGCGAAGGACCTGCCCTCATTTTATTTCTCCGAATGTAAATGCTTCAATGCACGATACAATAAGCTCGCGCCGTCCTCCGACATTATAGATTCCGGATGAAATTGAAATCCCATAAAACGATCGCCTTCCATGGCGATAATGCGGTTCGTTTCATCAATATCGAAATGGATGTCCTTGCGCGCCTTGGCGTTTGCGTTAAAGACCGGAGAAAACGAATTATAAAAACCAAGGCGATATTCTTTCCCCATAATTTCCACAACGCGCTGCATCCCCTGCGTCGATTGAATTTGCCTTTCGACATCGACCTTTTTATTGACCGCCAGAGCCTGATGCCCAAGGCAAATGCCCAGCATCGGCTTTTGGCGCGCCGATAAATCAGTAATGATTTCCTGCAGCCGGCGCATGCGAGGATGCGTCATGTCCGTAGGGTCGCCCGGCCCGGGCCCCACAATCACAATCTCGCCGTCATCTTGCGACGGATCATACGTAAGGCTATCGATGACCAAAATTTCTGCGCGCATCGTGCGCAGTATGTGCCCAACCATATGGGCAAAGTCATCCTCATTATTCAGAATGGTAATCTTGAGTTTATCGAGATTGGGCGCGCCCTCGGCATGCGGGTCTTGCCGGTTCATCCAAAAAGCCGACAATTTTTCGTTTCGCGCGCGCAAAACCAGCTCGACCTTCTTGCTTATTTCGTCCGTCAGATATGACTCTTTAAGCTGCGATGCGCCGGTCAAAACGCCCAAAATTCCCATGGCTTTGGCGCGGGATTCCTTGGCCTCGTTATCGGGATCGGAATCGCGCACAAGCCCCCCGCCCGCCTGAACGCGGAATTTCCCGTCGCCGCTAATCTCTGCGCAACGGATCAGAATGGCGCAATCCAAATCCCCGTTTGGCGCATCCGTACGAGGCTTGTAATAAACCCCTATTTCTCCGGCGTAATAGCGCCGCGATTCCGTCTCGTATTTGCGGATAATGCGCGCGGCGCTTTCCATCGGAGAGCCGACTACCGTAGGCGCATGAAACGTGCGCCGCAAAGCCGCAAGCGTGTCGCGCCCGCGCCGTCCCACAAGACGATATTCGGTATGAATGACAGCGCCGATTTCGCGCAAAAACGGCCCTTCAATCTCGCCGCCGTCGGGACATATAACGCCCATAATCTTCATTTCTTCGTCGACGACTTGGAACAGCTCATTGAGTTCTTTGGGGTCGGCAAGGAACCGATCAAGCCGCGCCTCGAAAGACCCGCGATCTTCTTTGCGCAAAGTTCCGGCGATGGGAACCATCACGGTTTCATTGCCACGGATTTCCAAATGCCGCTCAGGCGTCGCCCCGACAATATACTGATCCTTCGTTCTATCAGTCGGATGAATATTGGCAAATAGAACAGCCATGTACTGGCCGCTTTGCCTTAAAATTTTGCGATAGATTGTCAGCGCCGTTTGAGCGTCGAAAGCCTCGATCTGCCCCGAAAATCGCCGCGTCAGAGTCACTTGGGAAGCATTACCTCGCTCGATTTCGTTTTTTTGAAATTTGCGAACAAGCTCGGCATATGCCTTGTCGGAAAGAGAAGGCTGAATATCCCCGTTCCAAACGATCTCGGCATCCGGCAATTCGTCCGCCAACGTTTCCGCAGGAATCATGAAAGCGGTTTCGATTTCCATAGCCAGAATCGGCTCGTCCCCATGCGCCTCGAACCCACGCTCCCTGATCGCCCGATACGGCAAAGCAAAAGCGATATCGTGTCCGGTCTTAGACGCAAGCGTGTGAATGTCGTCGCTTTTCTCAAGCGCATGAACGAGGCCTTGCGCACATAAAACGCGACCCTGTTTTTCAATCAGCGCAAAAGGGCGCTTCGTATCTATAACATTTAAAAACATCTCTATCCTATTGGACTAGAACAATTTTGCGGCTTTGCGTTTCTTTCGGCCAAAGCATGTTTAAAACAACGATAAACCCCGTACACGCTAATAATCATTTTCACCCCCCACAAAAACCGCCCTCAGCAGGCGTTCCTCACGATAGCCAACGTTACGGTTTTCAACAACTTCTTCTTGAATCGTGCAAAAAGCTTCAACGAAAATTTTCAAGGAATTATCAAGCATAATATAGGCATGGCATGCTTTTCGCATGGGACTCCCAGCTGTTTAACCGTTAAGCAGGGGGTACCCCTATGGGATATGTCTTTCCTCCCCAATATCTTGATGTAAATGAAGCCTTTGCAAGAGGCGTTACCGCCCAAACCAAAGGGGATTTAACCACTGCCGTTGAGGAATGGCAGCGCACGATTGCCCTCGCACCGCACCATGCGCCTGCGCTCTACAACCTGGCTGTGGCGATGTCTTTGTTAGGAAACGAAAACGAGGTCGCGGAAAATTACGAAAAGCTTTTGAAATTTCAGCCCTCGCACAAGGATGCGCTTTTCAATCTTGCCAATCTTAGAAAAAGGCAGAAGCGCGACAGCGAGGCTGAAAGTCTTTACCGGCAATTGACCGGCGCTTACCCGAACTTTGCTTCGGGCTGGATCAATTTCGCTAAAGTATACTCGGATCGCGGCGATCTGATAGCCGCAGTGTCCTTGCTTCGCAAAGCCCTAACCCTCGATCCTACCCACATCATCGGACATTGGAATTTATCGCACCTTCTTCTGCGCATGGGATCATGGGAGGAGGCATGGAAAGAATACGAATGGCGCTTGCAAATTCCGAACTGGCTCAGCACGCCGGTTGCGGCAAAAACATGGACGAAAGGCATTCCTGCAAAACGCATTCTGTTATGGAACGACCAGGGCATGGGGGACGCGCTTCAGTTTCTTCGCTACCCCCGCATACTGGCGGAACAAGGCCATGAAGTATGGGTTCTTGTTCAGAAGGAACTTAAATCCGTCGCCGCGTCGGCTCTTGGCGTAACAGGAGCCATAGGCCCCTCTGACTTATTCCCGGATGTTGATACCCAAGCGCCCCTCCTCAGCATGCCGCATCGGCTTGGATTACCCGATCCTTTGGCGGTGGGAACAACGCCCTATCTTACATATAAAAAGATAATGTCCCTGCCCCGCAAAACAAAACAGCTTGCTGTGGGATTGGTATGGGCAGGCAATCAAAAATTCAAAAACGACGTCAATCGAAGCGCGTCGCTGTCATCCCTAAAAACTCTGTTTGAAATCGACGGCATTGATTGGTACAGCCTCCAGTTCAACGAGGCGCGCTCTCAAATACGGGAAAACAGCCTGTCTGATAAAATTGAGGACTTATCCGTTCAGCTGCGCGACTTTTCCGACACGGCGGCGGCGCTTAACGCCCTTGATCTTGTGATAAGCGTCGATACGTCCGTCGCGCATCTTGCGGGAGCGCTGGGACGCCCCTGCTGGCTGATGTTGTCGACAACGCCTGACTGGCGTTTTGTAAATGACGAAGCAACGCGCCGCTGGTATCCGACACTGCGGACTTTCCGTCAAACTCATGCCAACGACTGGCAAAGCGTTGCAACAGACATAGCCGCCGCGCTTCGAAACCTGCTGCCATAAAAAAATCGCCGCCCCGACTTTCGTCGACGCGGCGATAATTTTTAGAAATCAGCGATTACTGATAAATGTCGCAAGGCGTAACCTCATTGCACTGAATGAGGGGAGTAATGCTCGCGCCGCCGCCCGCCTGAGGACTTAGGTTAGCAAGATCACCCATATCGCCGCCGGCCTTGGGGCTCAAATCAGCAAGATTTCCCGGTGCGCCGCCAGCAGCAGGCGCAAGGTTAGCCAAATAGCCGGGAGTGTTTACGATCGAGAGAAGCGTGCCGTTCGGGCCTCTCCGAGCGGGCGCTTTGGAACGATCAAGGAGACTGTTCAGATTGAGCGGATCAACCGTCAACGTGCCTCTCTTGTACACAACGTGCATGCCCTTAGCGCCGGATGTCACTTTGCCCCAAATATCGGGGTAATCCCCTTCGGGCGCCAAAGCTGGCGAACCAGCCGACGTTCTTGGATCAATTTCCACCGTATCGAGATAGAAAGCGTCGCCAACAACACCCGGCAACGTTAACAAATCGTGCTCCGAATGATCCAAACCCCTAACCGTATAGGCTAATGTGTAGGGATCGACCGCCACGGCCGGAGTATTATCCAAACCATAAGCCTTGTGCATATCGTCGAAAGTAACGGTAAGCGTCGGACGTACGGTAAAGATGTAACGATCGCCAGATGCATATATGGGTTGGTGCTCGTTATAAACTCTGCCCCAAATGGCAGCGTTACCGCTGTCAAGACCGCCAAACACGTCATCAACGGGACCGTAGCTATAAACTAACCAACGGCCGTTTGGCACTTGGATAGCGTTCGGTCCCGCGTAATTAAGGAACCTGCCGAAGCTGGCCGCAAGCGTGACTAACGTGTCTTCGCCCTCTTGCACCATCATAGTCTTCATGATGACCGGCCCGGTGCTACCAACGCTGATGCCGCCTTTTTCACGGATAATGATGTCGCCCCAAGCGGTAACCGCACGGAACGTATTGTCACCATAAATCGTCTGAAGGCCGTCGATCTCGATATCGCCATAATCTGAATCAATCGAGAAGTAGGGTCTTCCACCGTTCAAGATGCTCACCGGCATATTCCAATCATAGGCGTAAGCCGTAATCTTGCCGTAGTCGCGTCCCGTATTGCCGATCGTGATGCTTCTCGCATACACGTCATCCAAAAGGGTCTCGGTCAACTGAAGCGTACCGGGCGCTCCGGCGATGCCAATGGTCGTCCAATTGCTGAACGGTTCAAAGAAGACATCCCCGGACGTCCGCACGCGAGCGGACTCATCAAACAAAATAGTATCCGTTACAAACGTAATGTCCCCATGATCATGACCAGCGATGACAACAGCCTTGCCCTTATAAGGCACAGCGCCATCCAAGGTCTCGCCGCCAACCCAACCGCCGTCAGTCAAGACGATGCCGTAGTTGCCACGTTCCGCATAGTAATCCTGACCACCGGCAATGCCGGTAATCAAAATGTCGCCGGTATGCGAGGCTATTCCCGCATCGTCCGTCACGAGAACTCCGTTGTTATCGGAGCTGCCGTTATTACCGCCACCCATGCCGGAAACAAAGATGTCGCCGCCTGTGGAAGAAACTTCAGCGCCATCCGACATGAACACGCCGTGGTTTCCATTGCTGCCGCCAACGGCGCCCAGACCGCCGCCAAAACCGGCGACCATAACGTTTCCGCCCAGAGAAGCAACTCGGGTGTGTTCGCCGGTGATATAAACGCCATAGTTATTGTCTGCAACGTACGCGTTGCCGGCAGGATCATAGCCGGTCATGCCGTTTCCACCGATGCCAACGATGGAAAGAATGCTGCGAGACCCCGTCGTAACAACTTGAGAACCGCCCGCAATAGAGACGCCGTAGTTACTGCCTTCATTGAAGACTTCAGGATTGCCGTAACCCTTACCCCAAATAAAGACATTGCCATTTCCGGCATAAACCGTAGCGCCATCGAGAGTCACGCCGACATTATGAAATCTAGTTCCCTCAAAGCCGGTAATCTTGATTCTTCCGCCATCGGCTAGAATGGTCGCAGGATGAAAAAATCCATCTCTCTTCATCTCAACCGCATTAGCCTCAAGCGTAACTTTACCGCCTTTGCCATGGACGCTTTCGGCCAGAATAAGGCCGTCCATATTGATAAGGCTGTCGACAACTGTCTTCGCCGTGCCGGCAGTCAGTCTTACGTCTCCGCCGTTAGCGTTGATGACACCGCTGTTCTCAACCAACAGGCTTTCAACTTCTCCGTTAGTCGCCAAATTGATAAGCCCGTCGCCATAAAGATCGACGAAAGTCGCCGTATCGCCGGAGGCCATAACGACGGTGCCCGCCTTGGCTTCGATCAACCCGTTATTGATGACTGTGGGAGCCAAGAAAGCGATAAGCCCTCCCGCCTCATTGGTTTTAATTCCACGACCCGGATGAAAGAGGTCAGGCTCCGCGTTATTGATAACGAACGCATAGGGATTTGTTCCGGGCGTAAAGTTATAATTACCGGCGTTAAAATCCGCGTTTGAAATCTTGCTTGCGGTCGCGATCATACCGCCGACGCTAACATGCGCCGAGTTTCCGAAATAAATTCCGTTTCCGTTGGCTAAAATGATGGTGCCGTTAGCGCTCAAGTGACCATAAATTTGCGAAGCATTGCCCGTAATACGATTAAGCGTAACGGAACTGTTTCCGGCTTGCTGATTGAATACAACGCGCGCGTCCCTACCGATATCGAAGCCCGTCCAGTCGATAATGCCCCTGGAGACTGACTGAGTGATCGTTTCGACGGGATGAGATGCCGTACCGCCCACTCCGATGGTCGCAACAGCAGCTCCGCCAACAACAGTCCCTCCCGTAGGAATCGCGTTGGTTGCAGGAGGTGCCGCAAGGGCTGGACAAGCCAGAAATACAGCGGTCAAAAGACCGGCTACACCGCTGGCAATCTTTTTGCTATTCGTTCTCGTCATGGCTTCGTCTCCTAAAATCTAAAAGGGGCAAATTAAAGCTTAACAGGTTATTAAGACACAATGAAGACTTAATGTTCTATTAGCAACGAAAAAAATGCTTTCATAAGCGGTTTTTGAAGAAAAATGGGATTTTTGCCGATTTTTCGTTAAAACTCTTGTTTACACAAGGTTTTCAATCCGATAGAATCGCCGCGCCCGTCTTGGTAACAAAATTCGAGTATATTTCGAAGGGAACATCCCATGCTACATCGCGCCGTTAACTTTAAGTTGGCTCTTCCTCTCCTGAGCGTTCTTGCTTTTGGATGCTTGGAAGTTCCTCAGGCCATCGCTCAAAATGTTCCTAAATCCACAAACCCTTCCCTTATTGAAAAGCGGCTCGCTCCGGCGCCGAAGGGAAAACCATCTATTCAATTGAATATCCCGTCTCCTTCGGAAACGAAAGTTCCGGAATCCATGCGCGCTCAGCTTGAGAGCAGCAAGTTTGGCCTTAAGAGAGTTGTCCTTGAAGGTGCGACTGTATACTCAAGCGCCGATCTTGCCTCCACCTACCAAGCCCATCTCGGCCGTACGATATCTCTTCTGGACGCGCGGGGCATTGCCAACAAAATTACCGCCTTCTACCGCAACAACGGTTATATTCTAACGCAAGCCGTTGTTCCGGCGCAGGACGTCACAAAAGGCACTTTGAAAATCCGCGTTGTCGAAGGCTTTATTAGCAAAGTTTCGTATCAGGGCGATATTGCCGACGCTGAGGAACGCGCGCGCCTTGATACCTATGGAAACAACATCAAGAAGCTGCAACCCGCCAATATGGCCGATCTTGAACGTTATATGCTCTTAATGAACGACATCCCCGGATCGACCATCACCGGGCTTATCCGTCCGTCGGGTTCTCAATTCGGCGGCGCCGATTTGGTTTTGACGGTCAAACGCAGAACATTCGAGGCGTCTTACACTTTCGACAACCGCGGAACCAGATATCTTGGGCCGTTCCAGCACACGGTTATTCTCGGCTTAAACTCGGTTTTCAACGCTTACGATCATACCCAGTTGCGGACGATGACCGTTAATCCGTTCGAAGAACTTTTCCTTGCCGAACTGATTCATGACGAGATTATTGATGATGAAGGAACGAAGCTCACCGTCATGGGCTCGCATACGAAGACTCACCCTGGGGACACGCTGAAATACCTCGACATTAAAGGTGACTCCAATTTGTTCGAGATCAAGGTCAGCCATCCGTTCCTGCGGTCGCGTCAGCAATCGTTCGCCGCGCGCGCTGCCTTCGATGTACGCAATACGAATGTCGACATCTATTCGGGAACCGCCTTTACCCGCGATCGTTTACGGGTTGTCCGCGTCGGCGGTACATACAACTTCCTTGATTTTCTTTCAGGCAGCAACTCGTACGACGTTCAGGTGAGCCAAGGCCTGAACATCTTGGACGCAACCGACACAGGATCGGATCGATCGAATCCCATCGGCAACGCCAATTTTACAAAAGCGAACTTCGATATCTCCCGCTTGCAGCCTTTCTCGGACGGCATCTCGTTGCTGACGTCCGCGACGGGACAATATTCGTTTCAGCCTCTTCTGACCGACGAACAATTCTCGTTGGGCGGCGCGGATTATGGCCGCGCGTTTGATCCCTCTTCAGGATTGGGCGACAGCGGTTTGGCGGGCAAAGCCGAGCTGAGATATGATGAACTTGTTAGCGAGCCTTATCTCGACTCTTATCAGGTCTTTGGCTACTTCGATATCGGCGAGGCGTGGGTACGCGGAGTCGCTGCCGGATCCAAACTCGGAACGATAACCGTGGCCTCGACAGGTGTCGGTACGCGCCTCAGGCTTACCGATAACTTCTCAGGTTCGCTGGAAGCCAACTTCCCGATTATAAAGCCCGCGGGCGGAGACCCAACAAACTACAGGCATAATCCGAGAATCTTCTTCTCGCTGTCCGCAAGATTCTAAATCTGTAGGTTAATTAAAAAGCCCCTTTCCTGTTCTTCAGGAGAGGGGCTTTTTGTATGGCTATAGGCGAAGGTTAGGAATTATGAACGAAGTAAAAGTTTAAAAAAAGGTAATCGGAATATTCCTTAACACGGAATCCGTTTTTGGTAATTGACTTGTTACGGCCTCTTGCGCCCCACGGTTCCTCAATCGGCTTTTCAAAACACGGCAAAACAACAAAAATTTTACAGCGCGATCGGCTCCGAAGGAATAAGCTTCTTGATCTCTTCCCTGCCCTGCTTGTTTTCCACAAACGCAGCCAGGGTAATGACGACGCGGCGGTCGAAGTTCGTGCCGATCTGCTCGAGAAGAATTTTAATCGCGTTGTCTATTTCGAGAGCCTGGCGATAAGAGCGCTTGCTGATCATTCCGACAAAGGCGTTGGCGACGGCGATAATGCGCGCGGTGATAAGAATATCTTCGCCCTTCAGCTTCAAAGGCCCTGAACCGTCATAGTGTTCCTGCGCCTGACGCAGCGTATCGACCACGGGGCCGTCGAATTCGACTTTTTCCAGAAGCCCGATGCTGCTTTGCATGGATTCATGAACTTGCTTCATTTCGTCCTGCGTCAGAGCCGACGGCTTCATCAAGACTTCGCTCGGCACGATAATCTTGCCGATGTTCATAAGATTCCCCGCCGTTTCCGCTGTTTCGATGCGCCCGTTATCAAGCCCCATATCCGACGCGATGGAACGCGCAACTAAGGCAACGCACGCCGAATGGCACGCGGCGTACGGATCGCGCCTATCGACCATCGTGACGAGCATCGTGATCACCTGGCGCAAAATGCGCATCCGGTGTTCGCGCTCGTTGACAATCTCGGTGATATCCTGGTCGATCATCAAAACGCCCGGCGTCGGAACAGGCAGCCCTTCGACGGGAACATGCGCCAGAGGAATATGTTCGGAGTGGATGACTTTCGCTCCCGCCCCGCCCACGGTCGACCATGTGCGCACAAAAGGAGCCTGGCGCGTCAATGCGGTTTTATTCGCTTCTTCATAGCCTTTGGCATAGGAAGCGCCCATCAAGGCCGCCAGCGCCTTGCCAGCCACATCGGGAGCCGTCAGGCGAAATGCCTTGGCCGCCTTGGCGTTGGCAAAACGGGCAATATTGTTGTTATCCGCGATAACGATGGGTTCCAGCTGGTTATCGGCAACAACCCTGAGCAGTTTTTCTTGCGCGGCAGACCGGGACGCCATGCGTTGCGTTTCGAGCGAGAGCAGCAGCGTCCTCTTGGACGTCCCATAATACCAGACGGATACAATGCCGCCGATCATCGCCAAAAGTCCCAAAAAGAGGCTGAATTGGATTTGCCGCAAGCGAACGTCGCTCTCCAGCATGGCCTGATTGCGATTGACATGAAGCATCATCGTCCACGGCGTTTTTGCGATTGAGCGGCTTGTGACAAGCGTCAGTTGCGAGTCGGCGTTTCTCTTGACCGCAAATTCTCCGGGCGACGTCACGGCAAAAGCGGCGTCCAGATCGGGCGTGTTAAGCGCCAATTTCGGCGCTGCGTCTTCTTCGTTATCCTGTGGCGAGAGATAAGCGACGTTGTCTCCCTCTCGGCGCAACAAAACGGCTTCAAGCGTTTTTTCCGTCGTTCCCGGATGACGCAGCAGCTTGAAAAGAGCGTCGTCCACATTCTTGATGCCCACAAGCATGCCGATGGGCTGCACCACTTCGCCTTCGGTCTGGACGGGAAAAATCGGCAACACGAAACCGATGCGGTTTTTGCCGTTTTCGGATTTAAAGATATCGATAAGCGCGGACTGTCCCTTGGGCGCTTCTTCAACCTTTTGCGACAAAATGGGGTCAAAAGCAGGCAAGCCTGATGTCGAAACAAGAATTTTTCCGACTCTATCGATGATAGCCAATCCGACGCCCGAAGGCGGACTGACGCTGGCATTAATGGATTGCATCTCCTTCGACGCACGCGCGATAAAGCCCAGTCTGTCGGCAGTGATGGAAAGCAGGTTGCGCATATAAACGGCTTGCGGCGGCTCTTCGGCAATGCGGATGTCCGTCACGCCAAGAAGCTCTGTCAGATAAAGCTGCAAGGACGGATTGCCCACAACGTCGCCGAGTTCCTTGAAATGGCGTTCAACCCAGGCATCGACGTCGGCGGCGCGGCTGTCTGCGATAAGGCCGAGTTTATTCTGCCACAACAGAAGCTCGCGGTTCTGTTCGGACGTAATAAAGCGCGTCATCACCGTGCCGCCGACAACTGCAATGATGAGCACAAGCACGATAAGGATGCGGGGATTGATCGACGGGCCTTTCAGTTTCGGAAATTCGCTTTGCATAAGATGCATGTCTCGTGTTCCTTTTCCAACCGCTCGCCTGATTTCTTACCCCAACACTCACCCCGCCTATTCCAGAACAAAGTGCTGCCACCAATGTTCCTCGTTGATGGAATATATCGGAACGTAGTGATAAACCTTGTCGGTGGTGACAAGCTGCTTGATCTGATTGTCTAATATATATGACTTTTCGTCCGTAGAAACAACCAGTATGGCGTGAATGATCCCGCCCAAGTTCAAATCCTTCAAAACAACAAGCCGCATGATGTCGTTAGGAACGCCTATCGCGCGCAATGACATGAATTTGGCGATCGCATAGTCTTTGCAATTGCCGCTTTTGCGCTGGAATTCATAGGGCGTTTCCCAATAATTATCGAACCCCCAGTTCACGATATCGTCGATATAGGGGTATTTATTGAGATAGCGATTGACCTCTCTAAGCTTCTCAACAAGCGGCGCTTCGCGCAGGCTTTCAAGAGTATCTTTCCATTCTTTCAACTTGCAGGGCGAGGACGGGTGCGGATTCGAGCCGCAGACGTTATCGAGCTTGTGCGCATCATTGCTATACCGCGAAAGCATGCCCGTCCATCGGGGAAACATTTTGATATTATCGGATTCGACTTCGCGGTTAACGAAGTATGTCGGACGGACATACCTCGACCGAGGTTTTTGAACCGGCGGAGGTTCGGGCTCCTCGATAACGACAGGAGGCGGTTCCGGTTCCGGTTTCTCTTCCTCGACAACGGGCGGCGGCGCGGGTTTTTCGATAATGACGGGTGGCGGCTCTTTTTCTTCAACGACAGGAGGCGGCTTGGGTTTCGGCGGTTTAACCGCGGGTTCCTGTTTTTTTAAGACCGGCGGCGGGACTTCCTGCTCTTTGAGCACTTCGGGCGGAACCTCAACGACAGGAGGCTTTTCCGGCTCTTTGATTTCGGGCGGCGGCGCAGGTTTTTCGACAGGCGGCTCTTCTTCGGAAGGAGGCTCAGGAACAGCTTCTTTAATCTCTTCATTTTTTGGAATCTCCTGTCTGGGTTTAGGGATAACAGCAACAACGTCATGAGACACCGGCGCGCGCAGAGGCATCCAATAATAAAGAGCGCAGCCCAACAGCGCAGCGCACAACACGGCGCCGCCCAACACATATTTCCGCGTAATGCGCAGCTTCATCTCTTCGGAAAACCTCGTTTGAAGTCCGTCCCAATAAACTGGCGCGCCGAGGTTAAAAACAGATTAAATCTCTGTCTTCCGTTCCTGCTTAACATAATCGGCTATCAGAAAAGCTAGTTCCAGCGCCTGCGTGGCGTTAAGGCGCGGATCGCAATGCGTTTCATAGCGTCGGCCAAGCCCTGCATCCGTAACCGCCGACATTCCGCCCATGCATTCCGTGACTTCTTTGCCCGTCATTTCCAGATGGACGCCCCCGGCATGCACGCCTTCGGCTTTGCAGACGTCGAAGAAGCCGCGCACCTCGTTCAGGATATCGCCGAAATCGCGGGTTTTGTAACCGCTATCCGACGCATGGGTGTTGCCGTGCATGGGGTCGCAGCACCAGGCTTCGGTTCGCCCTTCTTTCTTCGTCGCCCGCAATAAAGACGGCAGGTTTTCCCTTACGCTCGCACAGCCCATGCGCGCGATAAGCGTCAGGCGCCCCGGTTCGTTTTCGGGGTTCAGGATTTCAACCAGTTTCAGCAAAGCCTCGACGCCGATATTCGGCCCGCACTTAAGGCCGATGGGGTTCTTGACTCCACGCAAAAATTCGACATGCGCGTTGTCGGGTTGGCGCGTGCGTTCCCCAATCCACAGCATATGGGCGGAACAGTCGTACCAATCGTTCGTCGTGCTGTCGATGCGCGTCATGGCCTGTTCGTACGGCAACAACAAGGCTTCGTGCGACGTGTAGAATTCCGTCTCGCGGATTTGCGGCGACGTTTCGGATGTAATATTGCACGCGGCCATGAAATCCAGAGTTTCGGTGATGCGGCTGGCAAGGTCGCGATAGCGGTTTCCCTGCAGGCTGCGGTCTACAAAATCCAAATTCCACTGATGCACGCGGTGCAGATCGGAATAGCCGCCCTGCACGAACGCGCGCAGAAGGTTGAGCGTCGCGGCCGACTGGTTATAAACGTCGATCATGCGTTTAGGATCGGGACGACGGGCTTCCTCGGTATAATCGAGGCCGTTGACGATATCGCCGCGATAACTTGGCAATTTGACGCCGTTCCGCGTCTCGAAATCGTCCGAGCGCGGCTTGGCGAACTGGCCTGCCATGCGTCCGACTTTCACGACGGGAATGCCGCCGCCGAAAATCAGAATGATCGTCATTTGCAGAATGATGCGCAACGTATCGCGGATATTGTTCGCCGAGAATTCGGCGAAGCTTTCGGCGCAATCGCCTCCCTGAAACAGGAACGCCTCGCCCGCCGAGACTTGCGCGAGCCTTTTCTTGAGATTACGCGCCTCGCCCGCGAAAACGAGCGGAGGCAATTTTGCCAAACGCGTTTCGACGTCGGCCAAGGCCGTTGCGTCGGGATACGTCGGCATCTGCTTGATCGCTTTGGCGCGCCAGCTGTCGGGAGCCCAAGGATGTAATTTTGTCATGATATTTGCCTTAATGTTGCCTACCCGTTTTTAGCGGGAGTATGTGAATTTTTTAATAATGGGGGATGAGTAGATTTGCGTATGTTCCGGTATTACCGGAACCAATAATAGAATCCATAAGCAAACACGCCGCGCAGAGATGCAGCGGAAGATGCTTTTGTTGATGGGTTCTTCGTCGTCATCTTTGAAAATTAGCAGCCACCTTATCGAAAATCAACGAAAATGCGCGGTTTCTTGCCCCACGGCAGGTAAGCGTTTATAACACCCCCTTCATTATGGGAGTTCGGCATGAGTGCCCCGCTACTTGCTCAAAGGCTTTCGAAGATTAAGGCATCCCCTACGCTTGCCGTGACAAACCTTGCGCGGGAACTGAAGGCGCAAGGCAAGGACGTCCTTAGCCTCGCGGCGGGCGAGCCGGATTTCGACACGCCCGACTTCATCAAGGAAGCGGCCTGCGCCGCCATCGCGCGCGGAGAAACGAAATACACCGCCGTGGACGGAACCCCAGCCCTTAAACAAGCCATTGCCGATAAATTCGCACGGGAAAATCATCTGACTTATAAGACAAGCCAAATATCCGTCGGAACCGGCGGCAAACAGGTCATCTATAATGCATTCATGGCCTCGCTGAGCGCCGGAGACGAAGTCATCATTCCGTCCCCCTACTGGGTTTCTTATCCTGCCATGGCTGCCCTCGCCGAAGGCGTTCCCGTTTTTCTGCCAACGATGGCCGCCCATCAATTTAAAATGACTCCGGTTGATCTGGAACGCGCGATCACGCCGAAAACCAAGTGGCTGATCTTGAACTCGCCGTGCAATCCTTCCGGCGCCGCGTATACGCGCGCCGAATTGCAGGCCATTGCGGCAGTTTTAAAACGTCATCCGCATGTGTGGATACTGTCTGACGATATGTATGAGCATATCGTTTTCGACGGTTTCAAATTCTGCACCATCGCCGAAGTTGACCCCCCGCTTTACGAGCGCACGCTAACCGTCAACGGCGTGTCAAAAGCCTATAATATGACAGGATGGCGTATCGGTTATGCCGGTGGATCGGAAACCCTTATCAAGAAAATGGCGGAAATACAGGGGCAATCGACAGGCAACCCCTCTTCGATCAGCCAGGCGGCGGCGGTTGCAGCCCTTAACGGGCCGCAGGATTTTATGAGAGGCCAGATCAAAGCCTTTCAGGAGCGGCGCGATTTGGTCGTGGAGGAAATTAATAAAATCCGTGGCCTATCCTGCACAAAACCGGAAGGCGCGTTCTATGTTTATCCAAGCTGCGCAGAATTCATTGGCAGCAAGACGCAGAACGGAAAAGTTATTGCCAACGACGGAGACTTTGCGGCCTATTTGATCGAAAGTGAAGGCGTCGCCGTGGTGCCCGGCGCAGGTTTTGGGTTAAGCCCCGCTTTCCGGATTTCCTACGCGACATCAGCGGAAACGCTGCGCGAAGCCTGCAAGCGCATCAAACGCGCCTGCGAAAAATTATCCAAGTAAGGCGGACATAATGGACATCCCTTCAGCTTTGCTGCCAACGCGTTATGGAAATTTTGAATTAAAAATCTTTACGGGAAAGAACGACGTCGAACACATTGTTTTGGTCAAGGGAACGCCCGCCGACGATTGCCTTGTGCGCCTGCATTCCGAATGCGCGACGGGTGACATTCTGGGCTCGTTGCGTTGCGATTGCCGCGATCAGTTGGAAAAGTCGATGGAACTTATCGACAAGGCAGGCTGCGGCCTCTTGATTTATTTGCGCGGCCACGAAGGACGCGGCATCGGCCTTTCTAACAAAATCCGCGCTTATGCCTTGCAGGAACAAGGCATGGATACCTATCAGGCCAACGTTCATCTGGGTTTTGCGCCTGACGAGCGCGATTACGTTGTCGCCGTGGATATTTTGAAACACTTCGGATTAAAAAAAGTCAAATTGCTGACGAACAACAACGACAAAATCAGCGCGCTCGAAAAAGGCGGGATTGTCATCAGCGCCCACGTTCCCCTGTGGACGGCCATTAACCCTCATAACGAAAAATACATGGCCGATAAGAAAAAGAAGATGGAACATCTCTAGGACGGCCCGCATCCCGAAAGTATATTTTTCTTATTGTTTTCAGTCACTTAGGGCTTGAAAGTAAAAAGGCTCTAATGGTGGGCGGCAAAAAAGTGTATAATGCCCCTCGTTATTTTTTAAACCGATTTTATTTGGAGATATTACATGAGCGAAGTAATGGAACCCCGCCTTGACACCGCAATTTCAGGCGATGATAACTTGGGCGGGAGATTTATGAATTGGAACAATTCGGGTTCTGTCCTCTCTAGCGAAACAGCTTCCGTTTCTGTCGCGCGTGCAAACATGTCTGAACAGGTTTTGAACGTAGAAAACTTTGCAGCAGCTCTTTCAACCTTTGAAGAGATGAACGCCCCTCTCCCTTGTGATCTGCCCAAACAAGAAATGTGGGCTGACCAATGGATGGCTCCAACAGCCGCTTTGGTAAACAAAGTAACCGGCAGCAACCTGTCGGGCGACGACTTATCGATCGTTTCCATATGGAACGGTTCGTCTGCTGAAATATTTGTTACGACAAAAGAAGGCCTTCCTTCAGAAAAGAAGGCTCCTGAAAACCTCAAGTTGTCGAAGATTGATATCCATCAAATGATGTATCTGACGAACAATGTCAGAAATGTCGTGTTACTCAGACAAAAAAAACCTGCACTTAATCAAAACACGCCCGCTTAAACCAATCTCGACTTCTGCACCGCCGCCGCGATGAACGCGCGGAACAAGGGGTGCGGGTCGAGGGGTTTGGACTTCAATTCCGGATGGAACTGAACGCCGATAAACCACGGATGGTCTTTACGCTCGATCATTTCGGGCAATGAGCCGTCGGGCGACATGCCGCAGAAAACCAAACCCGCTTTTTCCAATTGCGAACGATACGTCGTGTTGACCTCATAGCGGTGCCTGTGGCGCTCGTGAATAAGGTCGGCTCCGTATATTTCGTGCGCCTTCGTTCCCTTGACGATTTTGCACGGATACGCGCCAAGGCGCATCGTACCGCCCAGATCGCCGTTCGATTTACGGATTTCGATCCGATTGCCCTTCATCCACTCCGTCATCAGGCCGATCACGGCATGGTCGCTGGCGCCGAACTCGCTGGACGTCGCGGAAGGCACGCCGCCCAAGTTTCGCGCGGCCTCGATGACCGCCAGTTGCATGCCGAAGCAAATACCGAAAAAGGGAATCTTCTTTTCGCGCGCGAACTGCGCTGCGCGGATTTTGCCTTCCGTTCCGCGCTCGCCGAAGCCGCCCGGAACCAGAATGCCGTCCACGTCTTCCAGATAATGCAGCGTGTCGGCATTTTCGAACACCTGCGAATCCAGCCATTTGAGATTGACGCGCACGTTGTTCGCGACTCCCCCGTGCGTCAGCGCTTCGGAGAGCGATTTATAGCTGTCCAAGAGGCTCGTGTATTTGCCCACAACGGCAATCGTCACTTCGCCTTCGGGTTCGCGAATGCGCTGAACGATGTTTTTCCACGGCGTCAGATTTGGCGCGGGCGTCGTCGGAAGTTTGAAATACTTGACGGCTTGCTCGTCCAGCCCCTGCTCGTGATACTTGACCGGCACGTTATAAATCGTGTCCATATCGAGCGCTTCGATCACGCATTCCGGCTTGATGTTGCAGAACAGCGCGATTTTCTTGCGCTCATTTTCCGGTATCGTGCGCTCGGCGCGGCAAATCAGGATTTCCGGCTGAATGCCGACGCTAAGCAATTCCTTGACCGAATGCTGGGTCGGCTTGGTTTTAAGCTCGCCTGCGGATTTAATGAACGGCAACAAGGTCAAATGAATAAAGAGGCATCTTTCGGACCCCTCTTCGTTTCTGAGTTGGCGAATGGCTTCGAGGTACGGAAGGCTTTCGATATCGCCGACCGTTCCACCGATTTCGCAAAGGCAGAAGTCCTCGTCGTGCAGATCGGCGCGGATAAACTCTTTAATCGCATCGGTTATATGCGGAATGACCTGAACCGTCGCGCCCAGATAATCGCCGTGGCGTTCTTTGCCGATAACCGTCGAGTAAATCTTGCCCGACGTGACGTTATCGCTTTGCCGCGAGGCCACGCCCGTGAACCGTTCGTAATGGCCGAGATCAAGGTCAGTTTCCGCGCCGTCGTCCGTCACATAGACTTCGCCGTGCTGGGTCGGCGCCATGGTGCCCGGATCGACGTTGAGGTAAGGGTCAAGTTTGCGAAGGCGGACTTTATAGCCCCGCGCCTGAAGAAGGGCGCCGAGCGCCGAGGACGCGATCCCCTTGCCCAACGAGGACACAACGCCGCCGGTAATAAAAATAAAACGTGTCATCTGAACAAATCCTTACCAACACAAACAATCAAACGCGCACCGATAAAAACCTCACTGCGCTAACGGCACTTGCGGCGGCGCAACAGGAACATGGGGTGCTTCGGAAGCTTTAGGCGCTGCAGGCGCTTTGTGTGCCGCGGGGGCAGCCCTCGGCGTCACAGGAGCCTTAGGCGCAACAGGAACCTTTGTGGCTTTGTTTTCTTCCGCCGGAACAGTTACGGGCGCAATCTGATCGATTAGGCTGCCTTTTCTATGTTGGCTGCTGGCCATAGCCCCTAACGCAAGGCTGTTCAAAATAAAGAGCACCGCTAAAATTGCAGTCGTTCTTGTCAGCAAATTCGCGGAACCGCGCGCCGTAAACAATCCGCCCATCGTTCCGCCGCCGCCTCCCCCCATCAAACCGCCGCCGTCTTGCGCCGTGCGCTGGATCATGATGACGCCGATGAGCGCCACAGCGAGAATCAATTGAACGACAAGCAAGACATTCTGCATAAGGAAAACCCCTTCATAAACCGAGCAAACAAAAAATCGCCAAACCTGCGCCTTGCGACTCAGGCCGACCGAATAGAACTTAGTTTTTGGCTGGAACAATTTTATAAATGATGTACGCGCAAAAAGAAAGCCTTCTGAAGGGCTTTTTGCCAAAAAGGATGATTCGCCCTTCTTTTAGAACACATTGATAAAACGGCATATTATTCTCATACAAGGCCGTAGTTGTGTTTCTCAAATAGGTTTCACAAGCGTTCCGGGTAAAAGCATCCGAACGGATAAGTTACCTGTTTTCGAACGGAATGCCCTTGGCGGACAGCAGTTTCTGAAACTCGCCCTCTTGCACCATCTCGCGCATGATGTCGTTGCCGCCGACAAACTCGCCCTTGATGTAAAGTTGCGGCAATGTCGGCCAATGGCTGAAGTCCTTGATGCCCTGATGAAGGCTTGGATCCGCAAGAACGTCAACGGCTCTGAACTTAACCCCCAGCATCGACAATATCTGCACGGCCTGCGCCGAAAACCCGCATTGCGGGAATACGGGCGTCCCCTTCATATAAAGCACGACGTCGTGCGAGGTAACTTCGGAATGAATGCGTTCGGAAATAGCTGGATTGATCATAGAGACTCCTTGTCCGGCGGGCATTATGCCCCCTTCGCTTAAAGGAGAGAAGAGGAATCGAAAGACAATCTTGACAAAACAAAGTACTGTTTTCTACAAATTAAGAGCCGGAGCACAACCGTTTAAGGACTTAGCCTAATGTTTTCTCCCGATACGCCTCCCCCTTCGAAATATCGCCGGACAAGTTCTGCGCCCAAAAAGAAAGGGATGGATTTCTCGTGGATCAATAAAATTTTGGTCGGGCTGTTCATCATTATCTGCACCGCCGCAATTGCCTGGATCATTGTTCTTAGCCCCGCAAAAAAGGAGCTTGTTTGCAATAGAGCCATGCAAACGAGCCTGTCCCTCATCTCCTTCGGTTCCTGCAAATTTGTGCAATAAGCCCTGCTGCCGCTATTCCTTGGGAGGAATGGCCGTGCTGAGCGATAGCGTCCGCAAAACGCCGCCGACGCGCCCCTGCAGGGCGTCGTAAACCATCTGGTGCTGCTGCACTTTCGTTTTTCCGACAAAAGCCCTGCTCTCGACATACGCCTGAAAATAGTCGCCGTCGCCGCGCAGGTCTTTAAGATCCACTACCGCATCGGGCATGGCTTCCGTTATCAAACGCAAAATTTCGGCTTCAGTCATCGGCATCGATGTTACTCCATATACTTTGGCAAGAAGGATTCATGAGCATTCTTCAGCGCTGTAACGGCTATGCTCTCCTTGGCCAATTTAATATTCTTGCCCTTTGTTTCGCCAAGCTTCGCAAGCGGAACGCCCGCCGCCTTGGCTTTTTTGACAACGACATCCGGCTTATTTGTCGCAAGGACATAGCGCCCTTGATCTTCGCCGAACCAGAAGGCCGCGTCGCCTTCCTGCTCTATCGAAACGCCGACGCCTTTCGCTATCGCCATTTCGGCAAGCGTGACGAGCAAGCCGCCGTCCGAAACGTCATGGCATGCCGTCAGCAATTTCTCGTCGATCAAAGCGCGAATAAACTCGCCGTGCTTGCGTTCGGCTAATAGATTAACCGGAGGCGGCGCGCCTTCCTCCTTGCCGAAGACTTCGCGCAAATAAAGCGATTGGCCGATGTGTCCCTTTGTCTCGCCGACGACGAATACGGTTTCGTCGATCCCTTGGAAAGCGATGCCGACAGCTTTGGTCACATCTTTGATCAACCCGACTCCACCGATGGCGGGAGCCGGAAGTATCGCGCTGCCGTTCGTTTCGTTGTAAAGGCTGCAATTGCCGGACACCACCGGATAATCGAGCGCAAGGCAGGCTTCCTTGATGCCTTGAATAGCGCCGACGAACTGTCCCATGATGCGCGGTTTTTCGGGATTGCCGAAATTCATGCAGTCGGTAATCGCCAAAGGCGTTGCGCCCACGGCGCAAATATTGCGCCATGTCTCGGCGACGGCCTGCTTGCCCCCCATGACGGGGTCTGCGGCGCAATAACGCGGCGTGCAGTCGATGGTTACGGCTAAGGCTTTCTTTTTGTCGTCTAGGCGAACGACGCCCGCGTCTCCGCCCGACCCCTGCGCCGTGTTGGCGCGAACGAGGCTGTCGTATTGCTCCCATATCCAGCGCTTGGAGCATACATCCGGCGAAGCGATAAGCTTTTTCAAAACGCCGAGGATTGTTTCGCCCTTCGGCAAAGGATACGTCGACGCCGCGATTTCGGCTCGCGGCGGAGTCGCCTCCCACGGACGATTATAAACGGGCGACTTCTCGACCAGAGGATCGACCTCGATATCGACTTCCGTTTCGCCCCTGAGCTTGCAGATCATCCGCCCCGTATCGGTCAACTTGCCGATGATGGCGAAATCCAATTCCCATTTTTTGAAGATCTTCTCGGCTTCGGCCTCGCGTCCGGGCTTCAGCACCATGAGCATGCGTTCCTGGCTTTCGGAAAGCATGATTTCATACGCGGTCATCCCCGTGGCGCGCTGCGGAACCTTGTCGAGATCAATCTCGATGCCAAGGCCGCCTTTCGAGGCCATTTCAACCGCCGAGCACGTCAATCCCGCCGCGCCCATGTCCTGAATGCCGATAATCGCGTCTGTCGCCATCAGCTCAAGGCACGCTTCAAGCACCAGCTTTTCCGTGAACGGGTCTCCCACCTGCACGGTGGGGCGCTTGCTGTCGGAGTCTTCGTTGAATTCTCCCGACGCCATGGTTGCGCCCTTGATGCCGTCGCGCCCTGTTTTCGAGCCGACGTACACGACAGGATTACCGACGCCTGCGGCGGCGGAATAAAATATCTTCTTCGCATCGGCCACGCCCACCGTCATGGCGTTGACGAGGTTATTGCCGTTATAGCTCGCGTGGAAAATGGTCTCGCCGCCGACGGTAGGAACGCCCATGCAGTTGCCGTAATCGCCGATTCCGGCCGCGACGCCCGCGATCAGGGATTTTGTTTTCGGATGATCGAGCGCGCCGAAGTACAGCCCGTTGAGGTTGGCGACAGGCCGCGCGCCCATCGTGAAAATGTCGCGCATGATGCCGCCCACGCCCGTGGCGGAACCTTGATACGGTTCGATGTAGGACGGATGGTTATGGCTTTCCATTTTGAATATGGCGGCCTGCCCGTCGCCGATATCGATGACGCCCGCGTTTTCGCCGGGGCCGCAGATGACGCATTTGCCTTTTGTCGGCAGTTGCTTGAGCCACACGCGGGTCGATTTGTACGAGCAATGCTCCGACCACATGGCGGCCGCGACGCCGAATTCGGCCAGCGTCGGCTCCCGCCCCATGACTTTGAGCAGAACATTGTACTCATCGCGCGACATGCTGTGCTCAGCGAGCAAAGCGTCAATGCCGCCTTTTTCTTGGGAAATAGTCTTTGGCATAATGGGTCTTTCGTAGTCTCGGGTTCGAACTCAATCAATCATCGTCATTCCAAAATTCAAACATCGTCATTCCGGAATATTCTCTCTTCGGCTGCGTCAGCAGACGAAAGAAAATTTTGCGGAATGACCCGCGCTATAATGGAACCTCTTGCCTCGATTCGCCTGAAATTGGGGTATGAAACCTAAGTATTGCAATGCGAGACACTACACTAGATTCTCGTCCGGCAAAATGCCAAGATTTGGTGTCTTGCAGAGCCGCAAGAAACCAAATGAGACCCCCGCCTTCGCGGGGGTGACGGTGTTTTTAGGGCTGTTTTCTCAATAATTACCACCGTCATGCCCGCGAAGGCGGGCATCCCATTTTCTTATTTAATAAGGTTAAATTAGCGGTCTAACAGGCAATAGGGGGACATCCATGAAGATAACGACAAAAGACATAAAAAAAGGCGGAAAGCCCATCGTCATGCTGACTTCCTATACTGCGCCCATGACCAAAATCATGGACCCCCTCGTCGATATCATTCTGGTCGGCGATTCGCTCGGCATGACGATTTACGGCTTTGACAGCACAAAGAAAGTTACGCTCGACATGATGATCGCCCATGCGGAGGCTGTCGCCCGCTGCGCCTCGCACGCTCTGGTCGTTTTCGATATGCCCTATGCGACGTACGACACGCCGAAGCAGGCTTTGGAAAGCGTCCGGCGCGTGCAGAAAGAAACGAAATGCGACGCCTTCAAGCTCGAAGGCGGCGTGGAAATGGCGCCGACGGTAAAATATCTCGTCGATAACGGCGTCGCCGTCATGGGCCATATCGGATTGATGCCCCAGTCTGTTGAAGCCGGAAAATTCATCATTCAGGGTCGCAACGACGAAAGCATGAAAAAAGTCATGGCCGACGCGAAAGCCATCGAAGCCGCAGGAGCCTTCTCCGTCGTCATCGAAGGCACGCTTGAACCCGTCGCGCACGACATTACGGACGCGATCTCCATCCCCACCATCGGAATCGGAGCCTCGCCCGCGTGCGACGGACAGGTTTTGGTGATCGACGACATCATCGGCACGTTCTGGGACTTCACGCCCAAGTTCATCAAACGCTACGCCGTGTTAAGGCCGCTCATCGAAAAAGCCGTCGCGGAATACGCCGACGAAGTCCGCGCGCGCACCTTCCCGACTATCGACCACTGCTTTTTGCCGAAAAAAGAGGGCTAAAAATTTCGTTTCAATATATCGAACTTCATGCCGCATTTTTGTTCGGCCTTTAGAAATTCATATCCATTTTTTTGATAAAACTTCGCAACTTCTCGCGTCGCAACGTACACTTGTCCAAAACCAAGCCCCTTAAGGGTTCTATGCAGTTCATCGAGCAGCGCAGACCCTACTTTCTTGCCGCGCATGCTTTCCGAGACAAACGTCGAATTAATCCATGGAGTAAGATCACTGCGACCAGAGTGCATTTCTTCTTTACTTACGCAGATAATCCCAATCGGCTTTCCATCCAAGTAATAAACCAGAGAAAGTGGAAGCTTAGTAAGCTGTTTTTGAAATGATTTTTCTAAATATCCATATTCCTGTTCCAAGGTAAGACAGGGCGGAATGTTGCCCCAAAATTCATGAAACCAACCCGCAATAGTCCTTGCGTCAGATTCATCGAATAATGGACGAATGGAGACGTCTTTTTTCATTGTCTCCCCATAAGTTACAAATCCCCTTCCGTTTTTACTTGGATGCCGTTTTTCTTCAACAGCTCCGTCGTAATCCCGTCACCCTTGACGCCCTTGCCGGAAAAAGTTCCATCAAATATCTTGCCGCATCCGCACGAAGGGCTGTTTGATTTTAAGATGGCCTCATTCACGCCCTTCGCCTTGCACAAAGCCAATGTCCGCTCCGCGCCTTCTCTATATTCCTGCGTGTAGTCGCGCCCGCTTTTGCCGACGACTTTTTTGTTTCCCTTTTCATCGGTTGATATTTCGCAAGCCTCTCTCGGCGTCGGCAAACCGGCAAGCTGTTCGGGACAAACGGGAAAGGCCACGCCCCTGTTGACCATATCCTGCACAATCCTGTTTGCGCAGTCGCTGCCGTCATAGCGACATTTAACCCCTGTCAGGCACGCGCTTACTAAATACATTCAAAGAGTCCTTCCTAGTTGCAAACCCAATTAAAGGTAAATCAAAACAAAAGATTAGTCTAAAAAAGAGCCGTCATTCCGCAAAATTTTCTGTTCGCGAAGCGAAAGAAAATTTATGCGGAATCCGATTTGGTTTCTGTCGGCACTAAAAACAAATCGGATTCCGGATAAATTCGCATTTTTGCAAGAAAGAGCAAAAAAGCGAATTTTCCGGAATGACAACGTCTAATTAATCCTGAACACTATAGCACATCTCCAGCGCTGATTTTGCGCGTTGTGCCGTCCTTAAGGCGCAAAATAAGATTTCCTTCGGCATCCAAATCCACAAATTCGCCCAGCATCTCGCCACCCGCCGGAAGGCGCACACGCATCTCCCCCTTGCGCGCGCACTCAAACCACGCATCGCGAACGGGCGCAAAGCCTTCCGCGTTCATGCGCTCGTACCAAACGCCGAGCGCCTTCAGGATTTTATTCAAAATTTCATCGAGCGGCAAAAGCTTCGCTTTTTCCGCCGCAAGGCTCGTCGTCGGGTAAAGCGGGGTTTCCGGCACATGCTCGACATTCACCCCTACCCCGACGACAAGCCAGTCTTTGCCCGTTTCCAGCAAAATGCCGCTGATTTTTTTGCCCTCGACCAAAACGTCGTTCGGCCATTTCAGTTCGACTTTCGCTTTCGGCAAAAACTCTTGCACAATCTCGTGTATCGCCAAGGCGACGACAAAACTGTAATTTCCCCACGCGCGTATGGGAATGGGCGGACGCCAAAGGAATGAAAAATACAAATTGCCTTTCGGCGACTGCCACGCGCGCCCCTGCCGTCCCCGCCCCGCCGTCTGCGTCAGCGCCCAAACGACAAGTCCCTCGGCCTCGCCCTTTTCGGCGGCGGCTTTAACGTCGTCGTTCGTGGAGGTTGTTTTTTCTATTTTATGAATGTTAAAGCGCATCAGACGACAAACCCTTTTGCCGCGTTCATAGCCCCTTCGACCAGCGGCGCAGGCGCGAAGATAAAACAGACCATCGCCAAGGATGAAACGCCCAGCACCGCCTTGACGCCCCAATCCGGCAGAGGATCGAGAGCTTCTGCGGGTTCGTCGAAATACATGATCTTGACGATGCGCAAATAATAATAGGCCGACACGACACTGGACAGCACGCCGATGACGGCAAGCGGAACCATGTCCGCTTTCACGGCGGCAAGGAACACAAAATACTTTCCGAAGAATCCCGCGAGCGGCGGCACGCCCGCCAGAGAAAACATTAAAATCGCCATGCCGAGCGCCACAAGCGGATGCGTTTTCGACAAGCCGGAAAGGTCGAAAATCGATTCAACCGCTTTGCCGTCGCGCCTCAGGCACAACGCAACCGCAAACGCGCCAATCGTCGCAAGCGCATAAATTGCGAAATAAATCAAAAGCGCCTGAACGCCCGTTTTGCCCCCGACCAAAAGCGCTATCAAAAGAACGCCGACGTTTGCGATAGAGCTGTAGGCCAGAAGACGCTTGATATTGGTCTGCACAAGCCCCGCAAACGCGCCCCACAGCATCGACGCGACGGAAATAAAGACGATAACCTGATGCCATTCAGCCGCAAGCCCCGCCATCGGCGTCAACAGAAAGCGCGTAAAGACCGCCAGCGCCGCAAGCTTCGGGGCCGTCGCAAAAAATGCCGTCACGGGAGTCGGCGCGCCCTCGTAAACATCCGGCGCCCACATATGAAACGGCACGCCCGCAATCTTAAACGCCAATCCGGCGCAGGCGAAAACCATGCCGACGACGACGCCAGGATGCGCGTGCGCGTCCCGCAACGCCCCCGCCAGCGACACGAAATCCGTCGTTCCGGCAAAGCCGTAAATCAGCGAAAGGCCGTAAAGCAAAATGCCCGACGACAACGCGCCCAAAACAAAATACTTAAGCCCCGCCTCGCTCGACCGCTTATCGTCGCGCTTGAACGCCGCCAGAACGTACAGCGCGAGGCTTTGAAGCTCCAGCCCGACATAAAGCGAAATCAGGTCGGAGGCCGAGATCATCAGCATCATGCCCAGCGTCGCAAACAGGATAAGCACGGGATATTCGGGCTTTTCCTGCCCCTCTTTCTCGAAATAATCCCATGACAGCAAAATCGACAGCGCAGACGCCAAAAGCACAATCGCCTTGGCAAAACGCGCAAAGCTGTCGTCGACAAACTGGCCACCGAAGGCGAAAATCGGCAACGCTCCGTCCAGAATAAGGCCGAGCCTGAAAGAACCGAACATCTCGCCTGCCGCCAGAATAAAAGCTGCTATCGCTAATATCCCTATGTGCCGCGTCACGCGCGAGCCGCAAGCGGCGGCGGCAATCAAAGAAACAAGAGCCGTCACCGCAATCACGATTTCCGGCATCACGACGATGAATGAATGCGTATCAATCATGCGAAGCCTTTTCCGTCTGCGCCTCGATGAGCGTCAAAGCCCGTTCCAATGTGGGAGCGTAAACGTTGCTGAAAGTCGAAGGATACAAACCGATCCACAAAACCAAAACCAGAAGCGGCGCAAAAACAACCATCTCTCGGATGTTCAAGTCCTTCATCGCGCGAACGTCTTCCTTGTCCAGCGCGCCGAAGAACAAACGGCGATAAAGCCAAAGCATATAAGAAGCGCTCAGGATTATGCCGAGCGCCGCGATAAAGGCAAACCAACTGTTCGCCAGAAACGCGCCCTGCATAGACAGAAACTCGCCCACAAAACCCGACGTTCCCGGCAGGCCGACTGCCGACAGCATAAGAACCATAAACGTCGCGGCATAGCGCGGCATGTTCGTCGCCATGCCGCCATAGCGCGAAATCTCGCGCGTGTGCAGGCGGTCATAGACGACGCCGACGCAAAGGAACAGCCCGCCGGACACAAACGCGTGCGACAGCATAACCATCATCGCGCCGTCAAAGCCCTGCTGGTTGAAACAGAAAAGCCCGAGCGTGACATACCCCATGTGCGCCACGGACGAATACGCGATCAGCTTCTTCATATCCGTTTGCGCCAGAGCCACAAGCGAGGCGTAGATAATGGCGATAAGGCTTAAGGCTATCATCATCGGTGCGAAGAATTTGCTGGCCTCCGGCAGCATTTGAATGGAAACGCGGATAAAGCCGTAGCCGCCCATTTTCAGCAAAACGCCGGCCAGAATAACGGAACCCGCCGTCGGCGCTTCGACATGCGCGTAAGGCAGCCACGTATGGAACGGCCACATGGGCGTTTTGACCGCAAAGGACGCAAAGAACGCAAGCCACAAAAACAACGCCATTTCCTTGGGAAACTTGCCGCCCATCATCGCGGTCATATCGGTCGTGCCCGCATGGACGACCATCGCGACTATCGCGACGAGCATCAAAACCGAACCCAAAAGCGTATAAAGGAAAAATTTGTACGCCGCATAGGTGCGTTTTTCTCCGCCCCAAACGCCGATGATAAGGAACATCGGCAAAAGAACGCCTTCGAAAAACACATAGAACAGAACAAAGTCCAGCGACGTGAACGTCCCGATCATCATCGTCTCAAGAACCAGAATCGCGATCATGAATTCCTTGACGCGAACCTTGACGCTGCCGATAGCCGACAAGATGGCAAGCGGAGTCAAAATCGCCGATATCAGGACGAACCAGACCGAAATGCCGTCGATGCCCTTGATATAGGCGATGCTGAACGAGGGTATCCAGACAAAGCGCTCCATAAGCTGAAAACGCGTGTTGTCCGGATCGAAACGGCTCAACATATCGAACGACAGCACAAGCGTCGCAAGCGACACGAGGAACGCAATTCTCTGCGAAGCCCTCTCCCCTTCGCCGTTCTGCTCTCCCCTGACAAACAGAAAGATCACAAGCGCGCCCAAAAGCGGCAGGAAAGTCAGGACGGAAAGAAGGGGGAAAGACGTCATGGCCTACCCCCCGCCCAGAACCAGGTCATCAGCGCCGCCACGCCCGCGACCATCGCAAAGGCGTAGTGATAAATGTACCCCGTCTCCAAGGCTCCCACCCGCTTGGCGACGCGCAACGTCAACGCTGCAAAACCGTCGGGCCCATAGCCGTCGATAAGGGCGTCGTCGATCTTTTTCCACAAAAAGGTTCCCCACCAACGGGACGTGCGCACAAATAAACAATCGTAAAGCTCGTCGATATAAAACTTGTGGTACACGAGGCTATAAAGCCAACCAAACGCCGTCGAAACGATCGCGGGCATTTCCGGCATTGCGATATAAAAGAAATAAGCGAGCGCCAGCCCTGCCACGGCAACAACCCCGGGAAGCGCCTTATAGAAGCCGCCGACGCTTTCCGTAGCGGCGATGGAATCATGGCCGGGCAAGACGAAAATCGCTCCCCTCCAGAAAATATCTTTTCCTGCTTCGCCGAACCAGTCGTAGGCGAAGCTTCCGGCGATTATCGCGCCGAGCGCCAAAGGCACGAGCGGCGCAAGCAACTTCCACGATGATTCATGCGCCTTGTCTATTACGGAAGGCTCCTCGCGGGCTTCCCCGTGGAAGGTCAGGAACATCAGGCGTCCCGAATAAAACGCCGTCAAAAACACCGTCAGAACGCCCATCGTATAGGCGAAAGTGCCGATGCCCGTTCCGCGCCCCAAAGCGGACTCTAAAATCAAATCCTTGGAACAAAATCCGGAAAAACCGATGGTGTTTTCGATTCCTATGCCCATCAACGACAAAACGCCGATCCACATCAGGCCATAGGTGATTGGCGCCGTGTGCCGCAGGTTTCCCATTTTGCGCATGTCCTGCTCGCCCGACAAAACGTGAATGACGGAACCGGCGCACAAAAACAACAGCGCCTTGAAAAAGGAATGCGTCATCAAATGAAAAATCGAGGCCGAATAGGCCGACACGCCCGCCGCGATAAACATGTAGCCGAGCTGGCTCATCGTTGAATAAGCGATGACGCGCTTGATGTCGAACTGGGTCAGGCCGATAAGCGCCGCAAAAAGACACGTCAGCGAACCAACAACCGCGACAAAAGCCAAAGCCACGGGCGCGTACTCGAACAAAGGCGACATCCGCGCGACCATAAAGACTCCGGCCGTCACCATCGTCGCCGCATGGATAAGCGCCGAAACGGGGGTCGGCCCCTCCATCGCGTCGGGAAGCCACGTGTGCAGACCCAACTGAGCCGACTTGCCCATCGCTCCCATAAACAAAAGCAGGCAGACGGCGGTGAGCGCGGGATACGAAGTGCCGAGAAAAACCAATTCTTCCGACGAAACGCTTTTGGCTTTCGGAAATATCGATGCGAAATCAAGCGAGCCGAACAGCGCGAAACAACCGAAAATACCCAAAAGAAAACCGAAATCCCCGACGCGGTTGACTAAAAACGCCTTGATGGACGCATTGTTGGCGCTTGGCCTCTCGTACCAGAAATTAATAAGCAGATAGGACATCAACCCGACGCCTTCCCAACCGAAAAACATCTGGAGAAGATTGGGTGCCATCACGAGCGCCGACATAAAGAACGTGAACAGGCTCATATAAGCCATAAAGCGCGGCTTACCGTCGTCGCGGCTCATATAAGCGACGGAATAAAGATGAACCATGGCCGACACGCCATTCACCACGACCAGCATGACAGCCGCCAGCGTATCGACCTTGAGCCCCCACGACGCGGAAAACGTTCCCGACTTTATCCATTCGAACAGGTCGCGATTTATCGCGTGGCCGCGCAAAGCGACATCGTTGAACAGATAAATCGAAAAGCCCGCCGCGATCAGAACGCACCCGCAAGTGACAATTTGCGAGGCCCTATCCCCAATCCGCCTTCCGAAAAAACCGGCAATCCCCGCCCCCAAAAGGGGCAGGAAAACTGCTGCGATGTCTAAGGGCACGTGCATTCCCTAAATCCTCATTAAATTATGAGAGTCTTCGTCATTCCGGAAAATTCGCTTTTTTGCCTCTTGCAAAAATGCGAATTTATCCGGAATCCGATTTGGTTCTCTTGCGGCAAGGAAACTAAATCGGATTCCGCATAAATTTTCTTTCGCGCAACAGCGCGAAAGAAAATTTTGCGGAATGACAAAGCTTTTTGACTATTGAAGAATAGAAAACCCATGCCTCACCCTTTCAAAAGATTGGCATGGTCGACCGCGATATTTCCTCGATTGCGAAAATAAACGACCAGAATGGCAAGGCCGATGGCGGCTTCGGCGGCCGCGACCGTCAAGACGAAGAGCGCGAAGACCTGCCCCGTCAGATTGTGCTGGAAGACGGAAAACGCCACAAAGTTGATGTTGACGGCCAGCAACATCAGCTCGATCGCCATCAGGATGACGATAATGTTCCGGCGATTGAAGAATATCCCCATCACGCCGATCGTAAACAAGAGAGCGGCGACGACGAGAAAATGAGGCAAACCTACAGTCATTGACGCTTATTCCATGCCCTTCGGAATCTTAAGATCGTTTCTTCTCATTTCCTTCAAAACTTTTTCGCGCGCTTTGAGCCCCTCGTACATGACGATTTTCTGGATGTACATGGCGTCGTCCCGGTCTATCTCATTCGTCGATTTGATCAATTTTTGCCCGACGGATGATTCAAGAAACTTTCCCAACTGCTCAAGCTCATCGACAGTAAATATCCGGGCAAGAGTGATGGCCTTGTTTCTCAGAACAATGTCTTCCTTATCTTCGGCAATATCTTCTGCCACCGTCTCGATGCTTTTTTGTATCTTGTCCATCTTCCCTTCGTTATCTTGATTTAACATCGGGGCAAACATCATAACCGTGCCCCTTAAAGACCCCTTGAGCTTCTCTTTAACGTCGAAAAGCTTCGCGACCTTTTTGGCTTCACGAAGAGCTTTTGAATCGAGCGCTTTTTCTCTGACAGAAAATTCATCGTCAGGATCGGGCATACTGGGCGCCGGACTCGCCTTTACGGAACCTCTGGGAGCATCGCCCATCATGGGAATAACGGGCGGCGGCATCACGCCCGCAGGCATTCCGGGAGCTGCCTTTTTTTCACTGCTAAAAAACTTCTTCATCCGCCCAAAGAACGAGGTGGATTCCGTTGCTTGAGGAGCAGGAGAGGCCTGCTCTGCCGCTGCTTTCTTTTCAGCAGGAGCCGGAGCTATCTTTAAAGCCGCCTCAACGGGCACCGCTTCAGCCGCGGCCTTCTGCGCAGAATCTTTAGCCGCTGTTTCCTTCACGGATGAAACGACAGGAGCTGTTGCCTTCTTTTCCGCAGCGAGCGCCATAGGTGCACCAAAAGCAACTAGGGCAAAAACGGCGGCAAAAACGATAGAAAGATGTTTCATTTTCATAATTCGACTCCTTCTCTTGAGGAAACCTTTTTAATCTCAACAACCTCGGACACGCTTATGTCCGTTTGATATCTCGGTTTCTGGCTCCGCGCCCCCTTGCGGTCGCGCAAAGTCAAAACGATAGCTCCAACCATGGCGACAAGCAAAACAAGACCCGAAACCTGAAACGGATAAAAATAGTCGGTATAAAGAACTTGCCCCAGGGCTCTGGTGTTTTGAATGGCGTCTTCCGTGGGTACTATAGCTCCTATGGCCTTAGAGTCGACAACCCAGACGCTCGCGACCAGGACAAGCTGCGCCAAGAGCACGATGGCGACAGCGCCGCCCACGGGAAGATAACGATGAAATTCCGCGCGTAAGCTGCGGAAATTTATGTCGAGCATCATAACGACGAATAAGAACAAAACCGCAACAGCGCCGACATAAACGATAAGAAGAATAAAGGCCAGAAACTCGGCTCCCATCATCAAAAACAGCCCTGCCCCGTTGAAAAAGCAAAGAATCAAAAACAAAACCGCATTGACGGGATTCCGCGCAGTGATGACCATGACGGCGGAGGCCAGAAGAACGGCGGCAAAAAGAGTGAATACGATGGAAGCCATCATTTTGCCCCTCCTTCCGGTTCGTAGACCGTGCAGTTGCGCGCCGCCTTGCATGTGCCCTTTATCGATTCTTTCACGGACCCGACGACTTCCTGCTGCGTACAGGCGGAGATAAAAAGCAACGCAATCATAACCGTCATTCCCGCGAAAGCGGGAATCCAGCGGAGCGTGTCCACGCGACGCATGACTCTTCCGACAAAAAAACCGTCATTCCGCAAAAATGCGAATTTATGCGGAATCCGATTTGGTTCTTTTGCTATTATCATCTCATCACCTGTATCTCTCATCCGCCTTTAGATTCGCGGCCACTTCCGTTTCCCACTTATCGCCATTCAGCAAAAGGCGCTCTTTCGTATAATACAACTCTTCCCGCGTTTCCGTCCCATATTCGAAATTCGGCCCTTCGACGATGGCGTCCACAGGGCACGCCTCTTGGCACAGGCCGCAATAAATGCACTTTGTCATGTCGATGTCGTAGCGCGTGGCGCGGCGGCTACCGTCCTCGCGCGGCGCGGAATCGATGGTGATGGCCTGCGCGGGACAAATGGCTTCGCATAATTTACAAGCGATGCAGCGCTCCTCCCCGCTTTCATAACGACGCAAGACGTGCTCTCCCCTGAAACGAGGACTTAAGGGGCCTTTTTCGTAAGGATAATTGAGCGTCACGCGCCTTTTGAACACATACGAAAAAGTCAACGCCATGCCGCGTATGATCTCGTACAGAGAAAACGTTTTGATGAGGCGAACGACGGACATGCTTTTCACGGTTTAAAGAAGACGAGATACGAAGACGTTACCACCACCCAGAACAACGACAACGGCAAGAGTACTTTCCAACCGATGCGCATAAGTTGGTCATAGCGATAGCGCGGCAACGTTGCGCGAACCCATAAGAAAACGAATAAACACAAGGCCGTCTTGGCTAAAAACCAGACGATGCCGGGAATGAAATCAAGGGCGGTCAGGGGCGAAAGCCACCCGCCCAAAAACAGAATGGACGTCAGGGCGCTGAGCAATATCATGTTCGCGTATTCGCTTAAGAAGAACATCGCGAACGCCATCGACGAGTATTCGGTGTGGAAACCGCCCACGAGTTCGGATTCGCCTTCGGGCAGATCGAACGGATGCCTATTCGTTTCCGCCAGCGACGAGATGACGTACACGACGAACATCGGCGTCAAAAGGCCGAACGCGAACCAGCCGTCCTTCTGGGCTTCGACAATGTCCGAAAGATTAAGCGACCCCGCGCAAAGCAAAACAGTCACAATCACAAGCCCCGTCGAGACTTCATAGGAAATCATCTGCGCGGCGGAACGCAGGCCGCCCAAGAACGAATATTTGGAATTCGACGCCCATCCTGCAAAAATAATTCCGTAAACGCCGAGCGACGAAATGGACACGAGATACAAAATACCGACATTGATATCGGCCAACACCAAGTCCTTCTGGAAGGGAATGACGGCCCACGCCACGAGCGCGAGGAAAAAGGCCATGACGGGCGCAAAAAGGAAAACGCCTTTGTTGGCATCCGTCGGCAATATCGTTTCCTTGCCCAAAAGCTTGATGCCGTCCGCCATCGGCTGAAGCAGGCCGAAAGGCCCGACGACATTGGGGCCGCGCCGCAGTTGCATGGCCGCCATCACTCTGCGTTCGGCATATGTCAGATACGCAACCGCGCCCAAAAGCGGCAGGACAATGCAAAGGATCTTGATGACGATCCATAAGAGCGGCCAGACAAACGGCCAAACGGTGTTAAGGAAATAGTTTGTCATGTCGGAGCCTTTTGTATCTCAAACACCTCAACTAAATTAAATACCGTCATTCCGGAATATTTTCTTTTCGGCTGCGTTTGCAGACGAAAGAAAATATATCCGGAATCCGATTTGTTTTTCTTGCCGAAAGGAACCACATCGGATTCCGGATAAATTCGCATTTTTGCTAAGAGCAAAAAAGCGAATTTTCCGGAATGACGAGATTTTATAAATTGAGAATAAGTCACGCCATAACCTCCTTTGCGATCAGAGGCAGGATTTCCGCCGTGCACTTTGCCATGGTTGGCGAGGCGCGGCTGATGGGGTCGGTCATATAGAAATTTTCGACGACGGGCGTAAACGGCACGTTCAAAACATCTCCGCTGAATCCAAAAACCGCCCACGCAGGTTTTTCGACATGCCCGATGTTCTCCAATACCGGCGCGAACTCGACCATTTTCTCGCGCAGTTGCGTAATCGTGTCGAAGGGCAAGGGATCGCCGAGAACCTCAGAGAAAGCCCGTATGATTTTCCAGTCCTCGCGCGCCTCCCCCGGCGGGAACGTCGCCTGCAAGGCCATTTGGGGGCGGCCTTCGGTGTTAACGTAAACGCCGGTCTTCTCGGTATAGGCGGCGCCCGGCAAAATAACGTCGGCGCGATGCGCGCCCTTGTCGCCATGATGCCCTTGGTAAACGACAAAGGCTTTGCTGATATTCTTGAAGTCGATTTCGTCGGTGCCGAGCAGCCAGATCACATCCATTTTCCCGCCGCCGAGAATGACGCGCGTGCCCGCGCCTCCTTCTTGCGGCACAAAGCCGAGATCAAGCCCGCCCACGCGCGAAGCCGCCAGTTGCAGGACATTGAACCCGTTCCAATCCTCTCGTACCGCTTTAAAATGTTCCGCTAACTCTCTGACCGTCCTATGTAAAGCTGCTCCGTCGGCGCGGGTCAACGCGCCTGCGCCAAGAATAAACATCGGCCTCTTTGCGCTCTTTAGTATTTTCGCAAAATCGCCTTTGCCTTCTTTCAAATCGACAATCGCTTGCGGCGTGTTGCCCAGATAGGTGCGCGGATACCCAAGATCGACCGGCGCGCCGATAAGGCCGACGCGGCAGTCCCCCATAAGCCAGCGTTTGCGGATACGCGCGTTGACAAGCGTCGCCTCGATGCGCGGATTGGTTCCGATAAGAAGGATAGCGTCGGCTTCCTCGATGCCCGCGATGCCGCTGTTCATAATATACGCCGCGCGCGTCGACACGTCGTATTCCGCGCCGTCGGCGCGGCAATCCATGTTCGGCGAACCGAGCGCCGTCATCAAAGCCTTCAGCGCAAACATAGACTCGCAATCAACCAGATTTCCGGCCAAGGCGCCGACGCGCATAGGCGCGCAATCGCGCAGCTTTCCGGCAATGACGGAAAACGCCTCGTCCCATGAAGCGGGAGTCAGCTTGCCGTCGCGACGGACGTAAGGGCGGTCGAGGCGCTGGCGTTTAAGGCCGTCGATGGCAAAGCGCGTTTTGTCGTTGATCCACTCCTCGTTCACGTCTTCGTTCAGGCGGGGCAACACGCGCACGACCTCGTTGCCCAGAACATCGACGCGGATATTGCTTCCGACGGCGTCGAACACATCGATGGTTTCCGTTTTCTGATATTCCCACGACCGCGCCCTGAAAGCCGCCGGCTTGTTCGTCAAAGCGCCCACGGGACAGATGTCGATAAGATTGCCCGACAACTCGGACGTCAGCGCATGAGGCGCATACGTTCCGATCTCAAGCTTTTCGCCGCGCCCCATGCCGCCGAGCTCCGGGGTGCCGCAGATTTCGTCCATAAAGCGGATGCAGCGCGTGCAATGAATGCAGCGTGTCATGGCGGTTTTAATGAGCGGCCCAAGTTCCTTTTCCGTCACCGCGCGTTTTTCGTCCTTGTAGCGTCCGCATGAGCATCCGTAAGCCACGGCCTCATCCTGCAAATCGCACTCGCCGCCTTGGTCGCAAATCGGGCAATCCAAAGGATGATTGATCAGCAGAAGCTCCATCACGCCTTCGCGCGCCTTTTTGACCATCGGCGAGTTCGTGTGAACCACCATGTCGTCGGCGCAAGGCAACGTGCAACTGGGCACGGGTTTCGGAGTCTTTTCGATTTCGACCATGCACATGCGGCAATTGCCGGCGACGCTGAGCTTGTCGTGGTAGCAGAAATGCGGAATCTCGCTGCCAGCCTTCTGACAGGCCTGCAGCACGCTCGTCCCCTGCGCGACCTCAACTTCTATGCCGTCGATGATCAGCTTAGGCATTGGACATTTCTTTCAGAGTCACTCTCATAACTTTGCGCTGCCTTCCGGCAGAGTTTCGATCTTTGATATGCTGATTTCATGACTAAAATGCTTTTTAGATAAGGCAATCTTCATCCCGTAAACCAACATCGGAATGCACAAAACAGCCAACAGAAGCAAGAGAACGGCTGAAACAAGTTCTAGAACATGAAAGCGAACAGACATGACGGATAAGAACCCGGCCAAAGCACCAAAGCCAAATATAAAGACAATCGCCCTCCAGTACATCGACCAGAAAATTGAGGCCGCAATTTTCAGCAAAATAATAGTATTATTGGCTCCAGCAACATTTATCTTGTAACCAAAGTGTGGTTTGGATAAAGCGCCTTTTATTGCGTAAATCCAAATCAATAAGCTCAAAACAAAAGACAGACCGCACGAAATAAAAGACACAGGAAGAATTACTTGTACAGCAAGCACTCCCAATGCAGTCGGCCAAAAAGAAGACCATAAAAACGACGTCGCCACTTTAGTTGGAACGATATTATTGCTGTCGCTCATATCCTTTCCTTTCCTTCAAACGTTTCCAATCACGACATCTCCGCATAACAGAAACCGTCATCTGCATAATAAGCAAAGACCGCCCCAATTAAGAAAAACCGTCATTCCGGAAAATTCGCGCTGAGCGCCCAAATTAAGAATACCCGTCATTCCGCAAAATTTTCTCTTCGCCGCTCTTGCGGCGAAAGAAAGTTTATGCGGAATCCGATTTGGTTTCTTTGCCGCAAGAAAAACAAATCGGATTCCGGATAAATTCGCATTTTTGCATAGAGCAAAAAAGCGAATTTTCCGGAATGACAAAGTTCCCTTTTCAGTTAAGCTTGTCATAAAGATCCTCCCACTTTGGGTTATCCTTTTTAACAAGCTCAATCTTCCACAGACGCTTCCACTTCTTAATCTTCTTCTCAAAAGCAATAGCCTCAATGGCTGTCGGAAATTCGGCGCACCAAACAAGCTTTTTAAGCCCATGTTTTTTTGTGTGCCCTTTAATAAGACCTTCACGATGCTCGTGGGCGCGCCGCGCAATATCGTTCGTGACACCAACATAAAGCGTGCCGTAAGGTTCGTCCGTGACGATATATACCCAAAAACTTCTTTCATTCATGCGGCCTTTACGCTCTTTCTGTACTTCTCGATCCGCTCGATCATCAGCGGCTTGAAGTGCCGTATCAATCCCTGAATAGGCCAGACCGCGCCGTCGGCAAACGCGCAGATCGTGCGGCCTTCGATTTGCTTCGTCACGTCGAGCATCATGTCTATTTCTTCGACAGACGCGCTGCCCTCGACCATGCGCAGCATCATGCGCCACAGCCACCCCATGCCCTCGCGGCACGGCGTGCATTGGCCGCAGCTTTCATGCTTGTAAAAGGCGCTCAGGCGCGCGATGGCAGCGATGATATCGACCGACTTGTCCATGACGATGACGCCGCCCGTGCCGAGGCCGGAGTGCGCGTCGCGCAACGCGTCGAAATCCATCAGCACCGTTTCGCAAACGTCTTTGGGGATAAGGGGCGTCGAAGACCCGCCGGGAATGACCGCCAGAAGATTATCCCATCCGCCGCGCACGCCGCCCGCATGTTTGTCGATAAGCTCTTTCAAAGGAAGGCTCATCGTTTCTTCGACGTTGCACGGTTGGTTGACGTGTCCGGAGATGCAGAACAGTTTTGTGCCGCTGTTTTTGGGTCGGCCAAAGCTGGTGAACCATCCCGACCCGCGGCGCAAGATTTCCGGCACGCACGATATGGTCTCGACGTTGTTGATCGTCGTCGGGCACGAATAAAGCCCGGCGGCGGCGGGAAACGGCGGCTTGTTGCGCGGCTGGGCTTTTTTGCCTTCGAGGCTTTCCATCAGCGCGGTTTCTTCGCCGGAAATGTACGCCCCTGCTCCGCGATGCAGATAAACATCGCAATCCCACCCCGACCCTGCGGCGTTCTTGCCCAAAAGCCCGTAGGCGTAAGCCTCGTCGATGGCCTGCTGAACAAGAACCGCTTCGTTATAAAATTCGCCGCGAATGTAGATGTAAACCGTATGCGCGCCCACGGCTGACGCCGCAACCAACGCGCCTTCGAGTACGCGGTGCGGATCGTGGCGCAGAATATCGCGGTCTTTGCACGTGCCGGGCTCGGATTCGTCGGCGTTCACGATTAAATAATGCGGCACGTTCGAGAGCTTCGGCATAAACGACCATTTCATGCCCGTCGGGAAGCCAGCCCCGCCGCGCCCGCGCAGGCTCGACGCCTTCACCTCTTCGATAATTTTTGCAGAGCCTTTTTTGACGATATCGGCCGTTTGATCCCACACGCCGCGGCGGCGCGCCGCCGCGAGGTTCCAGCTATCGAAGCCGTAGAGATTTGTGAAGATGCGGTTTCTATCGTCAAGCATCGGTGTCGGCCTTTTTCTTCAAACTCGTCGATCCGTCCTGCGGACACGACCCCGAACGTCCCGTCTGCGAACCGGCTTCGGGCTTTTTGCCCGCTTTGAGCGTATCGAGAATTTTATCCATCGCGTCGGGCGTCAGGTCTTCATAAAAATCGTCGTTAATCTGAACAACCGGCGCATTGACGCACGCGCCGAGGCACTCGACCTCGCGCAGCGTAAATTTGCCGTCCTTCGTCGTTTCGTCCAGGTTTATGCCGAGCTTCTTCTGGCAGGCGTGGACGATGTCTTCCGATCCGCGCAGCCAGCACGGCGTCGTCGTGCATATCTGCACAAAATTCTTGCCGACGGGCTTAAGGTTGAACATCGAATAGAAGGTTGCGACCTCGTAAACGCGGACGGGCGGCATATCGAGTTTTTTTGCCACAAAGTTCATAGCGGCCTGCGACAGCCAGCCGCCGTTTTGACGTTGCGCGATTTCTAAAAGCGGAATGACGGCGCTGGCTTGGCGGCCAGCCGGATATTTGGCGATGATCTTTTCCGCGCGCGCCAGATTATCGGCCAACAAAGCGAACGTTTTTGAAGCGTTCGAAGCTTTTGCCGTTTTTGAATCTTTTGAACGAGTCAAAGCCATTCACCCCCCCCTACCGTCATCCCCGCGAAGGCGGGGATCCCATTTGTTTTATTATTTTGTGAGTTCAGCCTTTGCCACACCCCTACCGTCATCCCCGCGAAGGCGGGGATCCCATTTGTTTTATTATTTTGTGAGTTCAGCCTTTGCCACACCCCTACCGTCATCCCCGCGAAGGCGGGGATCCCATTTGTTTTGCTAAAAGTGTGTTTCGGACAAATCCTTCCAAGTTGGATTAAGCTGCTTAATGCGGTGAATTTTCCATTCACGATTCCATTTTTTAATTTGCTTCTCGCGTTGAATTGCCTCCGTTGCCGTTGGATACTCTTCGCAGTAAACAAGCGTCTTAAGACCGTACTTTTTTGAAAATCCCTCGATAAGACCATCCCTGTGTTCCTGCGCTCTTCGCACAATATCGTTCGTAACGCCGGTATAAAGCGTACCAAAAGGCTTATCCGTAACGATATAAACCCAAAAACTTTTTTCCATTGGCAAATCCTTTGACACGAAGACAAAGAAAAGAAAATGGGATCCCCGCCTTCGCGGGGATGACGGGAAAGGAGAGCGCGGGGATGACGGAAGAAGAGAAACATTTTCATCGATCCACCTCCCCGAAGACGAGGTCGAGGCTGCCGATAATCGCGACAATATCGGCGAGCATATGGCCTTTGCAAATTTCATCGATAGCCTGCAGGTGCGCAAAGCCCGTTGAACGGATGTGGCAGCGGTACGGCTTGTTCGTTCCGTCGGCGACGAGATAAACCCCGAATTCGCCCTTGGCCGTTTCGACGACCGTGTAGGTCTCTCCCGCCGGAACGTGGAATCCTTCGGAATAAAGCTTGAAGTGATGAATCATCGCCTCCATCGAGGTCTTCATGTCCTCGCGGCGCGGTGGCGCAACTTTCAGATTGTCCGTTATGACGGGGCCGTCCGGCATATCGTCAAGGCATTGGCGGATGATGCGCACCGACTGGCGCATTTCTTGAATCCGCACGAGATACCGCGCAAAGCAATCGCCGGTCTTGCCTACCGGAATATCGAAATTGATCTGGTCGTAAACGTCATAAGGCTGGGCTTTCCTTAAATCCCACGCGACGCCCGACGCGCGCAGCATCGGCCCCGAAAATCCCCAATCAAGCGCCTGCTCTTTCGTCACGACGCCGATATCGACGGTGCGTTGGCGGAAGATGCGGTTGCCGGTCAAAAGCCCTTCGATGTCGTCGATGACTTTTGGAAATCTTTTAACCCACGCCAGAATGTCCTCGGCCAATCCTTCGGGCAAATCCTGATGCACGCCGCCCGGGCGGAAATAATTCGTATGCATGCGCGCCCCGCTCACGCGCTCGTAGAATTCCATCAGAATTTCGCGCTCTTCATACCCCCACAAAGACGGCGTCACCGCGCCCACATCCATGGCTCCAGACGTGAGGCAGAGAATATGATTCATAATGCGCGTAATTTCGGCGTACATCACGCGAATGTATTGCGCGCGCAAGGGAGGCGTAATGCCGAGAAGCTTCTCGACAGCCAGAACGAACGCATGCTCCTGCCCCAAAGGCGCGCAATAATCGAGGCGGTCGAAATAAGGCGTCGCCTGAAGATACGTTTTGTGCTCGATCAGCTTTTCCGTGCCGCGATGAAGCAGGCCGATGTGCGGATCGGCACGCTCGACGACTTCGCCGTCCATTTCCAAAATCATGCGCAAAACGCCGTGCGCGGAAGGATGTTGCGGCCCGAAATTGATCGTGAACGGCAGTATCTTCTTGCCGTCGAGCACCGTTTCATTTTCGGGAAACGCTTCAGTCATTGAATCCCGCCATACAAAGCACCGTCATCCCCGCGAAGGCGGGGATCCCATTTGTTTTTTTCGTCATGCCGGCGACCTGTCCGCCGAAGCCTTGGCGTAGGCGGAAAGCCGGTATCCCATTTATCTTTTTCGTCATTCCGCAAAGTTTTCTCTTCGCGTAGCGAAAGAAAACTTATACGGAATCCGATTTGGTTTCTTGTTTTATTCATCATTCCTTCCCCTCCGGCCCTTCTTCCTCACCTTGCAACTGCACGTTCGTCATGCCTTCCCACGGGCTCATGAAATCGAAGTTTCTGTATTCCTGCGGCAACTTGACGGGTTCAGAAACAACGCGCTTCTGTTCGGGGTCGTAGCGAACCTCAACATAACCGGTCAGCGGAAAATCCCTGCGCAGCGGATGCCCTTCAAAGCCGTAATCCGTCAGAATGCGGCGCAGATCGGGATGATCCGAAAACAGTATGCCGAACATGTCCCACGCTTCGCGCTCGAACCAACCGGCGGATTTAAAAACGCTAATAACGGTCGGAACGGGCGTGCGCTCGTCGGTCTGAATTTTGACGCGCATGCGTGTGTTGTTGACGAGGCTCAGAAGATTATAAACAACCTCGAAACGCTCGGGACGCTCCGGATAATCCGCGCCGCAAACGTCCATAAGCTGGTTCATGCCAAGCGCAGGATCGTCGCGCAATGTTTCCAGAACTTCGGCGATGCGCGTGCGGGGCACCAGAACCGAAAATTCGCCCAGATCGATGGTAATCTGAAGAACCGCCGTACCGAGGGCGCGCATGGTTTCGTTCTGCATGTCTTCAAGAGTCATCATTCTGTCGTCCTCTTGATGACTCTGTTGCCGCGCCTGATTTTGCGTTGAAGCTGCATCAGCCCGTAAACCAAAGCCTCCGCCGACGGCGGGCAGCCCGGAATGTAGATATCGACGGGTACAATGCGGTCGCACCCGCGCACGACGGAATACGAATAATGGTAATAGCCGCCGCCGTTCGCGCAGCTCCCCATCGAGATAACCCAGCGCGGCTCCGGCATCTGGTCATAAAGCCTTCGCAAGGCGGGAGCCATTTTATTGGTCAGCGTTCCCGCCACAATCATCACGTCGGCTTGGCGCGGCGAGGCGCGCGGCATCATGCCGTAGCGGTCGAGATCGTAGCGGCTCATAAAGGCGTGAATCATCTCGATGCCGCAGCACGCAAGCCCGAACGTCATGGGCCACATCGACCCCGTCCGCGCCCACGTCAGCAAATCGTCCAGCTTTGCGACCATAAAGCCCTTGTCCTGCACCTCCTCGCCAAGCTGAGCGGCAAGTGCATTGGCTTTTGCAAGTTGAATTGAATCCCTAACTCCTGTCATACAACACCGTCATCCCCACCCCTGCCGTCATCCCCGCGAAGGCGGGGATCCCATTTTCTTTTTTTTGCTGCCTTTCTTCGATTGCTTATTCCCATTCCAGCGCCCCCTTCATCCATTCATAAATGAATCCGATAGTCAGGACGCCGAGGAACAACGTCATCGACCAGAACCCCGCCGTGCCGATATCAGCAAGCGCAACCGCCCACGGAAAAAGGAACGCAAGCTCCAGATCGAAAATGATGAACAAAATGGCGACAAGGTAATAACGCACGTCGACCTTGGCGCGCGCGTCGCCGAAAGCCGGAAAACCGCACTCATAGGCGGAATCCTTTTCGGCGTCCGGTTTTCGCTTGGCGATAAGAAAAGCGAGGCCAATGGCCACGACGGCAACGGTAAAAGCGACGTAGAGAAAGAGGAGGATAGGCAGATAGCCGGTCGCAAGGTCGCTGAACATGGGAAAATCCGAGTCGTTTAACCTTCAGTTATTCCTCGAACATCCGATGGTTAGGAAGGAAAATCAAGGGGATTCAAGGATTCCTTTCATGCCCCATAAAAAGCATTCAGGCGCGTATTCCTATACGTCATCAATATGATACATTCCGGAAAACTCGACTCTGCGGTCTAACCGCACATATCAGGGATGAACATTATGAATAACGTAAAAAGAGAACCGCTTGACCCCTCCGACAGCAAGGAAAAGATCATCGAAATACTGTCCGAAGGAAACAAAGAGGCAAAAGAAATACTAACCAAAATCTGCGACGATCCGTTCCTCGACGAAGACATCTGCATCCGTACGCTTGATGAAATGAATATCCGGGGCGTCCAAATCGTCGCCGGTTATGAGTATTGCGTTTCTCTCCCCGCCTTCATCGTCAGCGTCCGCGACCGAAGCAAACGGATGGTCGATGCGATAAACAGAAATGAAAAATGCGCTGGGCTTACGGCTCGCACGGGTGACATAATACTTGACCGCGAGAACGTGCCGGATTTTCCCATAGGATAACTCAGCGCCCCGTCCCGCCGCCCAGCGCCTTGTAAAGCGTGATGCAGTCGCCGGGTAGTTCCGTCATTCCGCAAAACGCGCTTTTGCTGATTGCAAATGCGCGTTTATGCGGAATCCGATTTGGTTTCTCTTATTTTTTCCCTCCCCTTGGGGGCGCAAAACTGAGGCTGCCATGAGGGCATCAGTAGTGATGACGCGGTTAAGGGGAGGGGTTGGCCGTTGGGCTTATCCCGTTGCCGATTTTGTTTCTTACCTCTTCGTATCCCCGCCCAACGCCTTATAAAGCGCAATGCAGTCGCCGAGCTGCGTAGTGATGTTCTCAAGCACGGCAGCCTCGGCCACGCGGCGGCTTTCCTGCGCGTCGAGCAACGTCTGAAGCGGAACGTACCCCTCTTTGTACTGCACACCGTATAAGTCCTCGGCTTTTTGCGCATTGGCAAGCGCCACCTTCAACTTACGCCCTCTTTCTCCGTCCTTGGCGCGGGCGGACAAAGCGTTTTCGACGTCGGCAAACGCGCTGTATACTGTCTGGCGGAAAGTCGTCACGGCCTCTTCATACTGCGTCTCGGAAACGGCGATGTTGTTGCGCATGTCGAACCAGTTGAGGAAAGGCAAAGCAATGCCCGCGCCCAACGTCCCGATGGGATCGACCAGAACCTTGGTCAAAGCAATGCTCGAAGTTCCCAAACTGCCGGTCAAAGAAAAAGTGGGCATATAGCTGGCGCGCGTCGCGTCGGTATCGGCCAGAGATTCACGCAGGCGATATTCGGCGGCGCGCAAGTCGGGGCGGCGCTCAAGAAGCGACGCCGGAACGTTCGCGTCCAATCTCGGCATCTCGCCCTTGGGCAATACGGCGGCTTCGGCCTTTAAACTTCCGGGAGGGCCGTCGAACAAAATATCGAAGGCGTTCATCGCCTCTTGTCTCTGTTGCAGGTATTGGGTATGCGCCGCTTCCTGTGTCGCCAGCTTTTGTTCCGCAGCCGCCTCATCGATAGCGGACGTCGCGCCGGCAGCGTGCTGAACCTTGGCTATATCCAACGCTTTTTTCGCGTACGCGATGCTGGCTTCGGACAAAGCTATGCGTTCGTTCAGGTATGCGATTTTCCAGTACAAATCCGCCGTCGTGCCGATCAAAGCGATGGCGGCAGTTTCCCTGTCCTGCTCCGTCGCCTCGGCCTCCCAATCGGCGGAATCTTTCTGGCTCGCGATCTTTCCCCACAAATCGATTTCATAAGAAGCGTTGACGCTCGCAGTGTAAGTGCGCGTGACGGTTCCGGCCTTGCTCAACTTTCTGGCGTTCCTCGCCGTTGCCGTTCCCGTGACGTCCGGCAAATATTGGTCGAGCGCGAGATCGGCTCTCAGCCGCGCCTCTTTGACCTTAAGCGCCGCGACGGCGAGATTGTTATTCTTCGCCAAAACTTCATCGACAAGGCTGTTGAGATTTTTGTCGTTGAACTTCGTCCACCACGAAGACGCTTTTTCCTGCCCCGCTCCCTGCACAACGCTCCACATCGCGGGAGTTTGGACGTTTGGCCTCTCGTAAGAAGAACCGGTCAAAGCGCCGCATCCGCTCGCAAGCAAAGCCAAAAGAACGGGAAGATAGGTGATTTTCTTTTTCATTCGCGTGCCAAAGCTTCAACGGGGTCAAGACGGGCGGCATTTCTGGCGGGAAGAAAACCGAAGATAATGCCAATGAGCGTGGAACAGATAAAAGCGGACAGAATGGCCGTCGTCGAAAAGATCATGGTGAAATTGGTGCTGACTCGGGCGAATATTTCGCCAAAACCTAACGCCACGAGAATACCGATGCCGCCCGCCAACAAGCAGACCATAATGGCTTCCGTCAAAAACTGAAGCATGACGTCGCTTTGGCGCGCGCCGACCGCCATGCGCACGCCGATTTCCTTCGTGCGCTCTGTTACCGAGACCAGCATGATGTTCATGACGCCGATGCCGCCGACGATTAGCGAAATGACCGCGATCATGCCGGTAAAAAGGCGCATCGTGTCCGTCGTGCTTTCGATGGTCTTGCGGATATTGGTCGTGTTGAACAGATAAACGTCTTTAATACGATGCCGTTGGATCAGAAGCTTAAGTATCCCCTCCTCCGCCGCGCTTTGAGGCACATTGTCGTTCAGGCGCACCATAATGTTTCTCAAATAGGTTTGACCAGAAATGCGCCCCATCGCCACGGTATAGGGCACATAAATGTTCAGGTTCTCGTCGTTTCCAATGCCGCTTTCCTTGGGTTTAAGCACGCCGACAACGCGGCAAGGAATGGAACCCAGAAAAATAACCTCGCCGACAGGATTAGCGTTATTCGGAAATATCGTCTTGCGGGTATTTTCATCAATGACGGCCTCTTGGGCGATGCGCTTGACGCCGTCTTTGTCAAAAGCCCGTCCGGCAGACAGGGACAAGTCGCGCACCTGAAAGAATTGCTCCCCGACGCCCATGGCTCTCGCGCTTGCGGACATATTCTGATAGCGCAATATCGTATTGACCGATACGACGGGCGTCGCGCTGTTGATGTAGCTCTGTTTCGCTAAAGCCTCGGCATCGCTTGGCACGAGCGTTCTGATGGACGCGGCTTTTTTGTCGCCGAAGCCTTCGCCCGGATAGATATTGAGCGTGTTGGTGCCCATCGCGCTGATGTCTTTCAAAATGCGCTGCTGCGAGCCTTCGCCCAAAGCCGTGACGCAAACGACCGAAGCAATGCCGATAATAATGCCCAGCATGGTCAAGAGCGTGCGCAATTTGTGAGAAACCATCGCGCGCCTGGCAATGCGTCCGGCTTCGACCACGCGGTCGCCAAAGCTGCTCCAGCTTTGCGACGCGCTTTCGAATTTAGGCGGAGAAAGAACGGACACGGCAGAAGCGGCAACAGCTTCGTTTCTCTTGTCCGAAAGTATTTCGCCGTCGCTGATTTCGATGATGCGCTGCGCGTATTGCGCAACGTTCATGTCGTGCGTTACGATGATGATCGTATGCCCCTCGCGGTGCAATTCGCCGAGAAGTTTCATCATCTCGACGCCGCTATGCTTGTCGAGAGCGCCCGTGGGCTCGTCGGCCAGTATGACGCGGCCGCCGTTCATAATAGACCGCGCGATGCTGACGCGTTGTTGCTGGCCGCCCGAAAGCTCCGACGGCCTGTGATGGGCGCGATCGCTAAGCCCCAAACGCGCCAGAAGGACGCGAGCGCGTTCTTCCCGTTGCTCGCGGGGCGTTCCGGAATAGATGGCGGGAACTTCGACGTTTTCAAGCGCCGTTAGATCGCCGAGCAGATGATAGCGCTGGAAAATAAATCCGAAATGCTCGCGCCGCAATTTGGCCAAGTCGTCCGGAGACAAGACGCGGCTGTTTTGTCCCGACACAAAGTAATCGCCGCTCGTCGGTCGGTCGAGACAGCCCAGAACGTTCAAAAGCGTCGATTTGCCGGAACCGGAAGCCCCGACAATGGCGACCATCTCGCCCATGCCTATCGTCAGATTAATATTTTTGAGCGCCGCAACGCGCTGATCTCCGGCAACGTACTCGCGCCATAATGACCGCAGTTCGAGAAGCGGCGCGCCCATGTCTATAGCCCCATGGAAGGCGGATGGCGCGGCGCAACGCTGCTGGAAGACTCGCCTGTCTTGTTCAGGGATTCGCTGATGATAACTTCTTCGCCGTCCTTCAAGCCTTCCAGAATTTCAACATTGACGTTGTTGTTGAGCCCTGCGCGAACTTTACGTTCTTCCGTTTTTCCGTCCGGCCCAAGCACGCGAACGACGGCGCTTCCGTCGGCATTTACGGTGCCAAGAGCGGTGCGCGGAATGGAAAGCGCGCCTTTGGCTTCGCCCATAATAATATTGACCTCCGCCGTCATGGAAATACGGAGCTTCCCGTCTTCATTAGGGACATCGAACAACCCATTGTAATAAATGGCAGATGAGGAACTGCTGGACGAGGAAGACGAAGAGGATGTGCTGGACTCGGTTTCGATAGACTCCGGCGCAGGTTCAATGGCGCGCAACGTCGCCTCGTAAACATGATCGGGTTCGCCTAAAATGGTGAAGTGGACTTTTTGCCCGACCTTGACCCGCGTAATATCGGCTTCCGAGATTTCCGCTTTGACCGTCATCGTGTCGAGCTGCGCCAATTTGATGATCGTCGGCGCTTGCTGCGCGGCATTCACGGTTTGCCCTTCTTCCGTAACGATGGCAACGACGGTTCCGTCGATAGGCGCTTTAATATTCGTATAGCCAAGATTGACCTTGGCGGTATCGACGGCAATCTCGGCGGACTTGATGAGCGCCTCAAAAGAAGCCACGGACGCTTTCGCGGATTCAAAGGCCGCTTCCGCCGCCTGAAGTTTTTCTTTCGACGTCGCGTCGCGCGCGCTTAAAGCCTTCTGCCTCAGATACGCCGCTTCCGCCTCTTTGAGCGTCGCCTGCCCCGCCAAAAGCTGGGCGCGCACATTTTCCAAAGAAGCTTCGGCATTATGAAAATTGTTCTGCTGCGTGAGGGAATCGATAACCGCAACGAGCTGGTCTTTTTCGACCTTGTCGCCTAACGCGACTTTCAGGGATTTGACTTGCCCCGAGACCTGCGCGCCGACGCTGACCATCTTCGATGCTTCGAGCGTGCCGGTCGCCAAAACGTTTTCTTCCAAATCCATGCGCACGACTTTGGTCGTGATGACGGGAGCGACAGTTTCGGCAGGATAGAAAATCTTCCACCCCGCGACGGACACAATAATAACGCCGACGCCAACAAGAAGAATACGTTCCAATTTTTTATCGATCTGCATTCGGCTCCTCGGTTTTCTGCGCAAAGGACATTAAAGATGGTACGCTTTTCGCGGCGTTTTCTTACGTTAGGAGGCGTTTATGTCGAATTTGTGGAGGACATAGGTCTGAATTCAATTTAGCATCGTCATTTCACATATCCCTCTAATCCGTCATTCCGCAAAATTCGCTTTTTTGCCCTTGCTGGCAAAAATGCAAATTTATGCGGAATCCGATTTAGTTTCTTTCGGCGAGTAACCCTAGATCCTTTCGTAATTCCCCGGAAACATTTGTCTTTCCACGAGTTCGATCATGATGTGGATCATCTTGATATGAAGTTCCTGAACGCGGTCGGCGTACGAACCGGCAGGCGTCGCCAGAAGAATGTCGCACATATCCGCCAGGGGGCATTTCTTTTTGCCGGTCATGCCGATGACTTTCATTCCCTTTTTCTTGGCGGCGTCGATGGCGTTGATCACGTTTTTGCTTTTGCCGCTTGTGCTGATCGCAAGCAAAACGTCGCCCGCGCGCCCGTGCGCTTCAACATACCTTGAAAACACGAATTCATAGCCGTAGTCGTTCGCGACGCAGCTCATATGCGAAGGATCGCTGATGGAAGTGGCGGCCAAGGCAGCGCGGTCGCCGCGAAAGCGCCCCGACAATTCTTCGGCAAAGTGCATGGCGTCGCACATCGACCCGCCGTTGCCGCAACTGAAAACGCGCCCGCCGTTTTTAAAAGACGCGGCCAGCAAAATGCCCGCTTTTTCGATCTGGCCTACCGTTTCGGAATCGTCGAGAAGATTTTGCAGCCCCGTCTGGGCTTCCATCAACGCGCTTCGAATAGCCGTTTGCAAAGACATGAGGCTCCCCTATTTATTCAGGAGGAATTGAGGCGGCTGAATCGTCGGCAAGCCCGGTTCATCTTGCGGCGCAGCATTACTGGACGGGGCGTTTTCGTATAAAATCCTGTTTTTTTCCGCTTCGGAGTCGAAACGATCTTGGGCAAGCTCGTTCATGGAGTTGTTAGTAGCGGACGGAGACGAAAAATCTTTAGGTTTAAAGGGCACATCGCCAAGGCGCGGCCAGCTCTTTTCGTCCTCCGGCGCCGTCGGAATTTCAACGAAACGGGGCTGTTCCTTAACTTCGTCCGGAACTTCGTCATGACCGAAAAAGTTCGGCACATAGATGCTGTCGCAGCCCGCTAAAAGAAAAAAGCAAACCAAGGAAACAATTGATGATGCGCCGGTCGTGATTTTCATGTAAATTCTCGCGCCTCTGAACTCGTTATCATTTTTAGCTCACTGGCCATGAACATAGCAGAAGATACCTCTAATTCCCAAACAGGAAAAAAGCTCGAGAAATCGCTCGATGCCATAGCGGCGCTTCGCAAGGCGATGGAAGAGCGGCTAGCCGAATCCAAGGCCGCCCAAGAAGCCAAGGCCGCCCAAGAATCCAAGAAAAAACAAGAACCTCAAGCCGAGCCGGAGGTTGCCCCCCCCGAGCCCCGGGATTTACCCGCCGACGAGTCGGCCGATTTGGCGCGCCGTAGCGTAGCGAAGGCAGAAGGCCCCTCTTTCGCTCAAGAGATGGAAGAAAGGTTGGCAAAAGCCGAAGCGGAAGTCCAAAAAGCGAAAGCCGAAGCGGAAGCCCAAAAAGCGAAGGCCGAAGCGGAAGTCCAAAAAGCGAAGGCCGAAGCGGAAGCCGCTGTAAAGGAAGAAGCCCGCAAGGCAAAGAAGGAAGCCGCGGCGAAAGAAGAAGCCCTCAAAGCGAAGGAGAAAGAGGAAGCAAAAACCAAACCCGAGCCGTCCCCTCAAAAAGAAGGCGAGACGCCGATGCCTGCGAAGATTCCATTCGACATGGTCGAATGGACGCAGATTATGATGCATGTTGCCAAGGAATGCCAAAAGCAAATCCGCGATTACATCGTCCGCACCCGCGACAAGCCGATCGATACGTTGTCCATATCGCCGACGCCGATGCTGGATTCTCTCTCGCAGCTGACCTCGCGTTACTTCGACAACCCCGAAGCGTACACGGACGCCCAGCTCGCCACATGGCAAAACTATATCGACCTGACCCGCGCGACGCTTATGCGCCTGCAGGGCCAAGCCCCCGAGCAGGTGGCGGAGACAACCCCTGAAGACAAACGCTTTAAGGCCAAGGACTGGCAAACCAACTGGATGTTTGATTTTCTGAAGCAGGCGTATCTATCGACCGCCGATGAAATGCAGCGCCTCGTGCGGCAGGAAACCACGCACGTTCAGGATAAAATGTCCAAGAAGCTCGAGTTTTACTCGCGCCTCTTCCTGGATGCGAGCGCGCCCAATAATTTCTGGATGACAAACCCCGAAGTGCTTCGCGTGACGCTTGAAACCAAGGGCGAAAATCTTATCAAGGGGTTTGAGAACCTGCTTCGCGATTTGGAAAGCGGCAACGGCCTTTTGCGCATCCGGATGAGCGATTACAAAGCCTTCGAGCTCGGCAGAAACATCGCCACGGCGCCCGGAAAAGTCGTTTACCAGAACGAGCTGTTCCAACTGATACAATACGCGCCGACAACCGAGACGGTGCATCGCGTGCCGTTTCTGATTATTCCGCCGTGGATCAACAAATATTACATTCTCGATTTACGCGAGAAAAATTCCTTTGTTCAGTATCTGGTCAAGCAAGGGCACACGGTTTTCTGTATTTCGTGGGTCAATCCGGGCAAGCGCCACGCGCTGACTCAATTCGAGGACTACATGGAGATCGGCGCCCTGACGGCTCTGCGCGAAGTCAAGCGCTTTACCGGAGAAAACGAAGTCAATGTCCTTGGCTATTGCATCGGCGGAACGCTTCTGGCCTGCACGCAGGCCTATCTGGCAAAGCTGCCCGAAAAACCGGCGGATCTGCCGACCATCAAAAGCTCCACGTATCTCGTCACGATGATCGATTTCTCCCAGCCCGGAGACTTGGGCGTTTCCTCGACGAAGAT
>Ga0265297_10000921_pt1 | contig 76930 bp, 102 predicted proteins | sample Munlanlwell13791_FD_192502 | JGI IMG/M metagenome (GOLD analysis project Ga0265297, IMG submission 192502) | Leachate microbial communities from a municipal landfill in Southern Ontario, Canada - Leachate well 137-91 | ecosystem: Engineered > Solid waste > Landfill > Unclassified | place...
TAATACAACCGGTTTCCCTTCAGGTGCATGATGGGTGTTCCCATAACTTTGTAGGCCGGGAGGTTTTTTATTATTGCCATAGCTTCGGCATCCATAAGTGAGAAGTCAACGGCATCAACGCTGTTGGTATCATCGGCATTTACCGGGTAAACCCTCCTTATGCTTAGATAGGTGGGTATAGAGTTTATTATTGATACCGGCAGGACGGAATAATATTTGTCGTTTTCTTCGACAACATCAACGGTGTACGTTTTGAGTAGCGTGTCGAATACGTCAAAGTCCTGACTTTTTTTGAGCTTTATAAACAGTATAAGGCATACCTGTAGCAATACTTCATTTATAGTATTGGCAACAACTTCCGGGTGGTAGGCATCGAGATCGTCCTGGGACGGGTTGCCGCCGGTTAGTTTGTGTATGACATCTTCAATATAGTCTATTTTTCTCATTTACTTTCCTTTTGCTGCATTATTTCCGCATATTGGAATAGTTGTGCGTTACTGAGGTTTACACCCACCCTGGAGAGCATTTTGTTGGCTATACGGAGGTGTGTTCCCTCATACATGGATAGTTCCACTGTAAGCGATGTGAGTATGGTTCCCACAACCGTTTGTCCCTGGCTGCCAACTTCCCCGGCCAGTAGTTTATGTTTCTCACCTGTAGAGAGGAATATTTCAAGTCCACTCGAATTTATGTAGTAATCATATAACGGTGTTTCGGCCTTTTTTATGTACGTGAATTTTATTCCCCTCATATTTGCGGGATAAAACTCTATACTGTTTTGCCGTACCGTACATATCGGGTACTTCATGGTCGGCATGGTGGCTCCCTGCTTGGTTATTCTTATGTCGTACTGGGACGTGGATATAAACGATATTGGTCGCCAGGAATATACCGGTGCCGTATTTACTGTCCGGGCATACTTAAACCTGCATCCTACAAATCTGTAGTAGTCTGTGGGTAGTGTGGCTATGCCATCACTGTCAAGCTGGAGTCCGGGGTCGGGTATTACGGTTACATAGGGTTTTATTTCCTCGGTGATCTTTAAATCACGCTCATAGTTGGCAAGGATTTCGTCATACATTTCCTGCACCGCAACGGGCAATACAAGGTTGAATTTCTCCGGGTCATATGTTTTTCCCGAATTTTCTTTTGTTGATACAAACTGTATATAGTCGTATAACTTGCCTAGGTTCATGCTATTCCTGTCTTACAAATGAGAGTGTTATAAGTACTTTCCCGCCAACTGTGCTTTTGTAACTTACAATTTGTAACTTTTCTGTAGATGCAAATTCGTTATAGGCAGATGGCGTTATTGTGTATTCAGTTCCAACAACTGTGCTGGGAGGAATTTTGTATATGCCGGCAACAAGTCCTGAACCTGTCATTAACTGATCAGAACCATCCATGAATGTTATGTGTGCACTATCTGTGGCGGCTATTGCTTTTACTACAATAAGGTTTACTTTATATAGGGAGCATTTATAGGGTAAGGATATTTTGTAGTTGCCCTGTTCCCCGGTTTCAAAGCTCAGATTTATTGTTTGCATCTCCAAACGGAGGCCGGAATTTAACTCCGTCACCCTCACAGTACCATCTTCTATGGCTATACTGTCAACGGCTGCTCGCTGGATAGTTGTAAGTCCAACGTTTGATACCGCAATATCCCCGGTTATACTTACCCCTACAGGACGGTTTGTGGCCGACCCGACATACATATATGTTGCCGTCAGGTTTGCCATCATAGCGGCAGTTACTTTTGTGGCTCCAATAGTTGTTACCCCGGCAGTAGATATTGTTACATCGCCTGCTGGCACAACGGAGTTAAGATCATTGCCGTCTCCGATAAGTATCGCTCCACTTGTTGAGGCATCCAAATCTACTGGCCTGTTACTGGCATTACCTACTTTTATATGGCCTCTGTCCATGTCGGTAAGGTATCTATTTCCTATATTTTTTACTATAATCCTGTTGCTGTCAATAAAATCACTTTCATTAAATCCCGGAAGTACTCTGACCTGCCAGGCGGCTCCATTGTAATAACAAAATATTAAAGATTTTACAAGTGCCTGCTCATCAGTAAGGCTGTATCCGAATATTGTAAGGTTATTGACGCCAAGCGTTAGTACTCCATTGTAAATAAATTCAACTATAGCTCCGGCATACGCCGTCCCAGTTGGTGTTACCGTCCAGGAACTTGCCAGGGTATAGGTGCCATAAAGATACCAGTAGTCAACATAGTTGGCCATAGGTATATTTAGCGTACCTCCTCCGGCAGTCAGTTCTTTTGATTTGACAATTTTATACTGCTGACCACATAAGGCCAACGGTATAAGTAAGGCGAGAAATAAAAGGAATTTTTTCATATTTATTTTATTGTATGTGTTACTCTTAACTGATATGCAATAACATCGGCAACTCCACCGGCCAATGCTTTGTCAATATTGATATTTATTGCAAGCGGGTTGGCGAGTGTTTCTGTGGCTGATACATACCCAGGATAGTCAATTATCTTACTTCCCGATGGGAGGAGGTATTCTATGCCACTGTATATTTTCTGGTTGGTGGCATCTACCCTGACTATTCTTGCCCACCATTTTACGTATGTTCCAACCATGAATGGCGTGAGTCCGTCTGAGTATAGTAATATGCTTGCACCACTGCTGCCAAATATAATGGCCGTTCCATTTTCAAGTTCGATAGTGGCGGCAACGAGCAATAACGTTTCGACATATACCTCACTACCATCTGTGGCAAGTGTTCCCGCCGGCAGTGTGTAGGTTTTTATCGTTTGTGTGGATGCAGATGCAGCATTTTGTGTGGCCGTATTGTCGTTATACAGTATCTTGCTGGTAACGGCTGTTGAGCCTGCCGCACCGATTATGGTTAATTGATACACCCAGGAACCGGCAGTCTTTTTATAGACATACCCAAGGGTGGTGTTTATGTATGTGTCTCCGTTACTTCCCACTGAATTGCTTGGCGGCAGAGATGTTCCGTATAGTATCTGGGCACCCGTTACAGTTGAACTTGATGACGTTCCCCTGGTGGCATAGACACGGACACTTGTCGTACTTGTAGATTCACAGGTACACTGGGCATCATTGATAATATCAACGATAAGATCACAATATTCCTGTTGTTTGGTGGTATTGCCACAGTTCTTTGCAGCATTATACAACTGCATATACATTTGAACAAGGCGTACCTTGTTGTCGAGCAGGTTGGCTTGTGTCGGGTTGGTTGTCCTTAATTCAGCGAACCGGACAAATAATGCTTCAATACAGTTGAATAGTTGACATTCACAATCATCACATACAACATTGCAGTCCTCATCGGCACTTATGATAGCGTTTAGGTACACATCACTGCCCAGACTCCATTGTACGGAGTTGGACATGAGTATTCTCCAGTGACGAGTCCATATTTCTGTTCCCACCCCACCATATACCTCCACAGCAGCGGCAGCGGCTCTTGTAATATCTGCCTGTACCGTTGGCGTGGTTGTTGGAGGACGGAAGATGTATGTGCGACTAGATGTTCCCACAAACGTACTACCATTTATGGTTATCGTATAGCTTGTGTTGTCTGTGGCCGTTATTTGTGAATATACACAACTGGCACTGACATCAACATCACTCGTTATGGGTGAGTATGAGACGTATAGGGTTTTCTTTAGTGTGGTATCAATAGTCGAACCGCCGGCACCATCCCATGTGTATTCTGTGTATGTATTAAGGGCGGTGAAGTTTCCATCAGCAACGGCAGATGGTATTGTTTCGTTTACGACAATATCTGTTGAGTTTATGGTATCCCAGGTTGCCGAGGCAACGGTATATCCCCGGTTGTTTGCGGTAGAACCTGCCACATAAAAAACATTATTACCGCCGGCCAGTGTTGCAAAGGCACCTGTTCCATCAACAACATTGAAGGTTTTTGTTGCCTGGGTAATAGTATTTATGGCGGCTGTGGTCGGATTGGAATATACCCTTACTTTGTATTCAAGGGTGTAAGACCCTCCAAGCATATAGTCATCCACGTCTATTGGTAGTGGAATATCAATTTTTGTGTCGGATATGGCGTTGTTGTAGGGTTGTATGTCAGGGGTTTTCCATGAGGTGTTGTTGTAAAAGACACCGTATCCGGTTAATGTGCATTTTAGCAGACCGAGAATGACTTTCTCATCAACGTATGTGGTTGTATCTTGAATGTCTAATGATACAGGAGATTCATCAACGTTGAAATCTGCACGCCAAGTATATGCCATGTTAAAGTATTAAGGGTTTTTAACTATGGCAAATTTACTTATATAATCTTTAAATTCAAAATTGAGGTAATACAAACTACTTTTCATAATTTTTACAAACAAAATAATCCAATGTAGTGTAATACTTTTGCATTACCATACCCGTTTTTAGGTTTACGATTACACTTCCATAGACATATAGTTTACCGCAAGTTCCCGTATGTTTTGTTTTCTTCTGATAATGTTTACAGGTTCTACAACAACTTACTTGTGTAATAAAATTTTCTGTCATATATTTATTTTTGGTTATTCACCCTTTCTTAATTTGCCTATCGTTTTACCTTTATACACTACTCGTTTACCACGTATTTTATAGCCAGGAAATTTTTCCCTTTGCTTTTGTTTCTTCTTTTTCCGAGGCTTTTCTAATCCGTGTTGTTTCCGGTGACAATCCCTGCAAAGAGTAATTAAAAATATATCCGGTACATCTAAAACACCATTCAGATAATGTATATGATGTACCTGTAATTGTTTTTTTGATCCGCACCGTTGGCATTTGAAAGAGTCTCTTTTGAGAATTCTCAGCCTTATTTCGTGCCATTCTTTTGTATAGTATTGCTGATTGAATTCTTCTTTGGATAGTTGCATGACTTAAAAATGATATGAATAAAAAGCGGGGGAATAGCGAAGTTTTGACAAACATATTTTTGTTTTTCAAAATTTAGGCAATTAAATCGGATTACTCAATTACATATTCCATTATTCCATCATAGGGGGTGGTGGAAATACGTCCGGTGTAACCTAGGCTTTTAAGAAATTGAATCAAATCTTTATCCGCCTCTTCCCTTGAACTATATTTGTGAGAAGCGAATGGCTGTCCGTCTATTTCGATTACGGAACGATATTCCCCAACATTATCTTTATAAGTTAGTGCTATGTTGGTAAACGACCTCAACCGTTTATCATCTTTGAGACCCAATAACTGTTTTAATAAATTTTTCATATTGTTGTTGTTATGCTTTTATTTTTCTCACCATCTGGCGAACCTCGCCAACGGCAATATCCAGTTTCTCACGCAACCGATCAAGCACCTCATCGTCACGCTCTACACGGACAAGTATAGGCTTTAGTTTCGGCGATGAATACCCTACAAAGTCAACAAAATCCCATCCGGTGCATAACATCTGACCATGTACCTGCCAGAAATAAATTCCGGGAAGTTTCTGCGTTTCAAGGTATTCGTTATAGACAAAGAATGACGGGCATTTAATTTCAATACCACCATTTTTGCCGACAATTTTACCATCCGGGGAGGCTCCAACGTATTTGTTGTACTCCCAGAAGCCTCCATTTTCAATATCTTCAAAGGTATGATTCTGGTAGTATTCCCTGGCATATGGTTCTCTCTCATGACCTCGTGCCATCCACTTGTTTGAGTAACCTTCCTCAGACTCTCCGGTAACAATTTCGTATGCGACTCTTATTATCGCCTTTTTGTACGTAAGTGTTGATGGTGCAGAGAACAGATCGCCGAACATGCTGGCGGTGAATTTTCCCAGACGAAGGGCATCCCACTCCTCACTGTTCTGGTCAATGTTGTGGAAACAGGGGTACTTACTCTTTTGGACTGGCATTGCTTAACAGTTTGATGTTCTCCTCGGTAAGTCGGTACTTGTCGGTTATTTTGGCGATACCGCCACCACCTTCCATAAACTTAATGGCGTTTTTCCATGTGGCATTTCCTGGTTTAAGTTCGGGCTTTTCCATAGACGGCTGTTGTTCACGTAGCCGGAGTCCCTCGGTAACATCACCAAATGCCTTTACATCATCTTTCACGTATATCTGTACGGCAACGTTTTTCCAGTCCTCAATGTAGGCACTCTTCGTGAATTTCTTCATGATCTTACAGTTGGTGACGTTGAGTATCATTGGTTTTATTGCCGGGTCGGTAAATACCGCCACATTTCGTGGTTCGATTTTTCCCTGTTTGTTGTCAATTTCACGAACCTCCACCAGTTTAATGATGGCCTTCAGGTCTCCTTCAAGATCACAGGCACCCAGATAGTCCGAGTTGAATACTTTTTTGTAATGCGTTTTTGTCATGATTTTTTCCTTTATTTTTTCTTTATCCATAATTTCGGCATATGCCCGTCCTTAGACCGGACATCGAATATGGCGTGCCACTGGTCGGTTATGGTGACAAACTCCACATCCATATTGTTCTCGACAAACTGGGAGCCATAAGTAAACAGCTTTGATACCCCGGCAGATGTTGTGTATGATAGTCTGGCATAGTCCTCGTCAAAAATAACGAGTTCTACAGACTTTAATCCCTCCTGTCCTATAAAGGATATGAGTTTAGCCTTAATTGTTCGTTTGGTTGATTTTGCCATAAATGTATGTTATTAGTTTGTCGTTTACTTTTATAAATATTACCGGCTTGTCCTGGAAGAATGGAAAGCATGACTCCAGTTTTTGTTCACGCCCATCTTCACGTATATCAGCCCTTATTGTTGTTTGCGATATTCCTGATAGTTCTTCAAGTTGTGTTACCGTCATGCAGTTATACATGAGATATTTCCTTACTGAGAAAATATCCTTGCCGGTAATTTCCGACAACCTTCTCAGGTGTTCTTCTGGTATGGTTATCGTTTTTACTATCATGGTTCAAAATTACAAATATGAGATTGTTTTTCCAAATTTATTTTAAAATTGTTTTATGTGGTTATTTTTAATTAGACTAAATAACGGGATGTTGGTCATAATCAGCTTTCTATATTTAGAAGGTGAACATACCAGCTAGTTATAGCCAACCTTAAAAAACCTCGCAGCTTTCGACACAACCATTGGAAATGTCGAGTTCGCATAAGTCAAATAAAGAGGCTTGTTTGTATTCAGGCTTGTATTGGCTTTCATCAACTGCAACTTCAAAAGGTTGCTTCGCCATTTTTACAATATCCCAAATACTTTTATTTTGTCTAAAGCAATTAATAGGCGGTTTCATTAATGGGTTGTGGCTTTTAGAGATAGGTATAAAAGCACTGTATTTTTGTTCCATTTCAGCCCACCAGTTAATAGTTTCAGGAGTTTCATTTACTATTGTCATTAGCTTTCTAAATGATTTTTTAAAGCATAAATCACAATTCCCCTCGTATGTTTTAAGTTCCAAATCAAAAGGCTGTTCACTCCAAAATTTATTAATGTCATTTTTTCGGGTTGGAATATCAGAAACCAATGGATAAACAAACCTTTGTTTTTTCGCATCTGGCGCAACCCTATCAATTTCATCTATTCTAATCCCAATTGCAGTAAACCAATGTTTCCAGCCAATAGAACGGGCATAAGCCTGTATTGTGTATTTTTTTAATTCTCGTGTGCAATGGGGGCTTTTTACACTTGGCATTCCGTGTTTAGCAATCATCGCTTCAAAAGGTTCACCGTTTCGGCTTGCTGTTTTGTAATCAACAATCTTGGCTCTAACTCCTTTTCTGTGTTCAGGATTGGTAATTGCTTCAACCCAAACACAATTAAAGCCAAAGTATTTATCGCACCGTTCAACAAAATCCAATGTTTCATTTCTTTCTTTACCTGTATTGGCAAAAACAACAATAATATTGTATTTATATTTCCAATTGTCAATTATCCATTTAGTCATAAAAGCCGATGTCCTACCACCAGAAAATGAGATTAGTAACAAAGGCAGGCTATAACACGTGCTATATGCCAGTTGGGTTTTATCGGTATTTGAATATTTCTGCATCTAATTTAGTTTAAGTGTAATTTGATAGGGCGGTGCGCTGTAATCCCAACCGGACACATAGCACCATCGTTATTCCACCACCTCCCATTCGTTAATATTATCCGGAACAGCAGTCCAAAACATAGGATATATTCGCTGACTCTTTAAATCGGTCTTGACAAAAAAATCTCCCATAACCCAGCCCTGTAAATAGACGGGAATATTTTTTATTCCATACTTGGGTAAACTTGATGCACCATATATCGCCTTGGGTAGTTTTACCTTTATCTTTTGTAAATTAGCATCCTTTGGCAAGTCTTTGATTTTTTTCATGATTTTAACTTATTATTACTTGTAATATTGCTATATTTGCTTGTTTTCAAAATACTTCCCAAAAAGTTGTTCAAAAATAATTGCCTTATTTTTCATTTCAGCAACCTCCTGTTCTTTTTTCAAAATCTCTTTTTGGAACTGCTCCAATATAGTAGATTTTTTTAAAGGAATATCCCACTCGTTTAGGTTTGTAATTTCAATTCCTTCTGAGGCTGAATTGTAGTAGGCAAATTCAATACTTGCCGAACTATATTCGCTTTTTAAATAAGCAATAACAACTGTGGGTCTTTCCTTATAATTATCAAACCCAATTATATTTCCGATGTAACTTCTGTATTCATTGTACTCTTTTTTAAGTATTTTCACATAATCACCTACTTTGTAATTATCAATTACTTTTGCGGTTCTAAGGTCAATTTCCATTTTAATGCCATTAACCTCAATAATTCTTTTGTTTTCTGTTTCCATTTTTTTTTAATTTTAGTTTATCATTTCAATTAATTGTTTTACCAATTCCTCCTGCCGGCGTAACATTTCCCGGTGTTGTTCGATCAATAATTTAAAATCCTGGATAGCACCCCTTATTTCTTCCTGGGACTTCTCCTTGCGTATAGATTTCCCATAAGAAATTAACTCCTTCATCATTTCTCCGTACTCACTCCTGAAATCGTAATTTACTTCCCACATATTCCCTCCCTCAGAGAGCCAGTTGATTACCGTTGTGTGATCATATATTCTTTCACGTCCCCTGGCAAGAACACGCCCTATTTCTGATTTCGATATTCCAAAGCGGTTTAGCACTATGGCAACAACCCACTTGAATTTCATGATGGCTCCCCTCCGGGTATATACCTTCAGGTCTGTTTGTTTTATTTCCAGAGCCTTGTCTAATATAGCGTTGGCAAATTCAGCGTCTTTATTACTCATTTTATTCCCTGTATTATTATCGTATCAAATGGCATCATATCGGAGTTTCCCGCCTGGGTGCAGTAATGTTCACGGCAGACTTTTATCAGTCCTCCTATAGTATCTTCTTCTGTGACAGGGATGGGTATTTCAACACTCATTCCCCGGTCTCCCAGGTTCATTATCGTCCGGTATGTTACCTGTAATTTCATTTTTTATAGTTATTAATCGGCTGAAAGAAGCACCTGTATTTTTCTCATATATATCTCTCATTGACTTTGTCCCGCTGTGTATAAGCCAGTGTTCTTCAGGGTCTAGTAGAATAATATTTCTTTTGTCAGTCTTGTACTGGGGAAACTTTCCTTTTGATAGCACATGGTGAAACATGTTGAAATGAACATCTGTTCTATAATATCCATCAAGGTTTCTTCCGGACAAGTAACTTACGTGGGGTCTCTCTGCCCATATTTCGTTGAATATTTCGGCCTCGGTTTTTTCAGCCGAGGCCGGGCTGTATGGTATCATCGTTTCCATCTCCCAGCAGGCCGGGCAGATTCCCAGTTGCAGGGTGGACATAAATCCACATTTATTGCAGATGAAATGGGTCTTTATCTTCTTCTTCCGGGTAAACGTACTTCTCTTCATATTTGCATTTTTTACATTGCCAGTATATACGGCCAAGGTCGGCCTTTACAACCATATCCGTTCCACATAAAGGGCACTTATCCATTTTCAGACTCAGTTTCGGTTAAATCTTCGAGCCTTTCCAACAGAATTTTCTCCTCGTCATTTAGTACGGGAAGGTCTTTTTTTAACCCCGTCTGCCGGTATGCCTTGTTGATCTTTCTCACTACCGAGGCAAAGGTGTTTATCTCTGTGTGAACAAAGACTATGGTCGTATTGATCTTCTGCTTGACCTTCATTTGCCACGAACTTTTTTGTAGTACAAAGCCTTCATAGACTTGTGGGTTCTTTTTCCCCAGCCCAACCTTCCCCAGAGTTCGGCCATGCGGCCATACGAAACGGGCGGGTCTGTCTCCCGGCATTTTTTAAAGAACTCTACCTGCTGGGGGGTAAGAAAAATTTCGGTTGACTGTGGTGGCCTTCCCCGGTACTTGTCGAGTTCGGCCATCAATTCCTCGTATGTGATTTTATCCGTCATATTTCTTCGCATTGTGAGCGTTCTATTCTCCACACTTTGTGTCGGGTAAATACCATATCCTCATCACCCTCCCTGATAAGGTAGCCGCCGATATGAGGCGTGCTTGTCCTTCCCAGGGGTATCCTGTTTGTGAATGGAGTTTTTAACTGCCAGGCAGGGGTGACAAGGCTAATGCCGTATCCGTTTTTCGTGCCAAACCGGGTTTCAAATTCACGGTGGCGGTGACTCCTGACAATAACTACCGGCGGTTCATCTCCCCAGCGGCCAGCTTCATTGAGCGTTTCAACCATCTCCTTTTGTACGGCTGTGGACTCGTAACTTGCTGATGAGGTTGTTCCTATATGGTGGGTAACGTGGATGAGTGCTTTGTTGGCACCGAACCTTAACCACAGCTCCCAGCGTGAGTATGCGCCGAGTTCGTCCCGGACAGCTCCCAGGGATTCGGCTATTCGTTCTTCACTGTCTCCGGATATGCCACCATGTACTTCTGTTCCCCGGATATGGTAGTATGCCTTACACTTCGGAGCCGATACTATGGGTTTCATTATAGATACACAGATATTCTCCTGGTCTTTGATGTTGTGGCTGATCTGGGACGTGCTGCCATGATGTACTCCGTCAATGGCATCACCGTTTAGTATAACAGCATAGTCCTGTTTTTTCGTTACTTTGGGCACCCATTCCCCCCAGAACTCTTCCCAGTATCCCCACATTTTTAATTGCAGGGGAGAGGGTAGGACAACGTTTCCGCCGTCTATCTGAATACCCTCTTTCGGTAATAATCCGAAACGACAGCCACAGTGTAGGTCAGAAATTACGATAATGTTGTTGATCATATATTTTAATTTATTTTCTAAAAAACGCCGATGCTGACTCTATTGAGAAATTAAGCTCATAGCCGTCAGAGTCTTTCATGGCTATAAATCCACCACATGATGATTCCCTGGCATATTTTATTTGCAGTTCATTGAGACATTTAGTGGCCTCATCTTTGAGTTCGTTTTTTTGTCGGCACCCGGCCAAGAGTTTCCCACTTCCAGTCCATCATTTCCATATAACTGTGGACAAGCTCAAAATTGAAGTCTTTGAGTATCTGCTCAACCATCTCCTCATGTCTCATAGTACAAAGGTAATACTTGTTAATAACTTTTCCAAATTTATTTTTATTATACTATTTTTAATTGGACTAAACAGAACCATATTATTGATTATCAGGAGATATTATTTAGAATGTGAACATACTAGCTAGTTACCTGCCATTTAAGAAAACAGCCTCACCGACTATCGGATGAACACAATTCCTTAATATTTGAACAGGGCAATGATTTTTACCGTAGTAAATAGTTTCTTCAAAATGAATGCCTAACCAATCCATCGTTGCTTTTTTTCCTTCCATATTAGCTTTGTTTATAAAGTTTTGGGGTTGCTCAACTTTTACCTGGTTAATTTTAAAGTTTGCCCAAAATAAATGTCTTCCAATTTCGGCAGTTGGTTCAATCAATGGTTTATAATATGGTTTTACATTTTCAACAACCCATTTGCCTTTAAAAAAGTGCTGTAAAAATATAATCACTTCATAAAGTTTAAAGTCTGGATAATCGGCTACTTTGTGCCTTGTAAATTTCATCATCTTGCTGTGTTTTTGGCACGGTGGGGAAATCCAAACGAAATCAAAGTTTTCATAGTTGTTTTTTAAATATTCGTAAGCATCGCCAGTAATTACCGTATCATTCGGGTAAAGCTTTTTATAAAGTGCTGCTATTTTAGGGTCATTTTCAACAGCCGTAACCTGGCAATCTTTCCAATTTTTGCGATTACCGCCAACCCCGGCGCAAAGATTTAAAACACGAAAAACGGCAGGTAACACGCGGTCATACTCCATGCCGGGTGTCGTGGTTTGCCAAAGTTCCTGCTGTTTATTAAGTTTTGTCATAATTTGATAGTGTTTCGTTATTAATCCGGCACGTAGCATACCGCAATTCGTTATTCAACCTCTAGGTACTTACACTCACATCCCATGATAGCATCTTTTGTATCCATACAGCCAGTTACATCCTCACCCACACGATACAAAACGTTACTGTATAACTCACAGACGTTGTAGTTTTTTACCAGCTTGCCGTCTATATACTTCTCCACACAGTTGCTCGGTGCTGAACGGATGATATACCCGTACTGGTATCCGTAATCGCCATGAGTGACCTCCATGATGAGTACTTTATTGTCACCGTATCCCGGAGTCATGGGGTCGTCCTTCTGGCAGCCAATGAGCATATAAAGAAATATACCTACTATGGCACCGATGATCATTGCCCGTAATATGTCTTTGAGCATACTACTTGGGTCTATGTTAAGATTTATCATCGCTTAGTCTTTTGATTTCACATTCAAGATACCATAACGCCTTTTTTAAGTCCTCAATTTCTTTGTCGGCATTTTTCTCCCCAGCCCTCCAGAGGTATTTCATGGCATTGCCCCGGCAGAAATTGAAGTGCTTGGTTACGTCAATACACTCGATGCCAAATCCTTTTTTGTAGTAGTTTGGGTTGATGGGGTCGAAGGGTTCTGCTTGGGACTGATCTGGTTTGGTATCGTCAAAACTACACTTAACGGCAATTTTTCCTCGCACAATATGTCCCTCGGCAACAACAGGCGTAAATGCTACAAAATGTGCGCAATGCACACACTCTTCACTACCAATAATGACTGCTGGAGACTGGTAGTGTCTTTTAAGTACCGGACATTCCGCTACCGGCTTGTGCTCTTCATTTAATTCGCTGAAATAAATCATGTTTTTTGTTTTTTAAATATTATTCACTCGGACATTTATCAAAATATATCTGCTCATGAACCCTTAACACAATAAGTTCTTTAACGAAGGCCATTAAGTCCTGAAGGGTGTCTTTTGTGATTGGATATTCTACCTCTCTTTTTTCTTTATCCATAAACAGCATTTGACCGTCCATGTTTTGCAAGTGAACATATCCTAAGCACTCTAAGTGTTCAATGATGTCTAATTCGGTTATTTTTTTCATTCCGGTTTATTTTAAAATGGTAATTGTTCTTCGTTAATTTCTGTCTTTTCTTCTTGATTTATATAATTAGTATTGTCATACGTTGTACCTGAAATATCACTTAAACTATACCTGCCATTGGCCTCGTTGTATTTAAAAGAAATATCGCCTATTTTCCCTAAGTGCCTGAATTTTACTTTTTGAACATATATCTCCGTTGTTTCTTCCGTGAAGTTCCTGTAAACACAAATTCCGTAATCGGTTTTATTATAAAAATGAGCTGAACCAGATATATCATACAGCGAAGGAATTTCGTATTCTGTGCTGTTTTTCTTCTTTTGCATTTTCCGGGGATGTGCTGCAATTATAACAAGTATATGATTCTCCTGGGCAAAGTTTATGATCTTTGTCAGCATTTTGTTTATATACGTTGTTTCGCTTTCACTCCCCATCTGGTGTTCAATTCTATTCCAGGGGTCAATAACAAGGATTTTGATATTATGCCGAAAGATTAGGCTCTTTGTTTCTGTGAATATATTTTCAAGTGTATATTCACCATTATCAGGCTTTATGAAAAAAATGTGTTCAACAAGGTAGTTGAAACAATCATTAAATTCATCCATCGTTAATTGATTAAGTGACTTGCCAGTAATTTTTTCGCTTATTTTTGCGTAATGAAGTTTTAAAGGATAATTCTCAGGACTGAAATAAGCAATTTTATATCCATGATAAATCATAAACTTTGATACTAAAAAGTCTATAAATTCGCTTTTACCATGAGATGGTATTCCGGTAACAACTAACAACCTACCCAACTGCCAACGGATAAAATTATCAAGTCCAGATATTTCCAACGTCATTCCCTGATCTATTCCGTTCTGATAAATGTCTAATATTTCTTCACGAATATCATTGAGTGTTACAACGCCTTTTATTGGAAATCTTTTAGCATTTGTTATTGTTTCTACAAGTGCCTGTTTGCCATATTTTAATAAATATTCATTTGCATCTTTGCAGTCATTAAAATCAACCTTAAAGCATTTTTCTATTCCAAACCTGGCAGAAATTCTGTCCCTGAGATTTAACCCTGGTACATCGTTATCAACGGCAATATATATATTGATCTTATCTGTGAAGTAATTTATTACGTTGTCGAAATACTTAATATCAGCATTAGCCCCGTTTGGAACAGATATAACATTTTCAAGCCCAGCCTCAATATATGAAAGACAGTCTATTTCTCCTTCGGTGATTATTACGGAATTTGTTTTGTAAATGCTGTCTATGTTATAGGGTATTATTTCTGCCCCTTTAAATAACTTAAAGTTCTTTTCCTTGTCCCTAAATTTTATATTTACAAGTTCTTTATTTCTGTAATAGTTAAAACAAATACACTTAGTTTCTTTTCCTATTTGCGGGAAAAATTCATCTTTACTAGTTACTTTTGCCTTTCTCAGGGTTTCGTGGGATATTCCCCTTTCGGAAAAATAATCAATAATATGCTGGCTTAATTCAATTTTAATTTCCGCCGGAACCTCATAGGTTTGCTTTTTGTATATATATTCAATTTCGTTTAAGGTTCCTGATATTTTGCAATTATGACATTTAAAAACTCCTTTATCAATATCAACAGATAAACTCAAATCGTTTTTATGCTTTCTGTAATCATGACAAAAGACACACTTGGTTTTCACACTCCCGGATGTTTTTCCGTAAAGATCGAATCCATGTATATTAAACTTAGCGATTTTCATTCATTTCCTGTTTAAGACGTTCAATTTCCTCTGGTAACATATTTGCTCCGTTTGGATGATATAATTGCCAATAATGAAGTTTGTCTTTAATTTCATCCCAGGACTTTTCAATCTTTTCACCTCCGGTTATTGCCCGGACTTTAAACAACCGTACTTCTGGAGATTTTTGTGCCGTATTATTTTTCCATGTTCTAACCGCCGCCTTCCATTTCTTCATTTTTGTTTTACCTACCATCCACCCCCTTGTTTCATAATAGTCATAAAAATATTGCCCAGTAAATGAAGTTATGTTTTGTTCTTTAAGGTAATTATTTATTTCTTCAACTGATGGTATAATAAATATATTCTTTTCTTTATTTCCTTTATTATCTTTATTGTTTGTGTTACGCAGCTGTTCCTCAGCTGTTACTTGGCTGCTACTTGGCTGTTCTTTGGTTGCTACTTCTAAAACAGCGTTTTGCTGATATTCGTCATATTTACAAATAGTTACGGTTGTGTAGTGGCTGTTACTATTTATTTTTATCATTTCTAACTTTTCTAATTTTTTCAACCACTTATAAATTGTGCTACCATCTATGCCTGTTTGCGCCTCAGCAGAATGTCTACCAAATAATAATTGCCCCCTGTTTAGATTTACTATGCTTTGACCCTGACCTATTTTAACACCAACAGTCTTTTGTTTATAATTTGCCTTTAATAGAAGCCATATCCAAATTTTCAACCCCTTTTCAGAGGCAAATATATTTGAATCCAGAAGGGTTCTGTGTAAATATATATACCCTTCCATATTATTTCTGATTATCTATCATAAAATTTAATGCCTCCTTGAAGTTTATTTTGTTGTTTTCTATCCAGTAAGTATATATATCCAATGTGTGTAAGCACACTCCATTATTATACAAACTCTCAATTATTTTTTTTTCATACTCCTTACAAGAAATACTATAATCTTCATGACAATCACTACATAATGTTATTAAACTTTCAATAGGATATTCCCATACATTTTTATTGGGTGAATAATAATTATGGTGCACATGCAATGTGTTTGTTTTTGACCCACAATACTGACAGGTAAATTCATCTCGTTCTAAAACCTTCAGTCTTATTTTTTGCCATTCTGGGTGATTATATTGTTTGGCAAATTCTTTTTTCATGACATGAAATATTAAAACCCCTACTCACAGACGGGTTATTCAGACCTACCTTATGCAAGGATGTGTGTCCGTTTTCGGGGTTCTTTTTAGATTGATTTAACATAAGGTAAATCTGAATAAGACTACAAATTTACACAATGCTTTTTCGTTTTCCAAACTGACCCGGCTGGTTATGCTATCCCCAGTCCCCTGATGTCGTTCCAGATGCGGTCAAACTGTTTGTGGGTTTCCTCTTCTGTCTTAAATTTGACGGCATTGTTATTGCCATCAACGCCAGCGAACTGGATGACGCTTTCCCAGGTCTCGATGTTTTTTACCTGATCAAGATTAACGATTAAATCTTCACATTTCACGAAATTTGCCATAATATTTGTTTTTTAAATGGTTTCAAATAATTCCCTTTCAGCCTTGCGCCTTGCAACAAGTCCAGGTAATATTACACTTTTACCGTATTTAATCTTGGATCGGTAAACACAATTTCGGGATGAACAAATATTGTGTTTTTGTATTTCCTGATTCTCAGCATTACCTCACCTCCATTGCTCTGGTTGTTCATACTCGTATTTCCCTCGATGGAATAAAAGGTGTAGTCATCTCTTTGTTCCTGGTATATACCAACATGGTCGAATTTACCATCTCCCTGCCAGTCGAAGAAAACAATATCTCCCGGAACAGGATCATCGGTAATCCACTTTTTCTTTTTGAAGTATTGCAGGGCTGTATATACCCCAGCAAAACCTTTTGTGTAACCAATATTACCCAATGGGTAACCGGACTGGTCATAAACCCATGATACGAATATCCCACACCAGGGGAGACCATCAAGGCCAAACCATTCGCCATACTTTGTTTTGTTTGAGTTGGGAGGATATTCTTTATATCCTATTTCCCCCTCTGCAACTTTAATAATTTCTTTCATTTCCTTTTATGTATTTTTCAAGTAAATTCGGGTCATAAACAACCAAGGAGTTTTGTACCGGAACCCGATCTGGATTTTCCGGGATGGTCACCTTCACTGTGGCGAAATAGTAAATTTCGTTCACCACCTTACCGGCCTCTTTCCGGGTCGGGTATATCGTCCTGCCGGTATAAAAAAAGTCACCATTTCGGTATATATTTACCCACCCACAACGGTAGTTTTTGTTTTGCAAAGATTTTGGCAAACCCATACTGCTACCGACTTACGACTACTTTAAGGGTGTCTCCGGCAATGAATAATGTCCTGGGTGCTATAAGGGGAAACTCGTACTTCCACATGGAGGCTGAATCCGTTGGCCGGCAGATAAAGGTGGTCTTTTGCGACACCGGGTCATAGTCTATCCTCCAGACGTATGCTACCGGAATCGTCTTTATTTTTTCATATACCGCAATTCGTTTTCCCAACTCTTCATTCCAGGATTTATATACTATTGTTATTATAACAAATACAGCCGCCAGTAAATATGGAAAAATACGTTTCATAACTTTCTCTACTTTATACCCATAATACACTTGCGTAATATATGGTGTTGACGGTGAAACATATGATGATGACGGTGAATAATCTCTTGGCATGATTTTAAACTTTATACGGGTTAAACAAAATCCAAACACGATCTGTTATGGCTGGCTTATAATTCACCACATCAACAGAATTTGCCCGGACATAATTTTCACGGTCAACACTTAACACCTCGAACTTCGTACCGTCCTGGGTCATAAAGACATCATTGAGATATAGGCAGCGATCTTTGGGTATGAATTTGAGCGTGGCACCATATCTTTTCTCCGGTTCAATTTTCAACAACCGGCAAATTCTCAGTTTCCACTTCGGCAGGTAACCCAATTCCATTACCCAGATCGTCTTGTCGTGAACTTCAACTACTTTATTCATGCCGCTTGTTTATTAAATTTTCTCATTAAACGAGATGCCTTGGCGTTCTTCCTGTTTCGCCGGATTTTGTTATTCCAGGCACGGAGTTTCATGTCTTTATAATACACCCATGAGCCTGTTTTTCTCGACTCTGTTTTATGTGCTACCGGATATTTGGTAAGGTATTCTGGGTTTTCCTCTTTGTGTTCCTGATTGGGAACGGGAGGGGTTTCAACAACCTTTTTTGGTCTGGCGTGAAACAGTGTGCGTACTTTTTGAAACGGAGTTTTCATTATTTTTTTGAACAAAGTTAATAATAAGACCCACCCTTATCCAAATTTATTTTAAATTTTCTTTTCGGGGTCAGTCCTTTTTATCCGTATAACTCGATGCGCTAGAGGTTTCGGTTGGTGGCAGTGGCTTATAATCTGCCGTTCGGCATCCGTACATTGTTACTATACCCGGCCAATATGGTTTAGGAATTGTCGGACTATCAGGATATGCGGGAATTATTGGATTAACCGGTTCTGACCATTCCACCTCCTTCATCTTCTCAGTGATAAGTTTGATCAGCATATCCATTTCTGGAATCGCTGTGTCAATAAATGTGGAGCTTAACACTCCTTGTAGCCAAAAAATAAAATCTCGTGGTTTCATATTATTATTTTAAAATTGTTTTAGTCAACATGCGAGTCCCAGTATTCACGCCTGTTTCTGTCAGACGTGCTTACAATTAACAGCATTATTTCGAGCACCATAATAACGAAAAAACACGCTACTATCCGGAACGGCAGAAGCACAATGTCTGTGATTTTCTGTTTCATAAATTTGATTTTAATTATTCTGTTCCTTCCTTATATTCATTGCAAAATCGCTCACATAATCCCCCCCACCCAAATCCATTTGAAAATTCTTCGATCAGCTTATTCTCCTCATCAGAGTATTTCGCCTTATCCCAGGTCGGGTCGCCATTTCTTTCCAGGGATGCGTATGTTTGTCCTTCATCGTATTGACGTATTCCCCACGCCTCAGTCCAGCCAATGCCGTCACTTTCCATTTTAGGAAACGCCTCAAATTCTACACTGAGCATCTCCCCGTCTGGTTTCTCTATGTTTTGCGTGAGTTTCATTTCTTTTGCGGGGTGCAGGCTGTAAGTATCAGAAGTAAGTAGATTAGTTTTTTCATTCCGGTTCTTGTTTAGATTTATAACAATCAATTTCTGTAAACGTGTCAAAATCACAATACTGGTTTTTGCCTGAGTTATTACAGGTATCCCATTTGGGACATGGAAACCTATGTGCCTGCTTATTTTGCCTTGACTCCATAACCAGACCTTCAAGCCACTCTGTATATTCCTTTGTATATATCTTTCCATCTGGATATATGTCAGAATTTATCCATGCGGCATGACCTGTGGCCTCAAATTCTTTTTGTAGGTAGTTCATTTCGTTTATTTTAAAGGTTCAATTACCAAATACTTATCAGCAGCCAAGTCATCATAAGCTCCCCACTCCTCACCATCAGCATTAAGTAGACTGTAATAATCTTCTATTTTACGCACTTCCCAGAAGGTATATTCCCAATATGGCTCTATTTTAACATCAACAACATTCCAATATGTTGCTGCAATAACTAAAAACTCATGGTCTGCTTGCGGTTTTTTGTCTGTCCAGTTCATTTCGTTTCCTCCTTGAATTGATTATAAACTTCTTCAAATTTTGCGGGCTCACCGCTTATCTGAAAGTGATAGTCCCCATTCTCATACACCCAATCGAACTGATTAAGAACTAGCCACGTTAAGAATTTTGCAGCCTCGTCCTTCCGGGCTTCGTCCAGCATCATTTCTACATCCCTATGATTATAACACATGTCTGCTGTTCCATCACCATTATCCATTGGAAAATATGGATGCTTTTGCATTATTTCATCATTGCTCATAATTGTTCTTTTATGCGGTTAATTACAAAGCTTGCTCCTAACTGAAATATCCGTACTTTTTCAAACCCTTCCTCTGAGTCTGAATCAAGTATGTTGTCAAGTCCATACATTTCAATTTCTTCATCATCCGGCAACTCGATCCCGGTGGGAATTGCATTGCGGTATTCCTGCGCATATATTTCATCTTCTTTTTCTGTGTATAGTTTCATTTTATTGAGTTTTATCTTTCTTCATATTGGTAAATATACAAAACAACACTTCCGACATCGCCTGTTTTATCTCCTGTTGAATATGTGTATATTATCTTTCCGTCAGTTGTATGTGTTATCATAGCTTTTTATTTTACTCTTCTTCATAAACATAAGAAATAATCAATAATACAAGAACAAGCGACCACCCAAAAGCACTTGATATTGCTAAAGCAGGACACTTATTTACATTCACTAGTACAAATGCGATATTTATTGCAATCAATAATATTACGATAATTTTACCTAGTTTCATATCTCTGTTAGTTTTTTGATTTCAACCTGATATTTCTTGCACTGTTCGCAATCCTCATCCTTGTATCCGTTGCCGTGTAATTGCAAAAACACCGACTTATCATCAGCCATTTTTTCAAGATGCTCAATATACTTGCTTTGTAAGTGTATCAAAGTGTTTGCAATGTTTTTTTCGTATTTCATAATTTTACTTTTTATTGGTTAATTTATTTCTTCCAATTGCTTTATTATATTTTTCAACATCTTTTTTCAAGGCTTTATAGTCCTCAATAGTTATAGGCTTTCCGAAATAAGCCACTATTTCACCGCTTGTGGTTGTTACCATTTTGATTTTTGGCATATAGTTTATTTTAAATTATTATTTTCTTCTCAATATGCCCAGCGTAACCCCTCCTCTTTAGTTCTTCAATCAGCTCTTCATCGGTTATGTCGGCGAACTTGTCCGGTTCCGTGTCCTGTTCCTCTACCGCCTCAATAACATCAAAAAGAATGTCAATCTGGAGCAGGGGAATATTAACCGGCGCAATATTGGTGGGTAACATAACTTCAACATATTTCTCATGTGCATTGCGCACATCATAAATTTCTCCAGCAGCAATAAAATTCCTTATAGTCTTTTTTGCCATCAAAAAATGATCATCCCAAAATAAATCATCCCTGTATTTCTCTTCGTCTTTTATCATTTTCCCTCCCCTATTAAAAGTTTTAACCCCTGGACGATGGCGTCATGGGTGATGAATAACTTCGTATCGAAATATTTCTGCCGCTTCGGAATCCTGTCAAACCATTCATCGCCACTAGATTGGCAATATATTACTTGTAATGCACCCCTACAATCATGGACTTCTACATACCACCCAATCTTGCCATCATACGTATCATACGTGGGAATAGTTTCGATGTATATGCACTTGCCATACAAAAAATACTCCACCAGATCATACGATATATCCTCACCAGGTGTTATTTCCATTCCGGACTGAGCCAGAAGAGATAATATTTCATCATTTACGTTGCTCGACATTAAGGCCATAATGTTTATTTTAAATGTTTTTTCCGCTCTTCCATCATGGCCTTTGCAAATGTATAACAGTCTGCCGCAAATAATGCAGGAGGTGTTTTAAGATAATTGGGGTCGCATAATAGTCCGCAAGCACACTGCCCGGCGAAGTAGTCTATCAAAAGCATGCCTGAATTATGTAATAAACGTGATTCATCGGCTAAATTTCTGTCATAAAGGCTAAAGTCTTCAGACATACCGGGAAATGCATAAGTTTGTGCCATAGTTATTTGAAATTAAACGGGTTTGAACTAAATATATCACCAAACATCGAGTTTATTATGTTATCCTCAACACACTCTTTTACGACCAGGCAGTAAAAATTCTTGTGTTTGCCCTTCAGATACTTCTCCAGTCCACACTTGGCCTCGAAGGAGTTTGATTTGTTCTTCACACGCATCTTTCCGGACTTGATAACAACCCCGTCCCTGTCCCGACATTCGTATTTAATTATGAAGTTCATAGACTTAATTTACAGCACAAAGTTAATATATCAATTACCCTTATCCAAATTTATTTTAAAATTTTCTCAACTTTGAAAACATAACATTATTCAGTAAATTTGCAGAATAAAAGAATCAGAGCATGATTTATCTTAACAAGTCCTTTAGTGACTCCATTTTCCCCATGCCCAAGGATACCGTTCCCCATGATGACGCATGGTACCTTAACTGGAGCAAGTTTATTTATAGTTATGGCATACGTCAGTCAAATGGCATATATGCTTTTAAGGATACCCTGAACAACCTCCGGTTATACGGAGCTGGCCGGCAGTCAATTTCTCCATACATATCACGTATGAACCCCACCGACCCCCTAAAGTCCAGCACGGCGGGAACGGTTGACGACACCTCTATAAAGGGGTATATGAACATAAACGAGTCCATCCTCCCTATTATACCCAAATACAGGAACGCCTTTATTGGACTCATGGGACAGATCGAGCACGACATAAGCGTTGACGCCACAGACGAGGGCAGTGAGCTGGAGCGTATGCAAAAAAAAGAACGTGCCTGGTTTGAGAAAACATTTGCCAAGGAACTCGGTCTTGTTGATGAAGTCCTGGGCATGAAAAAAGAAACCCAGGAGTTTACCCCCGACAACAGGGAGGAGTTCGAGGCTTACTGGGAGATGCACAGCGATAAGCTGGAATCAGAGATTGCCCTGCAAGAGATTATACGTGATGGATTTGCCCAGAGTGATGACCGGGAACTCAATGACCGGCTGTGGGGAGATTTATTCGACCTAAATATGGCCGCCACTATGGACTATGTTGACACCGACACCCAGAGGGTAAGAGAACGCTATATTGATGTAGCCAAACTGATTATACAGACAGACGGTGAGAGCCGGTCATACAAAAACTCCACCTTTGCCGGATATATGGACACTTATACCATAGCAGATTTACGCAAGGAGACCGGATGGGATGAGGAGTTAATACACGGTCTGGCCGGAACATTCAACAACCAATTCGGAAACGAGAACTTAAATCTGAACAGCCCGGCCTCATACTACCTGAACAACAGCACGAATTATGACAACATGTTTGTCCCGGTACTAAGGATAAACTGGAAGTCTGAGGAGTCCGAAAGCATATCTGTAGAAATAAACGCCGACAAAGTTCGTCCCCAGGAGGTTGATCGTGGCAAGATACAGAAGAAGGGCGACAAGTACTTCAAGAAGGTAAAAAACAAGAGCACCTCACACTGGATGGTTCACCAGTGCCAGTGGATTATCGGCACCAACTATATATTTGGCAGCGGAATCATGCCCGACCAGATCAGGAGCAAGAACAACTCACGCCTACCATTCCACAAGTACGAACTGAGCGGACAGAGTTTATGTGAGATGAGCATGCAGCCGGCAGACCAGATGCAGATGGCTTTTTTAAAGCTACAAAATGCTTTAGCAGCAGCACCGAATAAAAAACTTATATTCGATTACGACACCGTTGTTGCCACAGCAAAAGAACTAAAGGCTTCACCGGCAGATATTCTCACCATCCGGAATATAGGCAACTCAGACATGGTTTTAAAATACCGCACACATAACCCATATACGTTTGAGCAGAAGCAATCACCACCGTTTATCGAAGTAGAGGGCGGTATAGGAAACTTTCTCGAAGAGTTCCACAAAATATTTGAGAGCCACAGACTTATGCTCGAAGATTTAACCGGCCTAAGTGCCCTGGTGACTGCTGGCAACCCACAGTCCCAGGCAGTAGGCATAAACCAGATACTGGCCTCGGCAACAAATAACGTATTAAGACCCATATATAACGCTTTTTGTATTATAAAAAAAGATACAGCACTTAATATGGCCTTACGTGGACAGGTACTCGCCGCCACAAACAGGGGAAAAGATTATGGCTATGAAGCTGTAATAGGACAGACAGGTGTAAGTATCTTAACAACACTCTTCAATAAAAACAAAACCCCTATTGATATTGGCATTGTTATCCAGGAACGTCCATCACAGAAGGAGCGTGACGAGATAGAGATGATGCTACAGAAGGCCGTTATGTCGGGCAGAGACGGCAAACCATCCATAACAACGGCTGACTACTTCTTTATAAAACGCATGATGAATCTCCCCGGAGGTGTCAAGAAAGCCCAGCAGATGTTGGCCATACGTGAAAACCAGTTCTTTGAAAGAGAAATAAGGAGAGCCAATGACGCCAATACCCTCAACAACAAACTCGCCCAGGAGACCGAACAGAAGAAAATGCAGTTTGCCGGTGCCCTGGAGCAGATGAAACTCCAGGTGGATATTATGCGAAAGAAAAACGAAACAGATGAGGCTATACGCCTCTATGTCGTCCAGGCTATAATTGATGAGAAAATCACCGCTCCCGCTGAATTTATACGACAGCTAACCGCCGATGCCATGACTAAACAGGAAGCTACACCAACTACGCCGGCTTAAACCGTAAAAGTATTTCCTTTGCGGTTTAATGTTTCAAAATAGAATTTTCCCTCAAACGGCTTTATTTTTACTATATCGAAATTTATACCAACATTCACTATATATAATTTCGCTATTCTTTTATGAACCGTTGTTATTAAATCTCTAAACCCTTCTAAATCCCTATCACGCTTGTAGTGGTTGCAACTCCTACAACTTGGCTGAAGGTTGTCGAAGCTGTCAGGGTTAAATTGTTGTTCTTGTTTGAATAAATTTATGTAATACTTTGCATGAGCCTTGCTTGTTTCATGATCAATTTGCATATCTTTATATTTTATTTCCCTCCCACAATATGCACACCTACCACCGTATTTTGCATAAACTCTATTTCTTAACTCAATTCGCTTATTCATCTTTGCGGCTTTTTGGTTCTAATTTATTCCTCCCATTCGATATGGATGGTGGCTACTAAATGACCAACTTTATTCCCCTGTATTTGAGCTATGTGTTCGTTTGGATGTATAATTCCATAATAAGGGTTTGAAAGGGGGTCAGTATAAATATTTATCCACCCCTCCTTCTTGCAGGAGGCCATGATGAGATCGGAATCATTTTTTCTTCCATCATCCCACTTACCTTCTGCTGTGTGTGAAAATACTTGTCCGTTTATCCACCCCGCTAGTTTCCATTTTGGCACATCCGGGCTATAAGCCCCGAACTTATACGGACGCCCGTCACGAGTTACTACCGGCTTTCCTGCAATGCATTCTTCTAAATTAAAATCTTTCATAGCTTTTTTACGCAAATTTACAATACCCATATCCTATTTCCAAATTTATTTTCAATTTCATGGGCACCACTTACCCTCGTCTGCATTACGGTGGCAATATACTACGTTTTATGACCATGTTCGCAACCAATTCATCAGACGGTGTCTGGTATATCCAGACGAATCCGGGTACCGTGTCCTGATTAATCCTCCTATCTCGCTTTACCACGTCCTGTACGCCACGACATCGCACCCCTGAGTGGTACTTCTTAGCACAGTTCATATCATCGCCCCGTAGATCGTCTTAAAATCGCTCATATCTGTTCATTATTTATCCATGTTCGCTTTAAACGAACACCGCCCAGGAGTGAACACGCTCCATAGGTACCACAAACCGGTGCTGATCGCATTATTTTACCCCCATTTTGTCAGGTTTTTAACCCCATAAACTTGACTTTATACTAATTAAATGAAATTACTAACCCATTACCCCACCGGTGAACGAACCGCATTTAAACACTCTAAACACATATTTTTTGACTCAAACCGAGCTGTGATTTTTTTAGCTATTTTATACCGCTCGGTTTTGTACACGAAATCATAGGTACATATATCAGCCGAGGTTCAAAATAAAAATCCAAATTTGCTAACCCCACCGGCATGTAAATCAATAAGTTATGATGAGATACCAAACATATAAAAGTAACTCCCTGATTATCAATTAATTAAAAGCAAATAATCTGCATACACGACGTTCATTCAATTAAAATTAGTTGCTTGATATTCAATTCATTCTGTCTTATTTAGAATCATTCTAAATATAGTAGCATGAATGACAATAACATACAGAGGCAATATAATTATAATAAATAAATGATATGTTAGAAATTTCTAACATTTAGTAAAAAATCATTTCATAACTATATAGCATACAACGATATATAGTAATATTAAATAGATAAGTAATTAAGCAGGCTGTTTATGTATTGTATTGATATATAATACAATGCTAATATAATATATGTTATTTTATTTAATAGTTGATAGTGTCAACTAATTTTGTGCGTGAACAAATATAGTGCCAAACGATATAATTTTTGAATGTTTATTTTAAAATAAATTTGGTGATTTGCTTGCATTGGCTGGATAAATGTATTATCTTTGGTATATTATGAATGAGATAATGAAGGCAAACAGGACGTTTAACACAAATATTTAAATATAATGTCATGAATATCAAATCAATGTTTAAAACAAAAGGGGCGAATGATGCATTAACTGGTCAAAAAATTATGTCAGTAAGATATTTAGATGATAATATGACCAGAAAATTATATTTATCAGATGCTCCCTTAATCATTACCTTATCAAATAATGCTTGACAAGCATTTATGGAATAGTTCCAAAACAACGGGAAAATACCGGAACATCTTTTTAAGCGAGTCTAAAAAAGAGACTGAACAAAAGATTAAATCAGGTATTTATAAACTTGTAAGCCTGAATTAAACATATTTGAAAAGCGAAACTAAATTTTAAATAACACAATAAATATTATTATCATGAAAATCGTTGAATTAAAACTTTATTCGTTTAACGAATTATCAGACGAGGCAAAACAAAAAGCATTATCTGATTATAACGGTGATTCAGAATATTTTTGGGGAGACGAGGCAATGGGTAGCTTGAAAAAATTCCTGGAACATTTCAATTGTGAATTAATTGACTGGTCATTGGATTTCCTGGAACCACACCGGAACAGTTATAAAATTGATATTCCCGAATATATGCAGGAAAAAACATATGACGAATTGAAGGGATATATTGAAGGAATGGGGAAATATGACCCGGAAACATTAAAGGGTCTTGGCTCCTGTATGTTTACCGGCGTATGTTTCGATGAATCATTAGGCGATGGAGCTAGAAAAGAATATTACTCAGGCACCACAGGCATAAGCGACATTATCCATGCCGGGATTTCAGAATGGGAAATTGATGTAAAAAAAGACTGTGAATACAATTACAGCGAGGAATGTTATGCCGAAACATGCGAATCAAACGAATACTTATTCACTGAAGAAGGTCAATTATGGTCATAGTAACTTCACCCGGCGAATTGTCAGACAGGCAGAAGAAGTTAATCAGTATTTTGCCTGTCAATATTGGCAGCCATGAACTAAAAAAGTTAATCCTGAAATATAGGAATGAATGTAAAACAATAACAATCAAACACAAATGAAAAGAATAAAATACATAGTAGTAGCAGACAGAATTGAATTAGTAGCTTTCACACTCCCAGTTAGTAAAAAACTTGCTACTGAAATATTAAAACAATTAAGCAAGGATATAAGGCCAGGGGTAACGAGTGCAAACAAATATCAAAATTGGAGGCTTAAAGAAGTTAAAGTATAATATTATGGCAGTACTAATCACATTATCTGGAATACTTTTAAATACTCTGATCATTACCCTGCTGATCATAAGAGATTTGAAAAGGGAAATTAACGAATTAACAATAATTAAATAAAAAACAAATGAAAAGTATTATTTATTGCGAGGTGCCTACAAATTATCAGTACACCTCACTTGTAACCTTAATGGGACATGCTAAGGTACATAATAACAATGCCCCGGCTCCAAAATGGTCTGCCCTCTATTTTGAGAACAAAAAGGAGGCTAAAAAATGGATAATGGAAAGGAAATATGAATTGTATGATGATCGCAATGACAGGATTAATCATGGCCGGGGTGATAATACCGGGTTAGAATATGATGCCGCCACCTGTTATATAATGCCATTGTCTGAATTTCTCGAAAGGCATAGCAGCATATCAGACAAAGATATTCCAATTTATTCAGGCAGTCAAATTTAAAACACACAAACATATGAAAAAATCTGACATACCCTTCGTTTGCCTGGTTATTATGGCCGGATGCATGGTGACCGGCATATTTTACCGGCCAGCATTTAAAATAATGATGGTGTTTGCCGTTATTATTGTCCTGTACTATATCGTAAAAAATTTTAAGGAGGCATTTAAAATACCGAAGTCATGAACGAAATAGAATATCAAAACTATGTATCAAAAATGATAAACAAATCTGCTCAGGCTATTAAAATGAGCTATTTGTTAGCACTTGAAAACAAGGAGCCTAAATCAAAAACACACAGACTCGAAAAGCGCATTGACCGGGCAAGGGTATTGATACACAAAGTATTATACAAGGATATTGTTTTGGAGGCCAATTTCGATAAAAAATTCCTTCAAAAAGCCCTGGGAGAAATCAATGAGATATTATCCGGTCAAAAATAAATAAATTTGCAAAGAGTATTTTAAAACACTAAATTTGTTAAAATAAATATTATGGAAAAAATCAAAACGTACAAAGCATTTGACAAAGAGCTTAAATGCCGTGATTTCCAATACGAAATTGGAAAAGAATACAAGCATAAAGGAAAGGTGGAAATATGTTCATCCGGTTTTCATTCATGCATAAATCCCTTTGACTGCCTGAGTTATTACCCACTAATCGAAACACGATTTTGTGAATGTGAGGTATGGGGCAAGACTGACAAAAACAATGATGATAGTAAGGTGTCTAGCGAATTTATTCTGATTGTAAAGGAATTGTCGGAAAAAGAATTTAACCTCATTTGTGTAGATTTCTTAATAAAAGAATGTGAAGAAAAGCAGTCAGGAGACGACTCGCAGCAGTCACAGTCAGGATACGCCTCGAAGCAGTCACAGTCAGGATACCGCTCGCAGCAGTCACAGTCAGGAGACGACTCGCAGCAGTCACAGTCAGGAGACGACTCGCAGCAGTCACAGTCAGGAGACCGCTCGCAGCAGTCACAGTCAGGAGACCACTCGAAGCAGTCACAGTCAGGATACCGCTCGAAGCAGTCACAGTCAGGATACGCCTCGAAGCAGTCACAGTCAGGATACCGCTCGCAGCAGTCACAGTCAGGAGACGACTCGCAGCAGTCACAGTCAGGAGACCGCTCGCAGCAGTCACAGTCAGGAGACCACTCGAAGCAGTCACAGTCAGGATACCGCTCGAAGCAGTCACAGTCAGGATACCGCTCGAAGCAGTCACAGTCAGGAGACGACTCGCAGCAGTGTTCTTGTGGTTATGATTCTGAAATAATTGCAACAGGAGAAAATAATGTCGCTGCCGCAATTGGTGAAAAATCCAAAATTAAAGGCATTATCGGCACCTGGATAACACTGGCAGAATATGACAACGATTCAAAATGTATCTGTGTAAAATCGGCCATCATTGATGGTAAAAAACTTCTGCCCGATACATGGTACATTCTTAAAAACAAAAAATTCACTGCAATATGAAAAAAACAATCACAAAATCAGACATCTTATACAAGATGTTTCAGCTACAGGCAAAAAAAACGATTGAGGGAGAAAACCGGGCAATAGAATTTTGCCGGGCTTACTCAATCGAAACAGGGGTGCCATACCACCGGATAAAAAAGTATATGGAGACCTATACAGGTAGCCCTGAGAAATTCCCTGGCTGGGTGCAGAAAATGGAAAGAAAACGCCTGATGAAGAGAAGGGCAGCAGCAAACACGGTCACTATTTACGAAAAGCATAAATAACAAAGCTATGAAACTGGAAGTATTTGAATTTTGGCATAACCAGAAAATAAAAGAATTTATTGTGGAATATTCCAAGGTGCCTGTAAAAACAGATGGCCGGGAATGTGAGGTGTCTCCGGGAGTTTATCAGTCAGAGGTATCCATTGATGGGATAAAAATGTACGTGAAACATGATGATAATTTTGCCCTAGTTGAGTTTTCCAAGCATGATATTACCGCCATGTCATGCGCCATGAAGGAAATTCAGGAGGCAAAGGAATTGCAGACAATGAGTCAGGAAGAACTTAATGACTTCTACTCATGAAACAGTTTGTTCCGATCACAACCATAAGCCGTGAAGCACGGTTTTTGGCGCATCCCTGGTGTTATATCCTGAAAGAAGGGTTTAATACTTATTTTGCCCTGGGAGTAAATTACCGAGAAACGGTTAAGGTTCCGTTTCTCAAAAAGCTAATTGATTCCGATATGATCATGCCGGGAGGTCATGACAAACATGGCCGGGAGATGTATGTTCGTGGTGTCACCAAGAAAAGCGAAGAGGAAATACGGGACAGTTCGCTGGCGTATGTTTTTCATCTGCTTTGCAAATATCCTACTATTGAAAAATGGGATTATCCGGGTGCATACTTGGCGGCAAAGAGTAGGCTGGCGGAGGTAGTAAACTCAATTAGACGTAATGGTGGCTAACGGTACTTGTGTAAATTTCAGTGCCGTAAAATTAGTACAAACTTTAAATTGAAAATAAAATGAAAAATCAAGTAGAAAATTATCAACAAAGCACTGCACAGGCATTGAATTTACACAATGTTAGCAGTAGTGCCAAAGGTGGACTTCGTAAAATTAAAGATGCAGAGCAACCTTGCCTACATCCTGAACATAATCCACCGATGCACATTTATTTAACAGCAGGAACTTATGAATACACCTGCCCTTCTTGTGGCAAGGTTACGACATTCACAGTGCCATTGATTACGTTTTAGAGGCATTACTGCTAACTAGTTGGTATAGTCACCTTCTAAATATAGTTGCGTGAATATCAGCAATGTAGTGTTATTTAGTCTAATTAAAATTACTTCTCAATAATGGTTATTTGATACAGGGCTTCAACGATCTTTTTTTTAATCCGAAACATAGCATAAGCGGAACCGGACTTCATTCCCTTAACATCCCAGACCTCCGTATGTCCATCGGCAAAAGTTATGAGGAAATCTGCCTTATAAAATCCACAGTTAATGTCATTTATTATTATGTCATACCTAGGCTGGCAAATGTATTCCGTAATAACCTTGCCTCGTTTAAGCAGTTCAAGTTGTGCCGCATAGTTAGCTTCCTTCTTAGAGTCATAAATACGTCCATTAAATTCCGTCCGTTTGGCGTGGAACTTATTTCTTTTTGTAAAAGGATGAGAAGTCATAACTATTATCGTTTGGTGCGGTCATTTGTTGCATGTATCTGTTATAAGCAGACTTGGCTCCCAGTAGTGCTGCCGATACTGCTGATACCAGGTCACAGTCCTTTAAATACTCAATACCCCTCATTCTCTTACACTCTTCTAAAAAGTCATCATGCTTTATCCGGGCGCTGTGATATTCGATATAATCACGCACAGAATTAAACCTGTCCTGGTTGGCGGCGGCACCTGCCCAGAAACCGGGTTTTTCAACAATCTTTCCAGTAACATTATCAATGTCGTGTAATAAATATCCACCAAAGCCAAATTCAATAAAATCCCTCCAGAGTGTTTTGATATTGTTCTCCAAGTACATCATAGAGCCAAAGTACACACACATTTTTATCATGTCCCAGGAATATTCACTGCCGGCAGGTCGGTAACGATAGGTACATACGATATTATATGTCTCCCATTCTGATACCTCTTTGTTGTCCGGGTCAATATTCATATCTCTTAGACGAAGTACGGCACCACCACCATCGGACATTCTTTCACGAGATTCACGTAGCTGTGCCTCTGTCTTTGTTGAAAACTCAAAGGGGTCTCCACCGGCCACATACTTTCCGGGAAAGGCGGGATAGTAAATGCCATCTTTGAGAACTCTCTTACTCCTGATCTCTTCAGGTGGCATGTGTGAAAGCAAAAAGCGTCCATCGGGATTTTCTTTAAACACAACTTTGCCGGTTTGGTCTCCTCCCTCAAACTCGAAATTACCCCTTATCGGCTTATCCTTACCCGTCAGGCGATATAATTCTGCTAACTGGTCATTTATCTTGACTGTGTTAAATCCGATTGATGTGGAGGCTCCTTGGAAGCACTCGGCATATGTTGTTGGAAAGAGTTCAACAAACCTGTGATATTGCCTCATGGCTGTCGGCGTGCCTTTTGATAGCAATATCTGTCTCTGGGATGAAATAAAATCTTTGGCACCATAATTCTTTTTGATAAAGGCCGCCTGATCTGGAGTCGGATTGCTTATAACTGACAGTCCGTGCTTGTCTATAAACCCCTTCATACCGTCATAGGCAGGTATGAAAAGCGTTCTTAGTCCTGATGCTGTCTGCCCGGTAAGCTCGTTGATCTGCTCAAACCGGGACTGTTCACACAAACGCCTGAAGTTGGATATTGTTACGGCATTAGCCTCCTCTACCGTTGTCGGGTGGATGCTGAAACCGACAATCTCATCTCCTATTGACTGACATTCTTTGACGACATTCCACCGGTCAAATATGTCCTCTTGACTTTCCCTGGTGTTATGAACAACGGTGTAATCTGACAATAAAAACCTTCTATTTCCATCAATAATAAAACCATAATAGTTGCCAACACCCATTAATTCAACACGAAATCCAGTGTGTTTAGGGTTTCTGGAATTTTTGTTTTTATTTTCAATAATTGGCATTTTTTTTCGTGGAATGAGACAATGTATTCTGTGCATATCAAATCCATAAATGCGTACTCGGTAAACGGGACAAGTATAAATTGGCTTGTTTGGCCTTTTTAGAGTGGCTATTTTTGCGTGAATAGTACTACCAAACCCACAACTAAGTGCCAAATCTTTTACCTGTTCAGCTAATATTGGTAATTTTAGGGTTATTTCGTATACGCATTTATTTTTAGTGGTACATCTGTGACCATCCGTGTCTATTATGCCAGCCAATAATTTAAGTCGATTGTCTATACTATCAACTAAATAATCTTTTATTATGTGTTTATTACGGATTAAATTATTACTACTTAAAAATCTTTGAATATAATTTATTTGGCGACCATGTGAAATAAATTTATATCCCTTATAGTATCCAACATACTTTGTATAATTTGATATAAGATTCTCATTTAAACCAAGTTTGGTTGCAGCATCTTTTCTACTATGATACCGATTTATAAAATTATTATTTCTATCATAACAATCAAATATAGCGGTTCTTTTCTTCGATAACCGATAAGTTATTCCATCTTCTTTTATAACCACCTTATATCCACCCTCTTTTGCGTAGTTATAAATGTAATTTATTACTTCTTTATCCACATTAGTTATGGCTGGTTCAGCAGAAGCACCATCTCCTAGCCATAAACCATACAAATATGGGTCTATTATGTGTTGTTTTTCAGGATAATCTACCCCAACACTATATAATACTAATCCACGCTTTTGATATTTTGACAATTTTAAATAATCTAATACGGTTAATTCTATTATTTGTCCTTTTTTATATTTATAAGAATAAAATTGAGATTCATCACTTATCTTACATACGAGAATATGATTACTATTACACACCCAAGGGTCGCCTTTATTTGGTATTATCTTATATAGATCGTCCTGTCCACATACGGTAGATAATACATTTCGTTCTATTGAATCATCTCCCATAAGCAAATCGCCAGGAAGAATGTCTTGAACCATTTTAACGTCTCCATTATACATTCTTATAGGCGTATCCTTACCAAAACAGTTTCCTTCTTCATCACTCAGTATGTATTTTAGCTTTTTACCGTTATAATAAGACTTGTCAGAGGTCTGGGCGTAGTCGAATTTTGTTTTAAGTTCCTTCTTTTTATACAGGATAATCTTACCGTCCTTATTTCGTTCTGCCGGGGCGTTGCAGCTTATATTTTCCTTGGGATTGGTAGAACTATCCACCATTGGCTTAAAGTAAAACGGTATCTTCTGAAAGGCCGGAACAAGTTTATCGGAAAATTGTGTCTTGGCATTGGCAGAGGTGTAAGATTGTAGCCCTATAAGAGCTGCTATAGACCGGGTGCCGATCTCCAGACCTACAGATATTGACTTGTGCGTGGCACCATCCCTCCTGTGCTTGGGATAACAGAAGCCATAACATATCAACCTGCCGTAATCTTTAAGTTTTACGTCTCCATTATCATCTACAGCAACTTTTTTTGGCCGTCCCTTGTCGTCCCATTCGGAATATACGGGTGCTTTTGTTGTTGTGGCACAATCCCTGGCAAAGAGGAACCACCGTCTGTCCCTATCCCTGTATTCGGCGGCACCTATATCCAGGTTGTAAACGGCTAAATACCAGTAATGCCAGCCATCCAGAAATGTTGGCTTGCCGTTATTAAAAAACCAGTATCCGTATAGCCTGTAATGCCATTGACGTTTTATCCATAATATCTCATCCTTATAATATTTCTGCCGGGCTTGCAGTTCGTTCCACACATCATCGGCAAAGGTATGTTTGTCAATAAGTTTGAGTATCTTTTTTGGTGTCGGTGGAATACGCCAGTATTGTTCATCACAGGGTTCGCCAAATCCATCTATAAGATGCCATACAGGAGGTTCCGGCAGGTTTATACGCTGGGCGGTTAAGTCCGGGTCATTGTCATTAATGTAAAAATGGGTGTCGGCATCCTTGTAGGTAATGAGAATATCCGGCTTTATAAGGGGTGAACTCTTATAATATTCAAGTGCCTGTAGTCTCTTCATATGGGTTGTAGTCTGGGAAAGGTGGTTTATTTGCCGCCAGCTTTATTGCAATATCCTCCGGGGTAAGATTGAGCAGTTCGTTCTCAATATTCTCCATGAGTTCGATATACATAGCCTCGGCATTGTCGCCACTTAATAGATATAGTGATGATTCCTCTATACCTTTGCGGTAGGCATCTATATTACCACGTATGGTCGCCCTGTCTTTTGGTTCGGCAGTCATCTTTAATAATGACAGCTCGTCAAATAGCTGTTCCATGTATGTCATGACTATAGCATGGGTGGGAGATTTTTGTACGAAGCAGTACCGGAGTGCCATCTGGTTTACCGCTTTATTTTTATAGAGAATAACATCCTCATAGTGCCGGGTGAACTTATTATCCTTGGCTTTAGGGTCTTTGCCGAACTCGGCCAGTTTTGCCGCCTGTACCCGGCGTTCCATTATCTTGCTAAATTCTATTAAAGGGGAGTTAATATCGTAAACATATGCGACAAATTGTAAGACCCTAGTTCTGTTTAATATCATGGATGACAGTGGTGTTGCCTCCTCAATAAGTTTCAATCTAAACTCAGGGTATATTCCTAACTGGGGTATTTTTTCAAATGGGTCATCGCCCGGCTTCAGGCGATGTAGTGGAAAATATAACTTATCGAAATCTTTTAATTTATCCGGTTCCATACATTTGTAGCGAGGGGTGGAATCGAACCACCGACTATGGGATTATGAGTCCCACCTTCTACCACTGAAATACCTCGCAAGGTTAGGGAGGGGAATTTCACCCCTCCCAGGAAGATATAAAAAGCAGGATTAAAGTGCGGACATACCCCTGTAGAAAGCAGTATGTATGGCTTCACCTTGTTCGAGAACGGCTGTGGCAGCATCAAGAGTATCCTGATTCTGACAATATTCGTAATCGGCCTGGTCGTTGTAGTTGATGATCTCTTTCCATGCTGTGATGGTATCGGCATCTGTCAGGTCACGGTACATGGCACGAATGGCGAGTCTTGCCCACATGTCATAATATACCTCATTCAGATCGTCAATTATACGGTAAACAGAGTCATTGCTGAAACCACCTGTAGGAATGACAGTTTGTAGGGTGACGGTGTTTGTTCCACCAACATAGTCAGTAATCAGTGAGTAGTACTTCTTAGCAGTTCCGGCACCGGTGTAGAGATACTTGTTATTGTAGGTGTCATTCGTTGCATGAAGCGCGTAGAATCTGTCTCCTGTCGTTGCAGCAGCAGCAATAACGGCGGTGTATGCACCGGCTGAACCACTTTGTGCTGTTCCTGAGTTTAAAAAGCGCAGGTAGCCACTGAACAGGTTGGTTAAGTACGGTTGGGAGCAACTGGGGTGAATTTTATTCCACGCCCTGTCATGGGTGAGGTTGCCAGAGGCATCAGCAGCAAAGTACAGGCACATATAAGCGGATGCGTTATAAATTGCATACGTGGATGTGCCATCAGGTGTTGCCGTCCATGCTTTTGCAGTAACAGCCACCTTTGTTGCGGTGTCATTTGACCTGATATACCTCTTGTCTCCTGAATCAGTACCGCCAGTAATTACAATGTAATAACTTGCATAAGCATTTGTTCCAGCGGCATCGGCAGCGGCAAGGGTGATCTGTAAACCACCACCGGCCTGTGCTGTACCTGTTGCAACAGATGTCCCGGCAGAAGTTGATTTCAGTGCCGTGTAAAGGGTTGATAAATTCGGTTCAGAAACTTTGCTTGTACCACCGGCACTGGCCGCCTGGGTATCGCATAGAATAAATACGTAATCGTAAGACGTTGGATTTGGTGATGCTATAGCAGCAGCGACCAAGGCATTAACGGCAGTTTCATCGGAGCCGTAAACGTCCACGAGAACGGTGGAGGCAGTTGATTTGCACTCCTGAATAAAAGCAGCACCGGCAACTTCGTACTCCCGGTTGCTGTTGTAGAAACACAGAACATTCTTTGCTTCTAGTAAGTTTGATGCACTCATTTTGTTTTACTGTTTAACAGTTAATGTAAATTAGATGTGTGAATAAAGTACAAAATTAACTAATTAAATAATAAAATCAAAACTGAGAAATTTTAAAATAAATTTGGAATTACTGTATATAGTTTCGTATCTTTGTTCTGTAAAATAAAGACCTATGGTATTTAAATGGAAGCGGCCTAAAGAGAACTACAACCCACACGTTGATTTCCGTGCGTGGGACAGGCAGGAGAACAGGTTTCATTATGAAATACAGCTATCGGAGATGAAACACGACTTTTTTTTCATACACTATCTCTCAGGACGTTTTGAGATACATCCATTTATCGGGTCAAGAGATAAAAATGATGTGAAAATATACTGGAAAGACCTGGTGGCCGGCTGGCAGAATGGCGAGAAGTGGATATGCCGGGTAGAACTTATCCAGGACGACATGGGAGCCTTCTGTTTCCATCCAGATTACCTTATTCCACCAAAGTACGAGGTCAAGTGGAGTGACGGATATGTTTTCGGCAATGAATATCTGCCATTTTCCGAACCCGTTGACGAGGATAGCGTTCAATTTAAAAAACATTAACTTGGAATTTGTGGTCAAATAACTTATATTTGTAAGAAAAAATGTTAAGCCAAGAGTTCATAAATGATTGTTTTGTACGGGATGGCGAACCGTATCCGTGTCGTGGTGATATATATGTTGAATACGAAGTAAAACATTCCGTTCCAAGTATAGTATCATATGACATTACTTATATAAATGAAGAGTCGGATACACTTGAATTTCCAAGGGTGAATGATATTATCCTGCAACTGGGCAAATCTCGCAGAATAGTGTCGGCCACATACGACATTGATACAAAAACCCTCATATTGAACTTTAATGAGAAAATATAAGGAGTTGTTTAAGAAGATTGAGGCCGAACCTCATCGTGCATTTACGTATATAATGTCAATATTTGACGGTATATACAATGATATGATGGAAGCCTGTGGCCGGGAGGAGAATCCAAATGCAGTCATGGAAATCGTAAATATGCACAATAAGAAATACAAAAGAATCTCAGTGGCAATAAACAAACATATTGAACAACGCTATGGTATAAAGAATTTACTCCGTAGTGAGGCGTTCCTGGACACTATAAAGTCCAATATTTTAATGGACAAACAAGCGTTCCATGTGTATAACTGCTACTGGGGATTATCGAACTAATATGGAAGATCAAAAGAAGTATGTAGGGTACATCCGTGTATCAACAAAAAAACAGGGTGACAGTGGTGCCGGACTTGAAAGCCAGGAGGCTATTATTAAGGCTAAGGCCGGGGATAACCTGGTGAAAATATTTCGAGAGATCGAATCCACACGCAAGAGCAACAAGCGGTTTGAATTTTACAAGGCACTCAATATGTGTGTTGAAAACGGCTATGTACTTTGCATAGCCAAGATTGACCGTGCTATACGTGATATGGACTTGCTTATGTCTCTGGAGAAGGCGGTATCTGCCGGCAACCTCGAATTTTTTATCTGCAACCGACCCTGGGCAGATAAATATACTATCAGAAATGACGTGAATAATGCCGAGCAGGAACGCCAGTGGATTTCTGAACGTACCAAGGCCGGGCTTGCTGTGGTTAAACTCAGGGGAACTAAAACCGGAAAGCCATATATGCCTCCGAGGGGATTTCGTGAGGACAGAGCACGTCTTGAACGGGCTATTATTGCCAGCAGGGAGGCTAAGACAATTAAGAGACTGTGCCATCCGGAAATGATCAAGAGCCGTGCATTTATGATGGAACTACATAACTCCGGAAAGAGTGGGTGGGCTATTGCCAATGAACTTAATAAGAATGGGTTTAAAACCTCCACCGGCGGCCAGTGGCGACAGGGTTCTGTCTATACCACACTACAATTACCCTTTGATGAGGGTATTGTAGAAAAATATAGGGACGTTTACCAATGGCTATAATAGAAGGATACCTCGATATTAAGGAATACATTCCCGGCCAGATCATTAAGTCATGGTGCGGAGATGTCTATGAGGTTATCCGTGTGGTTAAGGCCAGTAAGGAAACAGTTGTGCAGAGAAATGGAAAGCTGTACAATATAACATGGGGACATAATAAATTCTTTTTGAATAATGATGACACTGATTCTAAATGACGAGGAAGATATTAAGAGGGCATTGAAGTCCTTAGATATGATGTCATGCCTCTGGGGAATAACTGAATATTTACGTGATGAAATTAAGTACCACGACAAGCCATATGACCCGGTATTGGAGAAACTGGGTGAACTTATGGACGAGAATAATGTGTCTTTTGAAGAACTGTATCATTAAAAAAAATAATATGCATCAAATTGTAGAACAAACACGGGAAGAAAGGATAGCCTGGTATATGCAGCTACCCCAAAAAGAATTAGCAGAAATGCTTGTTAATAGTGAAGAAATTTTCGGTATAAAACGGAACTCAGGAACCATCATTGCGGGAAGGTCAACATCCACATCTGTATCTCTTGATGGTAGTAATCCAACAGTTACATACAAACAATATCCAGCAACAGAAACATCAACTAAATTACACAATATTGTTTACAAAGAATCCCATATCCACCGATTAAAAGAAATAAAAGGTGTATCTCTAAAAGATTTTGCCAGCGGGCATGGTTTATTTTGGATAATTAAGAATATTTTAATCGAACAAGATAACCGAATTAATGACCTGGAGTATAATTTAGCCGAATTGCGTGGAGAAGTTGAACCTGAAAATTAAAAACTAAATAATACGGATATTAAGTATTATTACCGTAACTCTGTGCACGGCTCTGTGACCACTCGTTGTTGAGTGTCTTTAACCTACTCTGTATCATGCTTACCAGCCTGTCAATGTCTGATTTTAAACTCCTGTAGTAATTAAATGTATATTTATTCAACAGTTCGATGCGTTTATTGTCTTTAAGTTGCTGGCGAATATACATCTTTCGTTTAGCCTCAGTCATTTCCGTAAGTTCCAGGAACAATCTCGCCTCTTCATCTCCATTATCCTGCTTACACTGATCGGCAATTAGTCCAAGGGAGGAAACTAAGGCTCCTAAGTTGATATTATTTATAGACAACCGCTCACCTATCTGCCCAAGTTCTCCCGGAGTTATGGTGTCAAAGTTGTCACGCACAAAATCAGCATCTTTCCGTATAGAAACGAGAAATGTATGCTTGGGATGTGAGTATATGCCGGTGATCTGATCAACGGCCATCTTATCTATTCCTTCCATTCGGCCATTATTCGGTTTCGCTGAACAAGGTACATTTTATCAATAGCATCGGTGCCGTGTATGGTGTCATTTAAATATAAAGAACTGTTTTTCCTCAACACCACACCATCACCAACGGCAACGTCAAAGTGATCTCCCTCCCAGGGTTCGTACTTGTATTCCTCAATCATACAGCCTTTATAGGCTACATTTCCCCAGATATAACTGTCCCTATTTTTTAACGTAATTGGGACATCCAGGGTAGTGTCAATTTTAACCTCTGTAGGCTTAATTAGAACCCATCCATTTAACGGATACACCTCTTTATTCCGGATGCGTACCTGTAAATCCCAGTACCAGATAATAATGTATGTGGAATCACCATCTATTATGTACGATGTAGCCTTGTTGACGGCTGTATCGAGTCCAAGTGAAGTAAGTCCGGCCATGTAGTCGAAATATACCTGGTCACCCTCCTGTGCTTCCATAGGTACTTTCCAGGGCATAGTTTTGCTCTGGGCATCTCTGGTGTAAACCAGTTTACCTGATTTTATAAATACGCCTTTTACGGGTGCGTGTTGGCCGGGGTTGTATGATTTGTCAACATACAGGCCACTCTTTGTGGTGTCATTCATATTGTCAATGCGAACAAGTACTTTATTCGGCATTAACTTAATGCTATTTATATCCATATCAGAATGGTAAGTCGTCTCCGCCGGCCTGGGGTGGTATAGGTTCTTCTTCTTCTTTTGGTTTTGGTTTGTACGTGTCCAGGACAACGCTGTGTGTGTATCCGTATTCAGATACCTTCTTCATAGGACTGACAATGATGTTGATGTACTCCTTGCCACGTTTATCCTTCCACTTGTATTCCTGTATGTCATTTTCACTGAGGTCTGTCAGGCATACTGAAACGACAATGAATTTCCCGAAACGGCCTTCTTTTTCCTTGGCCGAACCACAATAAATTTTTTCCATAGTTATTCTTCGATTACAATTTTGTTGGAATATTTTAATACTTTTTCCTTAATGATTTCCAGGTCAACACCACCGGTAAATTTCAGGTATAAAAACAGATCGTTTTCGGCATTGTCTTTAATGTCGCATATTTTGTCGCCGGCAACAATATCTGTTTTGTTGGCTCCCTTGTTGTGTGCCCAGTAGCGGTGGACTCCGGATGTGTGGTGTATGACAGCATTACATTCTATTGCCGTCATTACCAAGGCTCTTAACCGTACCTCATCATTTATCTTCATGGATTTTATGAAGTCGTCATAAGCCTTGTCTCCCTCGGTTGCCATTTTGTTAATAATATACGAGTGTAGTTCGATAGCCACCTGTGTCGGGTCTTTCTGGTCAATAAGTGGAAGGCCAAAGTATTTGGCGACAATTTTCATGTCCTCAAACGGTATGGCATTATCCCGGTCAAGCAGGTACTTGTATATTGTGTACTTGCGTTCCTCATTATTCAACCTCTGGCGGGCTTCAGCGGCCTCATCCCTGACAATGTAATCCTTCCCGGCCTGGGGTGAGATAAATGATAACCAGAATATAATCTCAATCTTGTCGGCATGGAAAATATTACTCTTTGGCAGGATAGATATTTTCCTGGGCATATAGATTGGTTCCTTTGTCTGGGCATCAACTTTTTGTGATGTGTAATACACCCATGTATGGGGTATGCCATCCTCTTCTGTGCCGAAATTTTCAATGATTGTAGCCTTGCATCTGATACCACGTTCTGATGGTTGGTTCATACGATTGTTGCGTACATCCTCAGATATTAGCCTGGGTGGGTAGGTGACGACAAATCCTCTTTCGGATTTCAGCCACTTGTCTTTTAGTTCTTCAAACTTGTCGTGTAGTACGACTTCGATGGGGTTTTTAGATTTCTTACTCGGTTTGATTAATACGCCATCTCTCAATAACATAATTACTCCTTTTATTTAAAGAAAAGGGGAGTTGTTATACCCCCCTTTTCGGGGTTTAATTTTCTCTTAGTATGCAGGATGAATGATATACACCTGGTTGGCATGGAACATCTGGAAACCTTCTTCCGAACGTAACCATTCTGTTTTGCTGTCAACGTCAGTTGTATAACGGAATCCACCACCGGCACCACCAAAGATACCTTTTTCGTTAAGACGGCTGTATCCATAATTTTCAGGATACCTGATGGCAATGTTCTTCAGAACTTCGCCCGTCTTGGCATCTTTTGAGTTTGCAATCGGTACGGCAAACATCCATTCGTCCATTTTGTAAGCACTTGGGAATGTCCTTGGGTCGCTGAGATCATCAAGGGTAGTGAACATCCACTTGATACCGGCATGATCGCATCCATTGAAGTTGAATGTTGCAACGAAAGCGTCAACAGCTTCGTGTCCTTCAAGCCTCTGGATTTGATTTTTCGTCCAGTCAACACCTGAGTAGGTTGTGTAGTTCTTCAGCACGGTATTAAGTTCATTGTGCCTCTTATAACCCATGAATACGGCTATAACGTCAGACGCAACCTTCTGGGATTTGTAGTAAACGCCCATGTCCTCGAAATCTGTCATGGCGAAGTCGCCAACGTCAATTTCGTTAGATGAGCCGAGTTCTGCACCCCAGGTGAGTAAACCCTTGGTTGTCTGAATAGGATTGCCAGAGCCGGGTGAACCACTCCACCTTGCAGCTTCAGTCGCAGATACAACTAAGCCGGTGTTTGTGTTGTCCTTACCAAGCATGTAAGCGTTTCCACGTTTCAGTGCAAATCTGTATTCGGTGTCGAAGTACATATCTGACCAGTAACCATTAATGGTACGGCCATCGGCAGCATAGGAGGTAAACCACAGTTGGGGAATAAGTTCCTGCCCTTCAAAGCTCAATGCTTCTTTAAAGGTCTGGGTTTTAAATGTCCTTTCTACCGGGAATGTCAGGTGGCCTTCGGGAGAGCCGGTGCCCATACCAGCGGCAAATGACCAGATACCTATTTGCGTTCCTGATGTAACAGCAGGAATGGTATCGGTTGCCCTGATAGGTTCAATAGTGATGGTATGTGCTGTTGAGTTCGTGGTTGTTTTATACATGATACGTCCCTGAACGAGATCAGCACCAGCGAAACCAACGATGTCACCGGGATTTGCGTAAGTTTTGCCGTCCTGGTGGTCGCCGGCAGCAATCGTCAATGTGACGGGGTTGCCCTGTCCGGGAGATGCCACGTTACCGGTTGTGGTAATGTATGTGTGTACCCATCCCTTTTCAAAACCTGACCAGGTATTTGATTTTACAGGTAACACACGGTTCATCATCCTGAACCAGTTGTAAAAGTTATTATACTGAAGTCCGTGCTGTGCATAGACCTCCATAAGTTTTTGCGGTTGTTTGATGTAGTCGTGAGCGGACATTATCGTATAGTCGCCCGGTGATGCTACATATGCTGGAATTGCCATTTTGTTTTTGTATTAAAAGTTTTTAAAAAGTTGTTTATTGTGCTGCTCTTCCCGTTGAAATGTAATGGTTTAACCTTGCTTCTTCTTTTTCAGCAGGGGTAAGTTCTTTTTCGCCCTCGTCCTTTTTAACAGCACTCGGAGGGGCACTAGGATTGTAATATTTTTTCGTTGTCTCCTCAACGGTATCCTTGTAAACCTTTTCTAAGGCTGTGGCAATGATAGTGTTGAAGTTACGTGTAATGTAAAGATTTTTTGCGAAGTTGTTTAACAACTGAATATTGTCTTTTGTGGGTTTTAGCTCGTTCTGAACGGCATAGTTGGCCACGAGTGACAGTATCTCCTTGTTTTCCTTTTCCTCTATCGGTATGTCATAACTCACTTCCAGGTCGTTCTGCTCGTCAATCTGGAACTTTGTTGAACCGGCAAAGGTTTTAAAGGCGGATTCTACCTCAGTTTTAAACGGGGCTGACCAATCTTTCTTTAGGTTGTCAATATCAGTTTCACGCTGCTTGCTGACATCCTCAATCTTGGGTTTTTCAATCCCTTCAAATCTTTTCATTAACTTCTTATACTCTGTCTTGGCATCCAACTCGAATTGCAGGGAGTCACGCTTGTACTCCTTGCTGTCGGTGTCAGGCTCATCATCGAACAAAAAGGGATACTTTACTTTAATGTATTCCTCTGCCTTGTCCTTAAATTCAGGATTCTCTAACGTAAGTCCGAGTTTCATGATTGCAAGCGAGTCTGGTTCTCCTAGTGCGAGTTTCTTGTATAAATCGTACTGATCGGGGGTCTCTTTCTTAATGACCGCCAGTTTGTAGAGAACCTCATCCTCAAAAGGATTGAAGGCTTTTGCTTTTTCCAATTCAGAGGTGAGGCTTTCCCTGGCCTGTCGCAAGCCATTGTACTCTTTCTCTAAATCTTCTAATGATTTTATATTATCGCCAAATCTGGAATAATCAACTTGTTCCGGGACGGCAGGTGTCTCCGGTGGTTTAGGTGGTTCTGCATCCGTTATAGGATTTTTTACCTCCGGTTCTGTCGTAGGAGGGGGTGGGGGTGGTTCGGGCTTCTGCCCTGGTTCATAAAATTCAGTACCTTCAGGATAACCCATTTTGAATAGGTCTTGCTTTCCAAGAAATTCCTCTGGAATTTCCACACTCATTTTTTCTGTATTTGTTTCTGCCATTTAACATTATTTCCGTGCTTTGCACACGTTTTAATTTCTTTTACAAATTTAATTTATATAAAATAAAATACCAAACTGACCCTTTTTGAAAATAAATTTGGATTTATGGAGGTGTATTTTGTATCTTTGCTTGTTATTAAGACTAAATATTATGAGTGGACTATGGCTTTTTATTTCGGGAGTAGTGATTGGTGCTTTACTGTGTTTAATTTGCATGGCTGTTTTTTTTCCGGACATTGAAGAATAAAAATAAATATTATGGGTGTTTACAGATGGTGCGAAACCGGCGATTGGTTGCTATGTGGAAAAGTGAAACAAGGAATAGACGGTGAATTTATTGAGTGGTTCACTTAATGGTACATAACGGTTGAGGCTAAAAGCAGTTGCCTTGAATACTGCTTGAAATTACGCACAGACTATCTAGCAATTGCTTTTAGCCTGTGTTATAAACTGTAAAAATTATGGGCGAATATGCAGATATGGCAATAGAAAGTGGTTTGTCAAATTATATTGACTTTAAAACCCATAGCGGAATTTATGAGAATGATGATTATTTAGACGAGTGGGAGGGTGAAGACATACCATTCATTCGTGCTGAAAAGTGGGATAGTTTTGGATTCCTTGAAATAAAAAGAGAAACAAAAAAGGCTTGGTTACTCATAATGAATGGTAAGGCTGAGCGTTGGTTTCCAAAAAAGCATTGTAAGATTAAAGGCAATATAATTTTACTTCCAATATGGCTACGCAATAAAATGGCAGGATGGGAATAATTTTTATTGTTTATAACTAGCTGGTATGTTCACATTCTAAATAGTCTCTACTGATAATCAACAACATCCCACTATTTAGTCTAATTAAAAATAACGTATTATTTGAACAGAGAGGGGATGCCAACTTAATGACACCCCCTCGCCAGATTAAGTTATTTACAGCTTAATCGAGCTTGATGAACTGGGAATAATGTATTGTTGAGTTTGGATTGCTAAATTTTGCATCTAATTTATATGACCAGGGCTTCCATAATTTTGGCAGGAACCACTTGGCATCTTTAAACCGTGATATTGCAGAGATCATTGTGTCAGTGTAATTACATTTTAATAGGTTATTGCTATACAGGCAGGTATAATACCCATCGGTAAAATATTTTATATCCGGGGTGGGTGTTTCTTTTCGCATAGTATCCATCTGGGCAATCATTATTCCCATAGTTGAATACTGCATTTCCATAACATATTCGGTGCTTCTTAATTTTATGCCAAGTAGTTCCAGTTCTTGCTTATATTTGTTTACTGTGCTGTTTAGCCTTTCAACTTCTTTTTTATCTACAATTACCTGAACCTTTTCGACAACAACCTGGTTTTTTTCATTACGGAAGGTGTCGATGCGTGTTATTAAAGACTTATTGCTGGTTTTTAATTGTGATATGGTGTTGTTTTTATCCTTTAATCTGATGACTAAAAAGACAATAGACAGTAGTAGAATAAGTGCTACCGCTGCCAGGATTATTTTTATCCTCATTATGTTTTGTTTTTATCTTTCCTTAGTTTCCGGCAACCGATATATACTGTCCATATACCGGCCACGATTGCAACGGAAAATGATGTCCATTGCAAAATGGTTGTTATGAAATGTTCGATAGGAAATGGGATTATTTCAACGGTTTCTTTCACCTGCCCAAATATCATTCCGGTAAAAACACCACTGACCGTTAGGATAAGTGAGTTTATCTGGTCACTTAGCCATGTAATTAAGCGTGTAATCATATTATATTGGGATTTTTATATTGGTGTTTGTTTATTTGGCACTTAATTAGGTTGTAATCACACTACGATGGGATTTTCATTTTGGTTTTTATGATCTCCGCCAGGCGGTCAAATGAAAGGCCGACAATTAAGGCGTATGCGTAACTCCATTCCATGCCGATTATTTCCTTAGGGAATCGTATTGTCACGAATAATACAGCTATGGTAGCCAGGAAAGCTATCATCTTTGGCTTGTTGTTGTCCCACCAGTAGCATAAAGAAAATTGGTGTGGCGTTTCTGGGTTATGTTTTACAGCAGCTTTGGTCTGGAAATACCACTTAATGAATATACCCAGGGATGCGAATATAAAACTCGTAATTAATTCTACTGGGGTTAACGTTCCAAAGAGTGCTGATACGATTTCTCTTATCATTGTTTTTCTTTTTACGCAAAATTAATGAATTATAAGACGGTTTCAAAACTGACACCTTACATTACCATAAAGAAGTTATGATTTGTTGCTGGTGGCGATGGTGAAGCTGATATTGACAATGACGGGCTACTTGATAATGATGTCGATGGTGAGTGTGATATTGAGGAACTTATACTCGTACTGAGTGAGGCAGATACCGAACTCGATGGCGACAGACTGATGCTTGAACTTACAGAACTTGACGGTGATAGACTGATACTTTGACTTATAGAACTAGATACAGAACTACTTGGCGATAATGATATACTGGTCGATGGAGAGGCACTGATGCTTATAGAGATACTAGTGGAAGGTGATAACGAAATAGATTCGCTTATACTTGTACTCGGCGAGACACTTGCCGATATAGACGTACTCAGGCTTGATGAAATAGATAATGATGGAGATAGAGATAGAGATGTAGATATTGAACTAGACGGGCTTACCGATGATGAAGGACTACTAGACGGTGAACTTGATATACTTGTAGAATGGGAACCCGAAAACGATTCAGATATACTTTCCGATGGTGATACGCTTGATGATAATGAATGACTTATGCTTTCAGAAATAGAGGATGATGGTGAACTACTTGGTGATGAACTTGGTGATAATGATGGTGATGAACTTACACTCGTGCTTACAGACAATGATGGAGATAGGGATATAGATTCACTAGCTGAACTAGATGGTGATGTTGATACAGATTTTGACGGACTTATACTTGGTGAACTACTGATGCTTACGGATGGTGATGTCGATGGCGATACACTTCCCGAAATACTACTTGATACAGACAGGCTTATTGACCCAGAGGGTGAACTGCTCGGACTTAACGATACCGATTCAGATGGACTAACTGATATTGAACTGGAAATTGATAATGATGGCGATAGGCTGATACTTGATGAGGGCGATAACGATATGGATAATGAAGGACTTAATGATATTGAACCGGATGGTGAACTGGAAGGGCTGGATGATACCGACCCACTTGGACTTGTACTTATTGATGTACTTACACTTGACGATGGTGACCTGGATACACTCGAACTTGGCGAGGTTGATGGTGATACTGAACTTGATAGTGAACTACTGGGTGATTCTGATGGTGATGCACTGATGCTGGTACTTATACTTGTACTAGGAGATGTTGAGGCCGAACTGCTTATGGAACCAGAGGGACTTAATGACGGCGAACTAGATACCGATAGTGACGGGCTTAGGCTGATGGAGGAACTTATGGATAGGGATGGTGATAAACTTATCGAACTTGATATTGACCTGGACGGTGATAATGACACCGAGGAACTTACTGAACTACTTGGACTAAGTGATGGAGAAGTGCTTAAACTATGTGAAACCGAACTGGATATTGATAGCGATGGAGATAACGATACGCTTGACGACAATGATGTGGATGGACTCAGTGATACCGAACTTGATACCGAACTACTTATGGATAACGAAGGGCTTAACGAAATACTACTCGATATTGACCGGGAGGGTGACGATGATATACTTGAACTTATTGACGTTGAAGGTGACGAACTTATTGACCTGGACGCCGATGAGGAAGGACTGACCGATATTGACGATGATGGTGATACAGATATTGATGACGAGGGACTTACTGATGTAGATGGAGAAGATAGAATAATTCCCCAGAAATTTACCTTTACAGTGGTGGTGGCCGGAACACTTAAAGATGCAGAAGGACTGCTAGATAAGGATGATGACAATGAAGAACTGGCGGAACTGCTGACGGAACTACTGGCGGAACTGCTGGGTGATGAAGATACAGAACTCGATATTGATAGGGACGGACTTAAACTTATACTTGTACTGGGTGACAGACTTGGTGATGTTGATGGACTGGCTGAACTTGATGGCGAAGAACTTACAGAGCTTGATATAGATGTTGAGTGTGATCCTGAAAACGATTCCGATATGCTTGATGAAGGTGACACGCTACTTGACGGTGAACTACTTACAGAACTAGATAAAGATGTACTCGGCGAACTACTTTCAGACGTACTCACAGAACTTGATATACTTGTTGACGGAGATATGCTTTGTGATGGAGATAGACTTGGACTGGATGATAGTGAAGTTGATGGTGAGTTGGATACAGACGTGCTTACACTCTCGCTTGGTGACGATGATAGGGAAGAACTTATACTCGTACTGGGAGATACAGAACTCGACCTGGACGAACTTGGACTGCTGGATATTGACGTGGATGGCGATGTTGAAATTGATGATGACAAACTTCGTGACGGCGAATGTGATCTTGATGAACTCACCGATGTTGAAGGAGAACTGCTTACACTTATTGACGGTGAAGTGGAAACGGAGGATGACACACTTATACTTGGCGACAGACTGATACTTGTCGATGGTGATGTTGATGGTGAAACGCTGCTTGACACAGAACTACTCGGCGATGAACTTATTGACCGGGATGGTGACAAGCTGGGACTGGACGATACTGATTCTGATGGACTAGATGATACAGAACTACTTATTGATGTGGAAGGACTGACAGAAGATGATAATGAGGTGCTTACAGAGGATGATACAGATTCACTCTGGGAAGAGCTGGGACTGGATGACACACTCCTACTTGGACTTAACGATATAGATAATGATGGAGACAGGCTTGGTGAACTCGAAATTGATGAACTTGGACTTAATGAAATAGAACTGCTGATACTTAATGACGGCGACAATGACACTGAACTTGATATACTACTTGATATTGAGCTACTAATACTGGTCGATGGTGAGGCTGATATTGAAGAACTCACACTTGTACTTGGTGAAACCGAACTGGATACAGAAGAACTTGGTGAAGAACTCAGTGAACTACTTGGTGACAACGATACCGATGAGGATAATGAGGTACTTACAGAGGACGATAATGACCGGGACACTGACGTTGATGGCGACACCGAACTCGACACAGACGTACTCGGTGACGTACTTACACTTGTACTTACAGAACTTGACGGGCTTGTTGATACTGATGAACTTGGGGAGGTGGATAATGAACTGCTTATACTTTCACTTATTGACGAACTTATTGAACTGGATGGACTGCTTGATATTGATAGACTTGGCGATAATGATATTGAACTACTTTCACTACTACTGATAGAACTACTTATAGATAATGAAGGACTTAACGAGGCCGAACTGGATGGTGATAAACTGATACTTGAAGAAATAGATAATGATGGTGACAGGCTTACGCTACTTGACGGCGACAGACTGATACTTGTTGATGGTGATAGGCTGGCCGATGGACTAGCCGATACCGATGTTGATATTGACGAGGATATTGATGATATGGGATTGCCCAAAAATATAACGACATACGCTCCATATATTCCTATTTCACCATTAACAGGGACAACAACGGTGGGTAGATAATTTTTGCCATCATTAAGGGTTAATGCTACCGTCCTTACCCTTTCCTTATTTGAATTAGCGAATTCTATTTTGGAATTTGTTATATGGGCATCTACGGTGCCTGAGTCAGCATTATCCTCACCCAGATCGACATAAATATCACCATCAACAGATTCGTTTCCAGTGACCTCAAAATACGGCGTATATGTAGAGTATGCGTTGGCATCAAAAAACATCCTTCCCTCTGTGTGTTCCTGCGCCACACCTATACCCGCATAACCCCGGCTGATTCTATAATAAACGTCTATGGCGGTAACATTTATTACCCGGAGATATAATCTTGCCTCACTTATCCTGGCGTTGTAACTTTCACTGCCAGATTTTATTTTTACCTCTATCAGATCGCCGTTATCAAAGTTTGTAGCATTGTTGGCGAAACTGACCGAACAAAGTGTTGGCGTGGTACTGTTGGTAGATACTTCACTTCCGGTTATTGCGTTTCCTGACGAATCATATAAACAGGCATATGCTGTGGATGCTGCATTTTCAGAGTACATAACAACCTCAAATGTCCATACATTACCAGAACCAATTGTAGAGAACCTGTTTTCATCCTTCTTAAAATATGCGTATCTTTTTGGTATATCTTGGGTATAAGATGTGCTTGTTGTGGAATCAACAGCAGTACCATTAAACCGTGAGGATTCTCCAAAATCACTTCCAATAAGGGGTATTTGTATTCTTGTATTTACGAACTGATTCTGTTGTACTATTATCCGTGATGAATATACCTTTACCTCGTTATTTACCGATGTGCCGGGTATTTCTATGTCATAATCATTTGCACCACCAACCATAGATAGTGCCGCTGTGCGAAACCGGGTTGGCACCGTTGTCCCTCCCGGAACGGGTATGGCATCAATAATACTAACACCATTTACCAGGCGTGGGGAATAACTGCCGGCGTTGTCGTTTGTGGCAACTATTTCCCAGTAATATGTGCCATTATAGTAATCAGCGGTATCAATATTTATCCTTGTCCTTGTAAATGTTGTATCGGTGGTTGAACTGGTACAGGTAAGGCTACAATTATCCAGGGGTATTTCAAATATTGGGGAACCAGCACTTGGGCTTGGCGAACTCGACAGTGATCTTGAAGGAGATACTGAGGCTGAAGGTGAACTCGATATGGATGTTGATGTAGACATTACCCTTGTTGATATACCCTACAGGCTACTGTATCGGCACCATCTTTATAATTGGTTAAATCAGAAATTGTTGCTGTTAATGTAAAGTCCGTGTCCTCCGGGGAGGTGTTGTCGGAATCAATGGTATCCCATGTTAGTGTTGATCTATTATATATTTGTAGATATACGGTCACCAGTGGTGGGGGACTATTAGTTTGTAATACACAGGTAAATATTCCAGAATTAAACGTGCCTACAAAATTTTTAAACTGGTGAATAGCATATTTCCCAGATGCACTTTGATCTACCCAGTCGTTATCTACTGCTGCAACATATATATAATCTATTGCCGAATATGACGTGCTTAGGTCATCATCTGCCGCTGGTAATGCCAAGTAGTCTCCCCGTGAATAGTTTTCTGTGGAGGGTGACGTTGATGAACTTATGCTTGTGGATGGAGATAGGGATAATGATGAACTTGGTGAACCTGATGGTGAACTACTTAAACTTATACTTACCGAACTTGATAATGAACTACTTAGTGATAACGATGGTGATTTGCTTATACTACCACTTACCGAACTACTAACACTGCTTGATGGTGATGGACTGGCCGATATTGATGTTGATATTGAACGACTTGGAGAATGTGAGGCTGAGGCTGATGGTGAACTGCTTATGCTACTACTGGGTGTGCTTACTGCAATATATGAAACCAATCCGGTTTTTACATACCTTGCTGTAGGGGTTCCGCTTGGTGTAACATCTATATCTATCGCATCGTTTGATGTAATATTATCTGTGTGAATAGTATCGTTTGCTGTTGTTGCTGCATCTGCAATAGTACATGTAAGAGTGCCATTTCCAGCATTTATACGAAGTGTTATTGCATAAGATTTTCCTGCTCCTGGTGTCCCACTTAAAGCTGCATATAGTTTTTTAAATACTGAAGTATATCCACGTTGATATGAATTAGCCTCTGTTGATATTGGCGAAAATAAAATAGTTCTATTACAGTAATGATACCTTGTAGCACTTGTTGAGGTATTAACATTAGTACCACCAAGCAATAAACTCTCCCCGTTTATGGTTGCAACAAAAGATAATTTTCCATAAATTCTCGGTCTTGCCGATGGAGTGTTTAAAGGCACAATTTCTAATGAAACCAAATCCCCTGCAACCACGGCAACATTATGGGTCGTATCGCTTCCCGTGGTATCGTCTGCTGTTATCGTACAGGTTAATGTTGTTGCTACCCCGTTAAGATAAAGAGTAAAAGAATACGCATCTGGCGAAGTTCCGGGGTCGGCACTTAATGAGGTAAAAAGCCTGTTTATCGTCCCTGCCGTTGGAATTATTTGAGACACCTGCACTTCTGTTGTTGATGTAACGCCTACACCGCCTCCCGTTACGCCCTGATATTGTGTGGCTGAATTATCACACACACCACCAAACATCAAATTACTTTCATTGGCTGTTGTGCCATCGAATTTTAATACCCATGAACAGTTTGTGACTGTTGGTGTATTTGTAGGCACTGATTTTAAATAAATAATATCTCCTTCAGCAAAAGCTACTCCTGCACCTGAATAAGTACCGCCAACAGCAGCATCGGCAATATGAACTGTTATAGCCGTATCAACTCCGTTTTTAACAACGGTAAAATCATAAGAAGTACCCGCCCCCGGTGCTGCACCAAGTTCTACATAGAAATAACTATACGTTCCAACGCAGGCAAGTTGCTTTAATACAGCCACATTAGTATTCCATGTGTCACCACCTTGGACTACGTTGTAACTATTGGCACTATTTGATAGTGTCCCGCCCCTGCCTGTTATGCCTTGTATCATTTCTTAGTTTATCTTTTTCGTCTTTGTCCAGTCAATTGTTGTTTCTGAACCTTTTTTAGTAATGATTTTTTCTTTAATTATCTCCTGTTTTTGTAATTCCATCCATCCGTTTAGCTTGACATTATTATCAATCAGATAAGCCCATGCCTCTGCACGTTCTTCTTCTGATGGATTTAACAGTGTAATTACACTTTCATCATTAAGTATGATGTTTGTTTTCCTGTTGCTTATCATGTTTTTTTATTTTTATCAGATCATCGTCAGTCCATCCCGGAATCGGCCAGAATTTCTCCACAAGCCAACTTAATGGGTGAACTCCATTAAATTTGTTGTTAAGCCACAGGTCTTTTGAATACCTACGTGCCTTTTCCTGTGCTTTCCCTGACATGGGGTAGGGAAATGAGAAGTCACCTCCCTGGGTGCGGAACATATGTCCGAACCATGTTTTTTTATTACACACCAACCGGCCTCCGGTCAGCCACGTTTTACAGGCTATTTCCGTTCCCTGTTGTCCCCACGAACCGTGTTCTTCATCACAAAAGTTATACTTCCAGTATCTCTCCCTTGTCAACATCCAACAGGCACCGATAAGGGACATGTTTTCAACAATGTCCCCTTCTGGCTTGCGGTCATTCCAATATTGGAAATGTAGGTTGTTGTCAAACCGCCACTGGGAGGTTTTTATTCCCCTATTCGATTTCCAGATAACTTCTTTATGTGTTGGCTTTCCACATTCTTTACAGACGCCGGAGGGACTCATATATCTCCTGTGTCCATCCTCACACACCCAGTCGAATACGTGCCAGTTATACATGAGTGGTACAACAGTCCAGTCATCCTGCATGTCGGCCATTAGTTTGACATCAAACCCTTCGTCAAAGGCACAGTGGGCATCACACTTCATAACGTATTTTGCCTGTGATAGCCGACAACATTGATTGGTAATTGCCCTCTGGCCTATTGCTTCGGGTACATAAAATATTGTCAGGTCGGGATGTTGCGGTATGGGAATATGATTCCACTTACCGTCCAAACCAACGATTATTTCTGTGGCACCTCGTTTATTTTTAAGAATGTCCTCAATAGTGTTGAGTAACCATTCCTCATTTCGTGCCGGTATTAATATGGACAGGTCGTACTTCATAGATTTTTCAGGTCTTTAAAGTTTGATAAAACTGTTGCCCAGGGACGACATTCCTTCCAGTCGAACCTGTATTTGAAATTGGAATACATTTCTTCCGTATATCCATAGGTATCCGGTTCTTCTGTGTCATGTAAAACAAGGAACTCTGCACTGTCCTTAAACCTGACAACATCACGTCCCCGGTATCCCCAGGTATAGTCCTTTTGTGGTACGGCGTGGTCTATAAGTATAACTCCAGCCCTGTCTTTAATGTTTACGTCTGTCATCCAGTCATTTACCTTTACGATACGGTGCATCTTGCTCTGGAACTGCTTGGCATACAGGTAGAATTGTTCTTCGCTTTCATAGGTGATAAGTTTGCGGCCAAATCCTTTACACATCCAGTGTAAGAATGGCGTACTACCAATGCCACAGCCGAACTCAATGACCGTTCCCGAACTATTGATAATAGTTTCATAGAGCATCCACATATGGGAACTCCATCCTTTGCCGACATTAACTTTGTGTTTAAGATACATATAGATAGTTTTTTTTAAGGTTCGTTATTTCTCCCCAGTAGGGGACATCTGTTAATTGACTTTTCATATCCGCCCTAACACTCCAGCTAACACCCTTGCCGGTTTTAAATGTTATACACGGATTTTCAAGAGATACCCTTACCGTGTTTTTGTCATGGGTGGTAAATCGCCTCCGGAATGGCATATTATGATTTTTATCGCCGGCAAACCATTGTGGCATACCCTCAAAGAATATTTCACATTGTTTGATAAATAGTTCCCTGTCAATAATCTGGGCACCATCGGAATCACTTTTAGGGTAGTAGTATGGATACTCTTTGGCATCAAATACTACCTGTATATTTTTCATCCTATATGCTTTACCAGGTTCACTGGGTTCAAAGGCAAAGTAATCGGGTGGATACAGATAGTCAGATTCAGCAAACACCAGATATTGAGAGGTGGCTTCCAAGGCTCCTAGATATATTTGCCGGAACTCGTTAAGATAACTCTGGCCAACATCACCAACACATATATTGTGCCCTATATCCATAGGTTTTTGGGTAACACTTATCATTGGCAGCCCACACCTATTATGCAACATTGTTTCAACAACCTGTCTTTCAAAACGTGGGTTTTCCCTGTTGCTGCTGTAATATATTATTGTTTTATTTAACATTTGCATTACAAGTTTTACATAGTGGCATATCAAAATCAAGATTCATGTGCCTTTTCCTTAATGGTTTGGCAATTTTAATGATCTCAGCGAGACTTTGTTTAGTAATATCGCCAAGGATAACTTCGCCGTTGTAGTCCAGGCAGCACATTGACACTCTTCCATCCCATAATATACAGGTATGTTTGCTGAAGGCGTAACAGGGCACCCTGACCACTCCCTCTTTTTGTTTGGGGTCGTCAAAGTAGTCGTTAGCCCTGTAAGTGCTTACTTTTGACCGGTGTCCCCATTTTTTCTTAAAGGCTTTTTGCTTTTCAATGTCTGTATCAAGAAATACACGAGATATTCTTACATAGAAATCGGCATTGTCAAGCAGTTTCCTTATGTTTTTTTCATAAGCATCTACCCCGTTGTCACTGCAATTTATTCCGTTCAGACATTTGTATTTCAGCACTCTGTCAACATCCATAAGTCCTCCGTTTGTAGACAGGTTTACTTTCACACCCTGTTCTTCCATATAATCCAACCATTCGTATATCCTGTCAAAAGCAAAGGGGTCACCATACAGATACGGACTGTACTGTTTGATATTGTTTTTCTTACCTTCGGAAATGATGTGGTGAAATAATTCATCACTCATTTCTCCCTTTGGTCTCGTCACACGAAGGCCAGGACAATAGGAACACTTCAGGTTACACTTGTAGGAACTTTCAAATATAAGTCTCATTAGCGAAAATGTTTTAAAATTTCTTCAGCCCTTCCCCAGTATGGGATGTCATAGGCTTGTATCTCTCCATAGCTTTTGCGGTGTTTCCTCTGCCGTTCTTCACTTGCCCAGTCGTGGTTTACCTGTATGAAGGCAACCTTGGCAGCATGGGTGTCGCAACAATTCCTTAACCCCACACCCAGATTTCTCTCAACCATACCCCGGCCAACTTCACCAACCCTGTTTTCAGGGCATCCATCAGGCCATTTTGTATAACGTTCTTCTAGGGCATCAATAAGATACTCTCTAGGAGCGATCAGGGCGGCGTTGCTTAAACGGTTCCTCCAGTGATAGACCGGAATACCCCAGGTGAATAACGTTGCCCTGTTGCGATCATACAGAACCTCATTATCACATGGACGCCTGAAGGTGAAGTGAAATTCGTGATACAGGCAGTCATCCTCGGCTACCGCTACATATTTTGTTTCCGCCACCTTACAAGCTCTTAACATTTGCCTGTAGATGTTGTCAGTACACTTTTTTCCATCATCCAGAATGTTGTGCCCGAAATTTAACGGCTCCCTGGACACGCTGATAATAGGAGTGTCCTTTATTGCCTCCAGTAATACCTCTTTTTGATAAGCGGCAAAGTGTGGCTTATGCTTTTCAAGCATTGAGGCCGTTAAATAGATTACTGTCATTTGTTCTATCATACGAATAATTTTAAGTATTTGTCCGGTGATTCCCAATAGGGTATAGTATATGCCTGTATTCTTTTCATCTGTTTTTTATGCCTGTGTTCAATAGCCTCTTTGCCAGTGTTTTCGTTTGTGAAGTAGTCGTGATCAATTTGTATAACTCCATTATAACTCCAAAATGGGAGTGTTTTTGCCGGGGTTAGTCCTAAATACTTTTCTGATTTACCTATTTCGTTGCAGTGTTCTACCGGCACCAGTGGGTATTTATCAAATCTTTCTTCGAGACTTTTTATCACAGCTAACCGGCCTCCGACCATAAAGGCGTTTATGTAACTCTGTTTCTTTTCCATAGAGTAGATAGGCTTTGCCCAGGTATAAAGGTTCCACCTGTACTGATTATATGCTATCTCATCTATTTGCGGTGTAAAGGCGAAAAAGTGATCAGAAGCATATAAACAGTCATCCTCGGCTATGGCAATAAACGGTGTTGTTGCCAACTTTGCGCCTCTTAATATCTGCCTGTAGATATTATTGACGCCAAGTCCTCCGTCCTGGATGATGTTTTTGTCACCGAACTTCATGGGTTCACGAGATATGGTTATTATTTCACACCCATTGGAGGCTGTTAATAGAACATCCATCTGGTAACTATGCCATTTTTCAGGAACCCGGTTTGCTGTTAAATATAATATTGTTAAGTTACTCATACTGTTTTCCTTATTATTGCTGTTTCATAACCAAGAGCTTTAAGTATCCCTGCCCGGTGGCATCCGTCTATAAGGCGGTTGTCGGTACGTACTACAAGAGGACTTTTCAATCCTTTGAGCTTTACATTATTATACAAGTCCAGTTTACTTAATAAGAAATTGTCTGCTTCTTTTTCAGACCATTTTTTACTCCTGTATTTGCGCAAAAAGTTGGCGTATTCGGACTTCATGGGACTATGGCTGGTATAGAAATCCATTGTGCTGTCACTATTTCCTATTGATTTAATAGGCACCCGGTCAAGGTGTTTGCTTTTAAATATGATAGACGACATCTCCCTGGGTGACGGGTCTCCTTCTGGATTTATCCAGGGAATATAACCGGTTTCCTCCCAGTCTTTGAAGTATTCCCTGAGAGCTTCTATGGATGATAACGCCCTCCATGATTTGTATGTTGTTTTTACGGTGACGATAAGGCAATATCTGGTCTTGTATTGTAGTTTGTCTAGATATTCAAGCCAATCAATGATTCTTAGGTGGTAGTGGACGTTTACAAGTACAGTAACATCAGCCAATGGAAGGAAATTAGTGGCTTTTGTTAGGTCGTCTAATATTATGTTGTAATCAAGGTCATGATCATCACGGTATTTTATTCCTCGTTCCCATGCGCCTTTATCTGATTCAACTCCTATTACCCGTTTATATCCAAGTTCTTTTGCGAGACCCAGATATAATCCGGCATTGCACCCACCTTCAATGTATGTCAGTTCTTTACATAGTTTTGGTAGTAAGGGAAGTACAAAGTAGTTCCATTTTCCCACGTCCCAGAATTTGCTGTTTTTTTCAAGTTCATACCTTTCGTTTGTGGGATCGCCAGGCAGGTGTTGATATACGTTGTATTCTTTCATTTATATCCCCCACCTTGGTTTAATTATATTGTTATAGTAATTTTCCCATGTCTCCCGGCTGTAATTGAATGATGCCCTGGAAAGTTCCCCAGAATAATGGTGTGTGCGCTTAAAACTCCTGTGTTTGTGTGCGTGGAAGGTGTTTTTGTTTAACATCAACTTACCGCCACGTACCCATGTTTTAAACACCATCTCATGACTGTCCTGGTAGTGCGTACCATATCCCTCGGATTGTAATTCCTTGATACAGAAATCCCACCACGATTTTTTCATAATCCATACAGAACCCTGGATGGCCATGTTCTCGGCAATGGCAACATTTTTTAATTGTTCATCCCGTTCCGGCCATGCCACAGAACTGAATTTTTGTTCCTTGCCGACAATTAGTAGTTTGCAGAAATTTACCGGTGGTAAGTCCATTATTTTCCATTTCTCCGGGTCGAGATAGTACCTTGTTGGTGCCACTATCCAGTTGTCCTCAAATGTTTCGGTAAGTTTTTTGTCGTATCCTTCACTAAACAGGCAGTGTTCATCAGTTCTCATGATGAATTCTCCCTTGGCAACGGCAACTCCATGATTTATAGCATTACGCATACCATGTGCTTGTCCGTTGTGGACGATTTTTATTCTCCTGTCATTTCTCAATTGTTTTTCCGGCCAATAGCCATCTAAGACTGCAATGATCTCAACATCTCCCTCTGCATTGTCAAGTAATGAGTCAATGGTTGGGTGAAGAAACGGGTCTTTGTAGCTTGGAATTATTACAGAAAGCATTTATTATTATTTTATTATGGTTCATTTGCTATTGATACAAAGTCAAAGGTGTCCAAATTTGTGTCTCTTATGAATCCAAGATACATACATTTACCGGCAATGGTTGTCCCTGGTAAAAGTCCACACTTGTCTTTAAATTTTCCACCATATGTTAATAACCTGGGCACACCGTTGTCATATATCCTGATCCTTTTGTTTCTTCCATTGGCAACAACGCCGGTGGGATTGTTTATGAGTAGGTCGGTGTCAAGTGCCGTGAATTCAATGTCGTCATAGGAACCGAAGTCTGGCGTAAATGGACTGGTGGTGGTGGTTAATGTCAATACCCTGGGTGCGGGAATAACGGGTGTTGTCAGTTCTAATCCGGTTTCACCGGCATTTACTGTAGGAACTTTGCCGGCATTACCGGTATAGGATTTTGTTATGCTGTCGGTAAGACTTAGAAATGATTGTACGGAATAAATATCATCCGGCCATGAGTAGGTTAAATCCACCTGTGGCAGATATTGGGCTTTTATCGTTATGACGAATATTATAGCAACCGGAGGAGACGCAGGAGTACCACTAAGAGCGTAAGCACCTGAAGTATTAAGAGTAGTCGTAATAAGAACGCCACCCGCTGTATATGCAGGGGTTTCTGTAGGTACACCATTAATTTCAGTAATAATAGCATCAGCCAACCCCGGAAACCTGTCGGGTGAGATTGTGTAAAGCGTAGGAGATACTGAGCCACCCCCGACTTTTGGGACTGTAACTGTTCCTGTGTTTGCTGTAATACTGTTCCAAATCGGGATAACATAGTCTATGTTTTTTAATAAGTTAATATCTGTTTCATAGTCCTTGTGGTCGTGCATTAACCATCCAAACCGCTTGTCTATTTGTATAGCCATAAATTAAGATGTTTTGTGAAGTACCCATCCGGTATATGATCTTAATGTTGCTAATACGCCAGCACCAGTGTCTATGGGGTTATCATACCTGTCACTTTTATAACACTCGAACTTTGCTATACCAGAAGAACTTTCGTCAATTCTTATTACCCTCCATTTGGGGTCTGTAAATGCTGTGCCTTGTTCAGCCGGATAACACATATATGTCATGCTATTGACGGTATCCTCGACAATATATGGGATGCTGAATACATCCCGCAACACCTGTAATATTTCCTGGTCGATCTTCATTATGCAATGGCAATGTATGTTAATGTTCCCGGAGCAACGGCGGTGATAGCAAACCCATTCTTGGTCAGACTTGATGGAACGCCAACACCAACACTATCAACATCGTTTATTAATAATGTGTATGTTGCAGTAGGAAGTGGTGCATCAAATGTGATTGTATTTGCACCTGTGGTAAGTTCAACCTGTCCCTCGGCAATGCTTGTTTCGTGGCAGTATCCCTCAATGGCCGTAACGAAGTCGTCAAATGTTGCTGTGGATGGTGACGATGTGTCAAGCCAGTTCAAAATTACCTTGGCTGGTTCATAAAAGCCATCACCTGATATGTATAGGTGTACTTCGTTTTTTGCCGGAACCGGGTTTATTGAACTTATGTATCCCTTATTGACGATACGTTTGCGCCCTGAATTCCTTAATATTGTTATGTAATCCGTTCCGTTTGTTACTGATGTAGTCATTTTTATACTTTTTAATTGTTATTAATATTAACCTGCACCTGATGGACTGGTTGATAAGGATGTTGATACTGAGGATGATATACTTGTTGATGGACTAAATGAAACCGAACTTGATACAGAGGTAGATTCACTGCTTGATATTGATGTCGATGGGCTTACAGATGAGGATGGACTGCTGGATATACTTGTGGATGGCGATATTGATATGGAAGTAGAAAGACTTGTTGATATTGAAGTCGATGGACTTGTAGATGGTGATGTGGATATACTGGTTGAAGGACTTGTAGAAATTGATGTGGAGGGACTGATAGATATTGATGTCGATATGCTGGTAGATGGACTATTTGATATAGATGTTGAAGGACTGAGGGAGATTGATGTGGACGGTGATGTTGATGGACTGGATGATACCGAAGTTGAAAGACTTGATGATATTGAGGTTGAGGGGCTGATAGAACTGGATAAAGAACTCGATATACTGCGTGACGGGGAACTTGACCTACTTAGCGATGGCGATGTTGATATAGAAGTACTTGGTGATATTGATACACTGCTCGACAAACTGCGTGATGGTGAAGTTGATGGACTTAATGACGGTGATGTTGATACTGATGTCGATGGACTCAATGACGAGGATATACTTGACGACACACTTATTGACGGCGATGTTGATATTGAGGTCGAGGGTGATATTGAAACGCTACTGGAAACACTTGTCGATGGTGAACTGGATACACTGGTCGATGGGGAAGTACTGATACTTGTCGACACCGATGTTGATACCGAACTGGATACACTGGTTGATGCAGAACTTGATATTGAACTGGAAGGACTGGTTGATATACTGCTTGATATTGACAACGAAGGGCTGACAGATAATGATGGGCTACTGGATACCGATGTAGACGGACTGTGTGATATTGAACTGGATATACTTGTTGAGGGTGAAAATGCGTCCCTGTGTGTAACCTGCCAGATGTTTGCAACAACATTTATGGCTCTTTCCATTACGGTGCCGGCAGCCGTCCAGCTTTCCCGGTAGTCACCATTTGACAACGTGCCATTTACGGTGTAGTATATGTAATCACCGTCAACATACGTGTTCCCGTGTGGGTTTGATGCGGCGATTATCTTGGCAAGTAATTGTGTAGTATTCAGGTCAATAGACATGAGGCACTGACCTAATTTGGTATCATTGTATGTAAGCAATGACATTGTTGAATTAACCGGCATTGCTTTGAAATAAATTATTTCATCACAACTTATGATATTCAATGCGTTTACCAATTCACCACCCTTGGTAAGTACAGGAAGTTCAACTCTTGTTCCTGGGACAAACTCATCGACCATAGCCAATAAGCTGGCATATGTTTCGGTTGTAATGTATTTGAAGGTCAGAAAGGCTTCCTGGTATTCAAATTGACGGGTACTCCCCTTGTCTCTGATGTTTGACATACGACCCACATTGAAATACTTAGTCTCGCTGTGTGCTGTATTGTTCTTTTTTGTGGTGGTTAAATAGGCGAACTGCATTGCTTTTTTTGTTTACAAAATTAGTAAATAATAACTGCGTTTCAAAGTTGAGGCATTTCAGTCTCTTTCTCTTTTTCTAATTTTCTCTCCTGCTTTTCAAGTTTATCAAAATCTGTCTCTTCATCTATTTTAATATTGGGGTTAATTTTCTTTAATTCTGTGGCATATTTTAATATAAAATACATTCTTGCCCATTTCTGTCCCTGTTCGTAATCGTCTCTTAATTTTTCCTTTAGTTCATCATGGGTTATTTCTTCATCATCAATATTATTAAGATCAACGGCGGCTAGTCTTAATTTTGCCTGGTTGCTCATTCTGGAATATTCAGAATATAATTTACTTGATAATTTAATTTTTTCTCCACTTATAACAAGCGTATGTGATGGTGATGTTGGCAATAACTCGCTGTCTCCGGTTGTTTTATAAAGACTATAAAGCCTGTAATATGGATGTTTTGTATCTACTTTTCTTCCTTTAAATATGCTGAATAAATTGAATAATACATCATTACGACCTTCTGGTGCTATGGGTATTTGCTCTCCGGATATATCAATCTTTGGCGCAAGTTCTTTTCCACTAAACAACCTTATCTTTTGACGGTTAAGTATAGTTTGCCACATATCCTCATCCTTTGTTTCCTTTAATACTTCCAATTTACTCCTGCTTATTGTAGATAGCCAGTTTGGTACTAATGGTAGCGTTGTGGTATTTATCATGGCATTTAACCATTCCGTACCATACCTATCTCCGTCCTGTAGTGCATTTAAGGTATTACTGGTTCCCTGAACAAATGGTTGTTCAAGCGATATACTGGCCAAAGAACTTATTTTGTTAAATACTTCTGTCACGCTAAATTTTAACTCATTCATATCTTTTATTTCTTTGGCGGACATACCTTTATACTTGCTTGCATTGAGTCCAACAACCATCCCTACTATTCCGGTTTTGTTATATGCAATACGGCGGTCTCCATCTTTCGCTCCACCTTTGGAGTTTCCCATAATCCAACGCATTAACAGGCTGGTATTAAGTTCGTATGGTCTGTCAAATTTGTACCTCATTTCTTTAACAGCCTCATCCTCTTCTTTTATAGAACCTGATACTATGTCATTCTGTACTAACTGGCCTATGACATATTGCAGGGTCATTCCGACCAAGTATGTATTGAGACTGTTTATGGCCTTATATTTTTCACCCCTAGAGGCATGATATAAAAATGTCAACATATTCAGTTCGGGTATTCCGATCATAACAAATCGCTTGAATACATTGAGCGGTGTTCTCATAAATAGAAATTGGGAACGAGCTAATACTTTTAAGGCGGCTCCGATAACGGGTTTATCTCCTAAATAATTTACGATATTTACAACGGATTTCTCTATGGCACCGGGTAATCCCATTTTCTCCTGATATACTTCGTTTTTGCCATACATTTTTATTTCTTCCGACTCTACTTTAGACCTCACCCCATATGATTCATTGGCCTTTACCAGTGCCTTCTCATATTTTTCAGGAACCCATAATCCATCATGGTCTTTGTAATAATACTTGCCATCTTCCTCTTTAAAGTATCCCGCATCAACAAGTTCTTTCTCTTCAAGTGGTTTTAGTTCGTCTATTAATGTAAACCTGTCCAAAGATTCTCCCTTTAATCCCTTGGCACCACCCATTCCAGCCGCCTTAGATGCCTCGGCAGCATTTCTGAACGGTAGGTCTCCTAGTTCGAGCATCTTTGCAACAATAGCAGCATCAACACCAAATAATCCCTCCATGAATTTGCGTGTTCTTTTTAATACAGAACGTTTTTCACCATCAGGTAATTTCTCAAATGATTCGTAAAAAGATTTTAGTGGATGAATTTTCTGTGTCAGTTCTCTAGCGGCGAAGTCCTGTTGAAGTGGCATATCAAATTTCTGCCTCCAAAGAATATCAACTTGCCTGGATAGTTCTTTTAAATATGCCTTTTGTGCTGTTGGGAAATCATTCACTACCTTTTGCCATGACTTTATTCCAAGCAATTTACCCATTCCGGCAATAGCAAATTCACTGCCGGCATTAAGGGCTTCTATTGGTGTCCTAAACACAAATCTGTCTAATGCGTTGGCTAGTGGATTCTGTATAAGTGATACGGGTGTCAGTGCTTTTAATTGCATCATTGATACAAACCAGTCGCCAAACTTGCCGTCTTTTTTATAAAACTCCGACAGTTCCTCGTTAGCCTTGCGTGCTTTATATATTTTATTATCAAATTCACGTAATAATTTTCTGTTTGACGGGTCTTTTGAAAGCACGTCCATAGCATCGGCACCTTCGTTTATAACATCAACAAGTTTCCTTATTTTAGCCTCCATTTCGGGTGTCATTGATTTATACCCAAGAGCTTCGGCTATTTTGTTTTTAAATTCCGTGTCCGTAAAGGTGTCTTTTTCTATCCAGTCGTTTATAGAGTCAAGTATAAATTTAGCCTTCTTATCTGGCCTCATTTCAGACATTTTTTCATCCAATTTGGTTATCAGATTCTTTAATTTATCCGTCCTGAGTTCTTCAATATGTGATAATATTTCTCCTTTATGGGTATTTATAAAATCATCATGCCCTGAACCAAACTTATAGGCAATTTTTTCTTTAATAAGATCAATCAATTCTTCTCCAAGTGCCTCTGTTTCAAGATAAATAGCCTTTCCTAACTTTTTAAGTGCATTAACCAGCGTAACCTCTTCTTCTGGCATTAGTGTTTTTCTGGCACCAAATATTGTTGCCAGATCATCCATAGCTTCACCGGCCAATTTCCTTGCTTCTTTTTTCTTAAATTCTATATGGGGTTTGGGTGGCCGTTGACGTGGTGGAAGTACTTTGAGTTCGTCAAGTTGCCTTTTTAACTCCTCTATGGTTATTTCCTTGCCCTTTATGGCATCTTTTAATTTTGTCAGTTCAGACTTTAATTCATCAATGTATTCGTTTGTGTATTGACTTTCAATTTTTTCATGGTTATTTTTTTCCATTTTACCACGCACTTCGCCAATAATAGTCTGTGGCTGATTCCTTATTTGTTCATATACCCACTTATTTGCCTGTATCTGCTGGCCACTTTCCTTATTCCATTCTTTTAACATAGATACAAGTGATATATACTTTTTCTCATTACGCAATTGTTCGGTTTTATTGCCGGATTTAACTGCCTCGTTTATTCTGTTGGAATATTCTGACAATAACATTCCGGCAACAACATTTCTTGTATCTGGAGGTATTTCGTTTTTAGTGTTTTTTACCTGCGAGTCAAGCATTTCTATACCACCATCAGCCTCTCTGGCAGCTTCAATAAGTGCCTTGGCTTCTTTGGTTACAAATGGCTTCTGTCTTTGCAAATACTCATCCCCGCTTTCTTTTAAGTGTTCGGCTAATTCCGGATTCTTTTCGCTAAGTATTTCTGTCATGTTTTTAATGACAGAATATTTCCTGGTTCCCGGAGTGGATGGTTCTTCATCCCTCTTTTTTCGTACCTTACCCAAGGCTGATTCAACCAACTCCTGTGCCTTTTCTGCCGATATTTTTAATTGCTTGATGATTTCTTCCTTAACCCTATCAAACAGTTCCTCTCCTTTTATGCCAAACTTCTCAGCCATGCCCTCTGCAATTTGCTTTATTGCCTTTATAACATCTGGTTTAATACCTCCCTCAATATCCATCTTGGCACCGAAAGCCTTGGCAAGATCATCAAAGCCACCTGAAATTTTATCATCAGCAACTTTTAACTTTTCCTCTTTTGTTTTCTTTACTGGTTTGGGCTTTACTGGTTCGGCTTCGGCGGATTTGACTTCTCCTTCTCTGATTTGTTCAGCTTTTCCTGCATCAACATCGCCAGGTAAATTTTCCTCGCTGCGTCCTTTTTCGTGTTTTTCTTTTTCATTTTTTAAATAATTTAATGCTTCAACTTTATCCTTTTTTGTAAATAATACTCCGTCAAAAAATTTGGTTTCGTCTTTTTCAAGATTTTTGATTATCTGATCAATACCATTATATGGTGGCTCATCAGTTTCATCCATCCACCGACTTAGTGCATCTGGTACATTGTTTTGTGTTTCTTCGGCATACTTTTCTACTTTTTTTATACGATCAATAATTTCTGGTATGCCATATTTTACCTTAACAGCCATCATTCCGGTTGCACCAGTTTCGTTAAATTCAACTTCTCCCTCATCAAAATCCTTTTTTAAGGATTCAAGGAGATCGTTTGCGGCTTTGCTTTTCTTACCCGCTTTTATATCTCTTAATGCCTGTTTTATTTGGCTTCTGCTAAGATTATTTCTTGGCATATAACCACCCAATTGTTCTAAATCACTACTTATTGTTTTTACAAAATCCTGAAATTCTGGCTCATAGTCTTTAAATGCTGGGGCTTGTTGTATAGATTCTGTTGTCGGCCTTTCACCAATACTCTTTAATTTTTTACCATCCTTAGTTTTGACTGTTATAAATCCCTTTGTCCCAAGTTCATATTTATATCCGAGTTCATTGGTGATGTTAATTATTTTATTTTTTAAACTGGCAGCTTTACTTGACTTCCTCTCTCGACCATCCATTTTTTCATACTGCTTGTATAAATCAACCAAGTCGTTGTGTTTCTTCCTTTGATTTGCTTTTTCTTGTTCCGGGGTTACAATGGGTTCTTCTTTTGCTCCCTCAATAGTTCCCTTAATCACTTCCTCAACAGCTCCCTCAACTTCTTTTTCACTACCTCCAGCTCGTTCTCCAACCTCTCCTTCAACAACATCAGCTCCTTTATTTTCTCCTTCTGGCTTTTCTCTTTCGACATTTATTTCTTCCTCCCCACCTTTTTCACCTTCACCTTTTCCGGCAATGATTTCTGATTCGGCGTTTCTTTCGCCCATTTTTTCGCCATCCGGGGGTGTTTTAGGAACATCCACCTGGCCTGTTTCTTGCTTTTGAACGGCATTGTCTTGTTCTTTTATGTTTTCGTTAAACTTTTTGTCTGTTACAAATTTGCCGGCCTCTAACTGACCATTTATTATTTCCTCCAGTTGTGTTATGTATTCACCGATTTTTTCCTGCTTGGACTCTATTTGCTTGATGGTGTATTTCCGGTTATTAGATTTTTTTAAGTTCTCCAATTTCCAGTACTGATCGTGTAAATCATCGGCCAAGTTACCCAGTCTTTTGTTTATTACCGGTTCATCTTTTTCAAGTTTATCCAGCGTTTCTATGGATGATTGTTTCAGGGAGATGTATGGTTCTGTTGGCAATCCCAGTTCTTTCTGGGCTGTTTCAGCTTTTTTATCTACCTCAACATTATTTTCCTTAATAGATTCCTGTTCTTTTATATAGTTTAATGTTTCTGTGAGGCGGTTTAGTCCATTTTGAAACGATTGTTTATCCTCTGGTTTTAGTTCGGGAGACTCCATAGCCTTCTCTGTCTCCTTTATGGCTTTTTCAACATATGCCACCGGGTCGGCATCATATTCAGTAATATCCTCTGGCCGGGTGGTTTCTATTTCTTTTCTAAATTCCGTTATTTTCTTTTCTGCAAATGCTATGGGGTCAAATTCTCCAATAAGTTTCGCTCCTGAGAGTGCATCGGCAACCGTTCCCTCACTTATGGCGGCACGGACAAAATCTAATTCCCCGTTTGTCAGAGGCTCCCTGCTAGACATTTTATTTACTATGGTTCGGGTCTGGTCAATGATGGCATCACCACCTATACGTGCTCCGTGAAGGATGGTCATAAAGGTTACCATATCCCACAACATCAATCCTTCCCTTTGTGGGTCAGTTAGTGTTGTAAGGTCAACACCACCGGCCTCTAATGCCTTGCTTACAGGTGCAAGCAAGTACTCGGTATATTTAGCTGCCGGGGTCATGTTGGCTATACTTATGGTGGCATTAAATCCCTGTAGTCCTGGATTAAAGAACCCAAGGGGAACGTTTAGTACTTTTCCAAACTTACCGGCACCGGACAACATTATATCAATGGGTGCTTCACCTGCCGGGAATAACCATCCTGCCGCCATACCTGTTCTTATGGCTCCACCAAGAATGTTTACTACACCATGCCATTTGTTATCCGGATATTTGTTTAGTTCCTGAAGTTGTTTAGGGGACATGAACTGTTTGGCACCCTTAACACCCATTTGTGCTGTACCTTTTATTATTTGCTCAACTCCCTCAACCATACCCTTTGACATTTGTGTAAATGGTATATAGTCATATAAATAATCGGGGAGGGTTTGGAGGGATTTTATATATTCGTATTTATTAATGTCGGCCTGAAGATCATTGTGTGTGTTTTGCCAGTAATCACGTTTGTCCATATTTGTCCAGGCATCTTCCACAATTCCTGCTTTAAAATCATATGCCCAGACCATATTATTTGCCCTTTCTAGATTTGACATATAATTGGTCTTTGGGTCAAACCTTCGCTGCGTGGCTGGCTCGTATATGCTTATAAATTGACTAATAGCTTCATTTGCAGCATCACCATTTCCAACCTGTTTCTCAGCATAAGCGAGTTGTGGCAATAAGTCTGTTCGGCTAGTATCCTCCTGTAATAGTAATTTAAGGAATGTCGCCTGGCTACCATAATCTCCCTCATCTCCGGCCACACTGGCGGCTAGTTCGTTTGCTTTCGTGTTAAGTGGATTAACATTTAACACCTCATGTGTTAATGCCTTGGCAGTTGGTAGGTCTCCAATATTATAAGATTTCTGGGCATCACGAACCAATTCATCCTGAACCTCTGGTATAGTAATATAATCGTCCTCTGTTTTTTCTGTAACGGGTCTGGCCTCTGGAGGCACTTCTAGTATGCCCTGTTTGAATTTTTTATAATCTTCTCCAAATGTTGTTATTGGAGTTATTTTTTGTGATTTTATTTTATTTTTTGGCGGAACAGTTGGCGGAGCTAATGGCGGTACTGGGATGCCCTCTTTTACGGCCTCTTTTATGGCTGTTTCACCACTTAATGTAGATTGGAGATCGCCAGCCGATTCTTCCTGCTTGCCGAAAACAATAGGCTCCCCACCTGTAACAGTTTTCCCAGATAAGTTCGTATCTTCTTTTTTTTTTAATGGCTTGGCATCTGGCATGGATTGTATGAAACTTGCCACTTCTGGCAATGGAATGTCATATGTGTCTTTTCCGGAAATATATGTTTCAACCTCTACAGCCTTTGGATTGTCTTTTAAGAAATCCGATACCTTATCGTTTGGTATGTCGTAAATATCTTTCCCTATTTTATATGTTTTATCAGGCATTACCTCTTGTACTTATTCCAGTTTGTATTTGTCGGAGTGGTTGTCGTTGTCGTTGTTCCATTTAGTTGGTTTGCGTAATTCTGTGCATTTCCTATCTGGACACTTAATTTATTTAATTTCTTCTGTGGAGATGATTGCTGCTTGGCATTTTTCATAAGCCAGTCAATAGTATTGTTGTCTAGTGGCTCAATGGATGTATATTGGTCTGTACCCACAAAGTAATTACCTTTTAACATAACCCTGTATTCAACATCTCCGGGTTCATAAGCATCTTCATTACCAGACAGTACCATAGTGTTTGCCGCAACCCATTCACCATTTTTCTTTTTTGTTTTCTTTTTTGTAAACATCATTACGGCGACATTGGCTGGCTTATATACCATTTCCTGTGTTTTTGTAGATGGTTTTTCGCTTTCATTTGTCCATACAGTGAAAGAACCAGGATTCCTTAATCCCTCCTTCCCATATATTGAACCTACCTCAAAGTCGTATGATTTATACGGATATTCAGTTTTATTATTTTTATATTTGAAGTAGTTTATTCTTTCGTTTGGCGTCTGGTTTAATTCGCTCTCATCAACCTCACCACTTCCAGTTCCACCGTCACCACTTATTTTCTTACTACTTTTTTTACCCTGTTTAGCAAAGGTATATAGGTTTTTCTGAAAATCTTCAAGCGTGGTTGTTTGTCTTAATTGTTTCCCTGTAGCTGTTTGGGCGTTGTATAAAAGTTCACCTAGTTTATAATACTCTTCCCTGGGTCTGGTTTCTGTACCCTCGACCAAAAATTCCTTACCACCTACATTCATCTGGCCACCCGTAAATGATGTCGGGTCTAATCCGGAGGATATGTCTTTGGCGTATTTTACCGGGTCGAATTTTATTGTTGATTTGGGGTCGAACATGAATTTTGGCCTTTCCTCTATCGGCATGCCGGCAAATTCATTGAGCTGGCCGATAAGATCATCTTTGTCAAGCAATCCCTCTTTGTCTCCGTACATCATTTCAATAGCCTTGCCGTACATAGACTTCTGCTGAACACTCATGTTGGCAAGGTCAACTAATCCGTCAACTTCTTCACGAACTATTCTCCAGGCCGCTTGGGGAACTTTTGAATAGCCACCATACTTATTGATGGTTTCCAAGTATATTTTTTCAACTTCCTGTCGCTTTGACTGTATCCTGTTGGCGTCTTTGTCCCAGAAATCCTTGGTTAGTTTGTTCAGGTTGTATAAGTCCTCTTCGGTCTTGGCCTGACTTTCCTTTTCCTCTTTTTCTTTTCTCAGCAGTTCGGATACCTTCATCTGTCCCATTTGGGATATTTCCTGTGAGGGGTCATACGGTTTTAATATGGGTGCTGCTTTGCCTAAAGGGTCTCTCATTATCGTAAATAATCTGGCATTATTGATTTAAGTAAGAAATCGTAATAGTCGCTATATCCATTTCCATTACCCATATAAGATGATAAAGATAGTCCGGGTGATTTTGTAAATTCAGAAAGAGGTGGTGTAGGATTTACTTCAGGCATCCAACCCTTAACTCCTTCTAATCCCATAACTGGAGGTTCTGTTTTTTTATAAACAGGAGGTGGTGTGGTGGGTGTTGTTGGTGGTGTGGCTTGTATATTTTGACCTTCTAGCATTTTCATATAATCTCCCCACATCTTTTCCTGTGTATAAGATGATGCAGCAACATTTACCGCCGACATGATATTTTGGGTACCGGCAGATTCGAGTTCCCTGGCTGTTTGTTGTGATTGTAGATATGGCATGTATTTATCGTATTGCCATTCCTTTTCTTTTTCGGCAGACATAACACCAAGTTCGTTTCTCAGCATTGACTGATTTTTATTGTAATTTTCGGCAGCAGCAATGCCTACATCTGCCATAGTATCTCGTTCTCCCTTAATAAGCCTGGTTAGTCCCTCAATTATTTGCCCACCAGATTGTCCCATTTGTTTGAGATTGAATAACCCGGCGGCGGTGGCTTCTTTTATTTTATCTTCAATTAGGCTTTGACCAGGCAAGTTTCTTTCACCAGCCATTCTCTCTGCATTGGCGAGCCTCCTTTGCGATTCAGCACTTATCTTATAGTCTGGCTTTTCGGAATCAGAATATTTCTTTGATTGAGAGAGTTGACTTATGCCCCCAATTGCTGATATTAGTGCCGGTAATAATGCTACAATGCCTACCATGATGCTACGAAATTACGATATTTTTTAAAGGTTTCCAAACTATTGTCCCGCTGGACTCAATTCGCTTTTAATTATTATTAAACTTGTTGTTACTCTGTCTGTTTCTTCATTTTCCAATATTATGTCAATATACTCACCCCTCATATACCTACCGTTGAGCAATACCCATGCTTCCGGCCTTGCCGCCTTTAATGGAGTATGGGTATCCCTGGGAAATTCAGCAAATATTCCTCCCTCTTTTGTTTTAAACCACTGGGGAAGTATATATGTACTCATTCCATTAGGATATTCTTCACTCGGAGGAATAATAGCACTTGCAACACGCCAGTTTTTGCCGGATGTTGCCGGATTATATTTGTTATTGCTCGTCCTTAGTTCAATAGAGCCATAAATACACATTCTCCGTATTCCCTTATTACCGGTTACGCCGATTTTTTGCTTGTACTGAACTCCATAAAAATTGTTGTGAACGGCATTGGTGTCGTGTTTCCACATTGTACCATTTTTGTAACTAACAAATGTGTTACCAAGTCGGCCATACATTTCTGGCACATATGGCTGTTGAGATTTCCACCTGTTACTTGGTTCGTGGAATACATATGTTAATGGGGTAAATTCACTGACCGGGGAATCATCAACAAATGTAACGTTTAGTTCTTCATATTTATCGTTATAATTTATGTAACATTTGGGAAGCGATATTGATTTCATGCTATCGGCTATTTCCCTAAATTCTGTTTTCATAAAATAATCGCTTACTGGCAACATACCATTTGGCGTGTCCCTAATAATCTGTCCATAGTCCCCGTCCCAGAAATACAGATACCTATTATTTACACATACGCTTTCTGGGAATTTTGTTCCCCACCTTTCCTCAGATATGTTTTTAGTACCAATTAAATCCTCTGTGGTTATTATAAGATCATTTCCACCTATCATTGATGATTTCATTGTTGATCTAGATATATAAAACGATGTGTTCTTATTTACCTGTAACACCTTTAACGTATATCCAATCTGGCGTATGCCTGTTATGGCTCCATATTTTTCCTCTAGTACTATTGATGTGAGGTCTGAAAATGTATTTAAACCGTTTATTTTTGTGTCCTGAAGGTAGGGACTGCTTATTATCAATTTACTACTTTTCCTTTCACGACTATAATCCGGTATTGTCGTATTTACCTTTCCAAGGCCATATTTATTAGATGGATAAAAATCACTGTAATTACTGGACTCTACTGGTATGTATGTTGATCTTGTGTATGTACCATCTGTTAATGTTGTATATCTTATTTTTAAATACGCATTTTCGGGAAGAAAACCGGTAGCGGGTACTATCGTGCCGGATATTGTCTGATCTTGTCCTATAGGATATGATGTGTCTGGGGCTAATGATGTTGTTGTTGGATCGCCACTATCTCCCCCAGCATGCCTCCTTTTGCTTGAACCCGCATCAATTATCTCTATCGGGTCTCCTATTTCATAAAAAATATCCTGACCTTCCTGAGACACTTTTATTGGCGTATATATTTCCACAAGGCCAAACTCCCAGGAGGCATAACCGTTAAAATTGTTTATTAGTATTTCTGCGGGCGTTGATGTATCCATACCAACAATTTCAGCATCAACAACTTTTTCTTGTAAATCAAATTCGTGCGTGGTGGGGTTTTGTTTTGCAATAAACCTTATCCTGTCCCCTCTGGTAAATGTATATTGATCTAATATGGTATTTTCAAAATTATCTTCAAGATTTTTTAATACAGAGTTGATCTCCAGTTTTAACTGGTTTGCTCCGTGCGTTGTCAAAGACTTGACTATAAATGAAAAATAAGTAGGGGAGTTATCCTGTACTACCCATTGATAGGTGTTAGCCCATAATGGCGGTTGATGGTATATGTGGTAATATATATGTGATGAGTATTCCGGTGTTATTGAAACAAGTCCGTGTTGGTCTTTCACCGGCAAATAATTGGCGTCTATATGGGGAAGAATAAATATTGAAGTGTTGTAGGTTCCTGAGTTTTTAACATTCACAGCACCACATCTTCCATATTCATCTTTATATACAAGACCGTAATTATGATACATATTGGACTTTGCTGTTTTTATTATCTCGTTTTGTGATTTTGCATACACACAAGTAATACCATCTGTAAATTCTATAGATCGTTCAAATGGTTCCCATCCTGGATATACCTTTATTCCCCCAATGGTATAATATTTTTCTTTTTTCCTATAGGTTTCTATATATAAATGATTTCTAATATCATAAATACTTCCTGAAGAAGCCGATAAACTCCCCAAGAAAACATGCTTGTTATCACTAATATATCCAGATGGAGTAATTATATTTGTATCAAGCGGGTTCACTCCGGTAGTCAGTGTTGTAAATACTCCTTTGGCCAAAAGAATTACATCTTTAGATTCCGCCAGTGTTACATTATGAGTAAATACTTTTGGAAGTGCACCACCTGGCATTTTACAGGTGATTGTTATTATAGCACCATCCAGTATATTAGAGGGAAATGATATTCTGTCATACCAGACCTTGTATGAATCTGGGTCGCCGGCATAAGCATAAAACCAATAATTAGAGGCATCGTTTTTTATTACATTTATATTCGTCAAAAGAACCGCCAGTGCCTCTTGTTTGTTTACATATCCTATATTTACCTGTATATCTACATTATCCTGGCCTTCTTCAATATCCCCATGCACCATATGACTGCCATCTATCAATTCCATTTGTCCAACAGTATAACCCACTGGGTCATATAACCTTTCTACTTCTATATTATATACATTTGTTTTTACTTTATTATTTAAAAACCAATAAGCATAAGAGTCATTATCATCAAGCAGTCTGGTTCCACTATTATCATATTTGTTTATAATGTCTATCAAGCACCAGTTGCCATCATTTATTTTGCAGACCAACTCCAAACTGATCACGGTTTCTATACCGGTATTCATTATAACAGAAATACAGTTATCTTGGTTTATTATTTCCGGCACACTGCCAATAATATCTTCATTAGCGGTTGGGAGGGGTATAAGCGAATGAGATGAATACCTGCTATACTCGTTGTCATAATATTTATACCTGTATGCAAACTGATATTGATGTCCACGTAAATTATTATAGTCCACCCTATTCCCAACATTATCAATATATATATTTGTATAATAACACTGAGGCGTTGATGGTTGTTTCTTTATATGAGATATGTCTGCATCAGTCAATAGTGTATATGCTGGAGAAACATATGTAAAATTACCGATTCGTATTCTTTCTATATTGATACAAAAGTTTACCGATTTTTCAATATTTATTGTTCTTGGTGGATTATAACCATCAGTCCAATATAAAAGACCATTTATTATTGCCGGATTTATTATCTTATGGGTAAGATCGAAATTTAAGTTGTATTGTATATCATATATTTCCAGAGTTCCGGGGATAGGAATATAATTATAATCTAATAATACAGGCTGAACTACATTTGTATTTATGTTATACCTCCATATACCGCCAGTATAGGCAACAACAATATCGTCTGGTGGGTCATTTGCTATAAAAAAATATATTTGACTGTTTTCTGGGTCGGCAACCGTTCCTATACACTTGTTTGTTCCGGCAGCAAGGGTAAATGCCACCTGGACATTGCCCTCAATATTTTCTATGATGCCTGTGTTGTCGGCAGATGATACCCCACTACGGCAACATAACCGATACCGACTATGACCCATTGGCAGAAATCTTGAATCAGTGTCAGAGTCAAGTCCGTCTTTGTCAATGAATATTTTGCCATCAGTTATCATCTTTTCATGCCCTGTTTTTGAGACCGATAACCTGCATCTCGCAACTGGTCAAGTGTTAGTTTGTATTCTATGGAATCAAGTTCGGCGAGTTCGGTGCCGTATAAATTTTTAAATTCCAGAACCTTATTAAACGGCGTGCCGGGGTCGTCAATAGATGTCCTCCATCTTAACCAGGCAATGAGTACTTCCTTGGCCTGTAGTGGAATAACCGTCTGTGTGGTTAGTGATACGCCACTGCTGATATATTCCAGTCGTATATTTACGTGTCCTACCGGCATTTCCCCTTCCAGGATTATTCTCCTGTATTCATCGTCTATACGGAAGAACATATCCGCCCAGCCGCCACTTAGTCCGTATATGGCCGGGGTGTAGGTGCCGCTGGTATAGAATGGCAGATACAACACCGGTGATGTCGTGCTGGTCGTTATGACATTGGTGTTTATGTTTGCCACATCCCTGTCCTCAACTCCACAATCCTCACCTCTTGGTAAGATTAAATTTGGATTGTGTGATATGGGATACAACCGTCCATCATAGTCAAGTCCCAGGCGAACCCAGTCAATATAGTCGTCAGGCAGGTCGGTTGTGTATAGTTCGGTATTTACTTCCAGGTCGGCAACTTCTACTCTGTGCAGGTTTCGGATATTGAGCTTTGTTATGCCACGTATGACTATCTGTGAGAGACGCATGAAGTCTTTCATGGTATAGTTGCCTGTTTCATTTATGTAGTCATAAACTATTTCGGCAATGTTGGTATAACCGCTTAATTTTTTGTCTGCATTACTCATTTCTTGGGCGTTTGGGCATCAGCCAGTTTTAGGTTGTCGGCAATAACATCAGCCGGGGTGACCTGTGTAGGTCGGAATTTTTCATATACCATGTCAATAACAGATGCCTCGGCTAGTGATGGCATACTTACTTCGTCAAGGTCATCATACTCATTAAATTCCGGCATGAGCACCATAACCACCTGTTTTGTAGATGTGTTTATGTTGTCGTA
>Ga0265297_10000922_pt1 | contig 76788 bp, 75 predicted proteins | sample Munlanlwell13791_FD_192502 | JGI IMG/M metagenome (GOLD analysis project Ga0265297, IMG submission 192502) | Leachate microbial communities from a municipal landfill in Southern Ontario, Canada - Leachate well 137-91 | ecosystem: Engineered > Solid waste > Landfill > Unclassified | place...
TAAGAGCTACTATTTCGATATTTGCCAAAGGAAAGGCCAACCCGACAAAAGAAATCACGGGAGTAATGGTCCCCCCACCAGCGCCACCCCCAACAGGGACAACCGAAGTTTTACTAAAGACAAGAGTATAGCTATAAGAAGTGTCAAGACCTGTTCCTTCAGTATCTTCTAAAGATAAAATAACTGATTCTTCTTCGGGACTAGTCACAATCACTTCCCCTACACCATTAACAATATTAACCAAACCTTCGCCAGTACCAGAGCCAGAAATTCGGAGAGTTACATCTGATTGATAAGTGGTATCAATATCGTTATCATCATCAACGGCTCTGACGGTAACAGTTATCGGAGTATTAACTAAGCCACCATTACCAGAAGTGGTAATAATAAATTTTGTCGCCACAATTGGGAGAGCCGAAACAATTACCCCGTCCTCTCCATCAACAACACCGCTTGCTCCATCGGGCGCGCTAGAATTGTCGGAAAGATAAACCGTCCAAATACCGTTCGTCGCTTCGTAATACCAGAAATTGGCCGTTGAACTATTAGGCGCGAAACTTATATCGGTAATCGGTGATCCTCCCGTTGCAGTCGAATAGAAAGCGGTTGAAGTTGCCCCAGAGTTAGAATAGAGATAATAATCAGCCGAACCCGCTACCACAGGATTATCATAAGCATCATAACGAGTAGCAGTATAACCGAGACGAGTACCATTGAACATGTCACCAGGATCATTTAAGGACAAACGAGCGGTTTCGGCCGGACTGATAGTAAGAGTCGAGGTCGCGTCAATTAATCCATCACCACCATCAGGGCTAGTGGCATTATCAGAAGCAACAGTTGTCCATTCCCCAGCTCTCGTTCCCTCCAGCCAAAAATTAGAAGAAGATAAGCCATCAAGAATAGAAGTTGAGAGGATTTGCGTCCCCTCTGTTGCTTCGTTGTAAAAACTAGCTGTCCCCACAGGAGCAGTGCTATAAAGGTAGATGGTCTCAGCTCCAGCCGAAACGATATTGTCGTACTGATCTTGACGACTAACGGTATATCCAACCCTCTCGCCAGCTGTAGAAGTAATATCTCCAGTTAACAAAAACTTAGTAGTTGGCCCCGGTAAGAAAGTTATTGTTCGAGAAGAAGAGATGTCTAAACCTGAACTAGCACTATCTTCTAAGGTAAGACTAACTGTCTCCGCCTTAGTGTCAATAATATTAATTGTCCCAACGCCATTGGTGATAATAACTGTCCCTCCCGGAGTAGCACTCCCGCTAGTGTTAAGCGTAACACTACCATTATAGCTGGTATCAATATTACTAGACCCATCTTGTGCTTGGACAATAATCGAAGCTGTGTCACCCGCAACAGTGTTTGTTGTTTCAAGAATAACAAATCGGGTAGCAACAATTGGTACCGCCAAAACATTCACTTGGTCAACGGCATCAGCTAGACCATCTGCCCCGTCGGCAGGATTAGCATCTGAAGCCGTAACATTATAATCATCAACCCCACTAGCATACAACCAAAAATTCTCCTCCGAAGAGCCGTCGAGGATAGAAAGAGAATCAATAGTGTTTCCGTCACTAGCAGCATCATAAAACTCAGTACTCGTACCAACTGTATCATCTTGAAAAAGATAAACAGTTAATTCACCGGCGGTAATCGCGTTGTCATAAGCATCATAACGTGAGACGGTATAGCCTAGACGATTACCGACAGTGACATCACCTGGATCATTTAGTGTAAGGGTCGTTGCGGTACTAGGTGTAACAGTGACATTGTCAGAGATATCATTAACTCCAATTGCCCCATCAGGAGAGTCAGAGTCATCAGAAACAGTAATACTAAAAACACCAGCCTGTTCACCATAAAGCCAGAAACTACTAGTGGCCACCCCTGAAGACATCTCTAACGAAGTTATAACACTGCCGTCAGTCGAATCATCGTAAAAAACCGTTGCCGATGAGGGAGAAGTCTCATAGAGATAGACAGTGAGAGAACCATTATCTGAAGCATTACCAAACTGATCTTGACGACTAATCTCATAAGCTAGACGTTCCCCCGCAACGAGATCGCCCGGATTAGAAATCAACAAGGCAGTAGCGGGAGCACTAATGACCGTAAGGGAAATAGAAGAATCCTCCACTCCCGTAGAACCATCAGGGCCACTCACACTATCCGAAACAGTAATCTCTGGCATACCGACTAACTCATCATAATACCAGACAGTCGCTGAAGATGAATTATTAGGGATTAAAATAGAGGTAACGATATTACCATCACTCTCGGCATCATAAAACTTCTTAGCGGGACTAAGAGGTTCGCTGTAGAGATAAAAAGTCTCACTTCCAAGAAGAACATTATTACCTAGACGATCTTGGCGTGAGACAGTAAGGGGGAGACGAGTACCGGCAACTAACTCAGTCGAAGAAGCGGACGAAATAGAAAGGGTGGCTGTCTCCCCTGGCCCAAAGTAGACACTATTAGTAGAAGAAACATCTAAGCCTGTGCTTTGGGTATCTTAAAGAGAAAGATTAACGGTCTCGACAACATTATTAGAGATAGTTGTTGTACCGACACCGTTAACAATATTAACTAACCCCCCACCCGTAGCCGAGCCAGAAGCGACAAGGGTCACGTCTTGCTGGTAAGTATCGACGACATTACCGGCACCATCTTGCGCTTGGATCACAACCAAACTCGCGAGATCGATAGTTCCGTCAGTGGCTTCAGTGATAACAAACTTAACGGCAGACTGTACAACTAAAAAGGATTGGTCAACAGTAGGAGCTGAATTATAATAATCATCCCCTCCTTGCGCCGCTCGAATCGTACAAGTGCCGGTGGAGACTAAGCTAACCGTGTCGGTGGAGACAGTACAAACACTTGGCGTTTGACTGGTGAAGGTGACGGTTAGGCCGGAGGAAGCGGAAGCGGAAACAGCGAAGTCCCCTGAGTTCAAAGCTTTGTCAGCCAAGGGGCCGAAGGTGATGGTTTGATCAGCTTTGGTTAAGGTAACGATGATCGCCGGTGAGGTGGTGGCGTTGTATGTCGCGTCAGCCGCTTTGGTCGCGGTGACAGAACAAGAGCCCGAAGCGTTGATGACCGACAAGGTGGTGTCGGTGACGGAACAGCCGGTGGAGGCGCCCACATCGAAGGTGACGGCGCCGGTGCCGGAACCACCAGTGGTGGAAAGAGTAGCGGTGGTGCCATACTGGACAGTGGATGGCGTGGCGACGGCGGTTAAGGCGGCTTGGTCAGCTTTCGTGATAGTGAAAGTCTGAGAGTTAGAAGCCCCACCACCGGGTGCCGGGTTGAAGACCGTGATATTGGCAGTGCCAACAGAGAGAAGATCAGATGCGGGAATGATCGCTGTTAATTGACTAGGAGAAACATAAGTAGTCGTGCGAGCAGAACCATTAAAATTAACGATCGACGTGCTAATAAAGTTAGTGCCATTAACAGTCATAGTGAATTGAGCTTCGCCATAAGCTTTAGATGTCGGCGAAATAGAAGTTGTTGTCGGTACCGGATTATTAACAGTATAAGTAATAGTTATTCTGACGTTATCGACAGAAGCAGTTACAGCATTACCTTGGGTGGCATTTTTATAAGCCGAAATAGCTAAACCAAAATTTGAATTATTGATGTCACTTACAGTCCACGTCTCACCCCAGAGATCAGCTACCCCGCCATAAATAGTAGAGGTATCTGATGTCCCCCACTGAGTTGTGTCAGCTTTATCCGTAGAACCAATCACTCCGCCCTTTATAATTCTGACTCGATAGTCTTGTATTCTCTTACCGGTTGACGCCTTTTTCTCAATAGAAGCGGTAATGCCATTAATCGTCGATCCAGCGGGGATAGCGAAACCAAAACCTGTGGCCTTCAAGTAATGACTAATCTGATTATCATTAAGCGAAGCCGTAGCATAAGAATTATCAGAAGCAGTAACTCTGGTTGGATTTGTCCAAGTTATAGTTCCAATTGAAGAATCGTCGGCTCCGGTCGAAGGATTGTTGGGGCCACTAGTATCAGCCAAGGCAATCCCAAAGACGAAAAGACTTAAAAGAAAGCAAAGGGCAAAAAGAATTCCCTGCCCCCTTCTAGTAAAAATATAAAACATAGTAATATATGCTAAAAAGCTCTTTAATAAACTAGCAATAACTATATTATACACGAAAGAACTAAAATTTTTCGAAATTTAAGTAGTGCCTGTGGATAAAATTTAATCGAAAATATTGGCGAGAAAAGTGTCTAGGGTACGCTGGGGATATTCATAGAAGCGCTTATTTTCATTACGCATTTTAGTCGCCAACTCCACTCCAACAAAGCGCCAATGCCATGGCTCATATTGATAATAGCCGTTACCTTCGGGGTAAGACAAAATAAAACCATACTTATAAGCATTGTTTGTGAGCCAAGCAAAGGCTTCTGTCTCTCCAAATTTAAAGTCTCCTCCACTATTTGGGGTGCTAAAATCAACAGTTGTCCCTAGTTGATGTTCTGAATAACCTTGGTCGGCCGAGAAATTATTGGCCGTACCCTCACCATAGACAAAATTAAAGCCAGTCTTAATCTTAGCTTGCGTGCCATAAGAACGGTAAGCCGAATTTATGCGCAAATCAATACCCGAAGAAGTCGCCGAAACCAGGAGTCTCTCTAAGAACGGCCACACACTAGAAGAAATTGATTGCTCTTCGTCACTAGATACAAAAGCTGGAGTAATAGTGGTCAAACTAACGGGAACATAGTGCTCGTTAAGAAAAGAGATCTTAGAGTATTTTATCAACAACTCCTTATCTATTTTACTAAGTTTATCAAGATTGCCGACAGTTGAAGCAATACTACTCACCTGACTGGCAATCGCCTCATTCTTAGCGACCTCAGCTTGCAGAAGATTCGTGGTAGTCGCCAGATTGTTATTGGTAGCATCGACAAGCTTCTGCAATTCCTGCTTCTCAACCTTCAGAGCTAAATTCTCTTGATAGAGTTGCCAAGCATAATAACCCCCTCCGCCAGCCCCAGCGAGCAAAAAGATAGCTATAATAATCAAGGCAATTATCCAGGATCTAGTCATTGACACCAGTATAGCACGAATTCTTAAGACTTAAAGGCTCATCTAGCTCCATTATTTTGCCAGCAAAAACAATTAGAGTATAATACCTAAGCATGAAAAAATTAAAATACGAACCAGGTGATTTTAAACTACTCGTTAAGCGATCGAGTGCTGGTCTTGGTCTCTTTGCTGGCGAAGATATCCCGAAGGGAGCTTGTATTATAGAATACTTCGGACGAACAATCTCCCCTGCCGAAGAATATACCATCAACAGCAAATACCTCTTCGAAATCAGTTCAAAGAAAACAATCGACGGTTCTACACGTAAGAATAAGGCCCGTTATATCAATCACTCCTGCCGACCAAATGCCGAACCAAAGATAATAAAGGGAAAAGTGCTAATTATGGCCACGCGCAGAATAAAAGAAGGCGAAGAAATCCTCTACGATTACGGCAAGGAGTATTGGAACGAATATATCAAGCCTCACGGCTGTCGTTGCCTAAAGTGTCAAGAAAAGGTTAAGAAAGATGCTTAGAGACAAGTTTGGTCATCTCGAACATATTGACCACATCCTTACCATCGAAAACTTTCTTTAGATTATCATCAGCAACAATGTTGCGCTTATTCTTAGGATCTTGGAGATCGTGCTTCTTAATATAGACCCAGAGAGCTTTAACAACCTCAGAACGAGGCATTGGACCCTTACCAACAACCTCAGCAAGATCGTCGCTTATGTTCATTGGTTTCATAAAGCCAGAATTAGTTGTAGCCATAATATTTTTTATACCCCGCAGAGCGGGACTTATTAATTTACCGTTAATTATTAATACCTATCAATAATAGCAATTCTTGCCCAAATTAGCTAGCTAATATATTGTCGCCCGCGACAAAACCGGTCGTCCAACAGAGCTGGAGAGAGTAACCACCCGATGGACGATTGATATTAAGGAGATCACCCGTGATGTATAAATTGTCATAGAGCTTGGAGCGCATAGTGCGCATATCTATCTCAGTAAGCACAACTCCCCCGTCAGACACCACGGCCCGGTCGAAACCGAGGAGGCCAGTGATAGTAAGAGGTAAAGCTTTTAGCAGTTGACCAATCTGCTTGCGTTCGTCGACAGTAACACTGTGCACTTTTTTATTAAGATCAATATCCTTCAATAAACCCGCCACTGTCTTATCAAGACCGTCCGGAGTGAAGTCTTTAATAATATTTTTTAGATCACGATTCTTATTCTGGTCGAAAATTTTAATTAAATTTTTGTCTAAAGTTCCCAAATCCGTATCGGGATAGAGATCGATCTGCGCAGTCACCACCCCCGCACGAAGCAAGTCCTTCACTGCTCGGGCACTATTCATAATCAGAGGACCAGAGAGACCAAAATGAGTAAAGAGAATTTTGCCAGTCTTAGAAAAAGCTTTTTTGCTTGCCCTGAGCGAAGTCGAAGGGTTGTCTAGGAAGAAAGTTATTTTCATAAAAGAGAGCGAGACACCCGAGAGATCCTTAACCCATTTCTCTCTGACCGAGAGGGGGACAATATCAGGGGTTGGTTGCTTCACAGTGTGGCCGAGATCAGCCAACCACGAGAAACCGTCACCGGTCGCTCCGGTCTCGGGATGAGAAAGACCGCCAGTCGCAAGGACCACGGCCTTGGCTTCATAAGTCTTCCTATCCGCGACAACACTTTGGATAATTCCGCCACTTGCTTTAAGTCGAGAAACTCGAACGCCCGTCTTGATTGTCACCCTATTCTTCTTTAAATATTTTTCTAAGACTTTAAAGACGTCCTCCGCTTTTTGGGTCTTAGGAAAAGCACGCTGCCTGGCCTCGACAACGAGAGGTAAGCCCCGAGACTCGAAGAAAGAAAAAGTGTCTTTTACGCCATATTGCGAAAAGGCCGAGTAGAGAAAATCTTTGCTCTGCCCATAGTGACTCAGAAATTTTTCTTTGTCCGGCTCGGCATTAGTAATATTGCAACGCCCACCGCCAGTAATCTTAAGTTTGTCGCCCAGTTGCTTATTCTTCTCCAAGAGAAGAACCTTGAGCCCCCGTTCGCCAGCGCGCCCCGCGACCATCATCCCCGAGGGACCACCACCAATAACAATCACATCAAAATTGTTTTCTAAATTTTTCATCTTTATTCTGTGGACTAAATTGTAACACAAAAAAGGAAGCTTCAAATTATCAAACATCGGATGTTCGATAATTCTAATCAATGAAGGTTAAGGCTTTACCCGCTTTGCCGGCTCGGCCCGTTCGACCAATACGGTGAATATAATCCTCGTAGGTCGAAGGTAGCTCGTAGTTAATAACATGGCTCACATTCGGGATATCAAGACCACGGGCAGCAACGTCAGTTGCAACAAGGATCTGGCTCCGATTCTCTTTGAATTGACCGAGTGCCCGCTGGCGTTGAGAGTGATTCTTGTCGCCATGGATAGACTCGGACTTGAAACCACGCTGTACAAGAAGACGAGAAAGTTTCTCAACTCCATGTTTGGTCCGGCCGAAAATTAGAACTTTACTAAAATCTTCTTTAATCAAAAGATTATGGAGTAGATCAATTTTTATCTCCTGCTTCACATAGACTACATCTTGGTCCACACTAAGAGCAGTATCGCCAGTCTTAACTGATACGCTAACAGGATTATTGAGAAATTCATTAATAATCCGCTTAATATCTGGAGACAGAGTCGCTGAGAAGAAAAGAGTCTGACGAGGAGACGGCATAGAGCTCATGAGAAAACGCATATCATTAATGAATCCCATATCGAGCATCCGGTCAGCCTCATCTAAGACAATGGTTTGGAAATTGTCGAGAGAAAAAGAACCACGCTCAAGGAGGTCCTTGATACGCCCCGGGGTACCGATAATAAAATTATGGCTTCGGCGAAGATCATTGATCTGACGATAGATCGGCATCCCGCCTACTGTACAGACAGAAAAAAGTTGTAAGCCACGAGCAAATTTTATTAATTCTTGATTGATCTGGATTGCCAGCTCTCGCGTCGGAGCGACAATCAACACCTTCTGATTCCTGTCCCCCAACACCTTATTGATAAGCGGGATAACAAAGGCCGCCGTCTTACCGGTACCAGTATTAGCAATACCCACAATGTCCCGACCAGCGAGAGCTTGGGGAATAGTCTGATCTTGGATCGGAGTTGGGTCACAATAGCCAGCTTCTAAAATATTATTCTTAAGACGCTCATCGAGCAAGAAGTCCGCAAAAGAATTCGTCGCGCAATAAGGGACCGCGTCTGCCATTGGAACAGCTTTGTTTATAAACTTAGAGATATCACTAAAAACACTCGCTCCAAATTTCTTCTTGGGAGCGCTTCTATTACTATTAAAATGAGAACGGCCACCAGTCGACGGACGTCGCTTGGAGCCTTGGCTCTTAGAGCCAAATTGTTTTCTATACATATATTTGGTTTCAGTCTTTTCCCCTCCTCCAAAATATACGCGTGGATACAAGAGATTTAACTTATACTTTAAGTATATTACAACTTAGATATTTTGTCAAGTTATGTCAAGGTGTCACCTTGACAGCACCATACCAACCCAAAAACCCCGTTCGCCATGGCGAACGGGGTTTTTGCTTAAAAGTTGACGAATCAACAATTAGACGCGCTTGACGTTGACAGCGTTAGGACCCTTCTCAGAATCCTCTTTGTCAAAGCTAACGGTATCACCCTCATGAAGTTGATCGAAGGTGACATCGACAAGGGCGTTACTATGGAAGAAAAGATCCTTCTCCATCCCTTCAACAGAGATGAAACCGTAACCTCCTTCCTTAAGAACTTTAATAGTACCAGTCATTAGATTAATTACTTAATACTTAATAAGCAATTTTTAAGCAATAGCTATCTAGCCCGAAAAGTCTCCAAAGCTTGCGCCGTAGACGAAGCCATCTGGGCGATAAAGTTATCACGAGAGTCTTGAGTGAGCATTAGATCCTCATAGATATAGGCATACTCTACGATAACAGCCGGAGCAATGGCCGTGTTATAACAACCAAGAGCAATGAGTTCTTGATCTTCGATAATCCCCTCGCTCTCCGCTTTCATCGTGCTGACTTTGTGCGTTTTAGATATTTCGGTCATTAGATATTCGGCAATTGTTCGGCTAGGAGAAAAATTCTGATACTGTCTCTCGGGAATATAGATAGCAAAGCCCTCATAATTGGGCTTGCCTTTATACTTGGGATTATTATTAAAATGGATATGGAGAGAGAGATCCACATTATTCTCCCCGGCCCACTTGTTGACCCCATACATAAAAATAGCGGCATCAAGTGGTGTCTCCCGATGCCCCATCTCGGCGCGGACAGGGGTAATCTTACCCCCTTCGACCGAAAGAAGGAATTCTTCCTTCTTGGCCGAAAGCCAAGCCCTGATCTCTTCTTTATTCTCATCTATGTAATTCTTAATTACCGGATTCCAGCCATCTATGTCACGCACCATAACAATTTCAAAGCTAGAATTCTTAATAAGAATATCTCTGAGCTCCTCGGCCAACTGCAAATTAAGATCTCGCTCTAGTACCCCCTTATACTCCGCTCCCCCATACTCTGGTTCGTGACCAGCAAAAATTAATATTTTAAACTTCTCTTCACTCTGGCTCTCTAAATCTTGAGCCGAACCCTTAATTGGAACCTCGGCAAACAAAAAAGATGCCCCCAAAATAAGAAGTAAAATAAATGAAAAAAATAAAGAAAACTTTTTCACCATCTCCCCTATTCTGCAGTTTTATGATCTCGCACTAGCCTGCTAATAAGTCGTGAGAATGGTTTGAGAACAGCTAAGAAGACTACGGTGTTAACAAGATTGAACAAGAGGTGGGCATTGGCAACCTCTCTTGCAACTGAACCGTCAATAAGCTTAATCAAGGAAACAAACAAATCAAAGAAAGGTAGGAAGATAATGACCCCAACAAGATTAAAGAGGAAATGAGCAACAGCAGTTCGTCTAGCTTGTTTGCCCATAATAGAAGAAGCAATAAGGGCCGTAGATGTCGTCCCAATGTTCGAACCAAGGATAATCCCAAAGGCTTGATCGAAATTAAGGACCCCCTGAGCCACTAACAAAATAACAATACCAGCCACTGCTGTACTAGATTGGAAGAAGACGGTAAGAAAGACTCCGACCAAGATAGCAATAAAGATATTAGAAATACTAGAGAAAAAGGTTAGGATCCGTGGATCATTAGACAGGGGCTGAATCAACTCAGCAATTAGAGCTAGACAGAAAAAGACAAGGCCAAAATAGAATATTGACTTACCATACTTCTTCCAGCGTGAGTTGGTCCTATCGACAAAAAAACCAATTATTAAAATGTAAGGTGCGATCTTGAGGATGTTGAAGGCGACAAGTTGCGAAGTAATTGTCGTCCCAATATTCGCTCCAAAAATAACCCCAAGACTATTGAAAAAACTTATTGTCCCAGCATCAACCAAACCAACAAGCAAAACAGTAGTCGCGGTGCTAGACTGAAGAATAGCTGTTACGGCCGCGCCCAAGGCAATACCACGCCACGGAGTCTTGGTGAAGGTCTCCATCGTCGTCTTGAACCTATCACCCGCTACTCGGCTAACCTGATTGCTAAATTTGCGAATAGAAAAAAGAAATAAAAAAACGACCCCTAAGACAAGTGCAAATGTATAGATGATGTCCATCCAAGAATTATAGCAAATCAGCAATAATTGCTCTAGGGGAAAAGATGAGGAAAAGCCTAGCTATTTTAAGAAGAATAGTCTATAATAGACAGTGAGGTCGTACTTTTATTAGATATCGTAATAAGATATAATAAATTTAACATGTCTGACGAAACAACAATGCCTACCGACGGTGCAACAGTACCTACCGATGGCACAACGACTCCGGTGACTCCTGAAGTTGAGGAGACACCAGCTACTGAAGAGGCAGCTGCCTAAATTATTTAAAAAGCACCTACATCTCGTAGGTGTTTTTTTGTTGGCTAATTATTTTTTCCCAAACTTAAAGAATCTTACCATATCGTCAACAAAGAGGTGGAACAAGAATCCCACCAACCCAAAAAGAGGGAGCATTAAACTCTTTACAAAAACACCAGGCCAAAATAAATTACCAATAAGGAATAAGAAAAGCGCCCAAACAAAAGCAGCCTTTAAACTATGGAAAGGTTTAGGGGTATTAGTAAAGAGAGGTTTAGCCCGACCATGAAGAACACGGAAGACAACAATTGGCGCAAAGCAGAGCAAAAAGAAAGTCTCATACCAGAGAGATTCTCTTTGTCCTTCGGGTGTTTTTTTAATCAAAATATCAGCATCAGGCAAAATATTGCTGTAGATAAAAACTAATAAGGAGAGGAAAAGAGCGCCAAAGATATTAATTCTAAAAATTAACCCCACAACCACATAAAAAGAAATGAGAGGAATAATAAATCTCATCCACATAAGTCGAATAAAAAGATAATGCTCCTTAACCTCCTCCTCAACTTTACCAAAGTTGGCAAAAGGAGGAAGGCTATCAGACAACAAATTATCCCAATATTTAGTTAATTCACCTTTAGTTTTATCCATAGGAAATAAGCAAAAAGCTCGGCCTTGATAATAGCACGTTTCTCTAATTTAAACAAGACCTGAAAGGCACTTTCTTGCCTTTTTCTCTTTTAGAATAATCCCAAAATAGCCTTAATTCCGGCCAGATTTTGATCCCAGTCGAGGGACTCGTGAGTCTTAAGTTCAACAGTAATAGCCGGGATATTGAGCGAAGCAAGCCACCCCTCAGCATCACCAGTGACACTATAACTATCGAAGGATGCGACGGCTTTATAACCCGAAGCCTTAGAGTAAGTATTCATTAATTCTAGAGTCTTAGGGAGTACTCCTCGCTCACATTCTGAGGCATAGACAGCGCTGGCTTGGCTGTGCCAGAAGATCGCTCCGGCGATTCGATGCTTCAAGACAAAGTCTCGAAGAGCAACAGCCTCCGGCTCGGAGAAAACCTTCGCCCCTCCACTCACCGGCTGATCACGCCAAGTACTCTTGGCTTGCCACTTACAATCAAAGTTGCGGTTAAGATCTACATCTTGAGCGTTCAATCTCCCGGCGACTAAAACTTGTTGATCTGACGAGACATCTTCAACCCTGAAGCGCCCTTCCTTCCCTACCACCCTGAAGATACCGTCAGGGTTGACCGAAGGGATAATAGTAAGTGTTAGATTTTGGGGAAGAAGATCAGGGTTAGCCTCCAAGTAATCCATAAACTTGTAAGCCAAGAGAACACTATTCCACTCATAACCACCATGGATACCACCAGCAAAAAGAAGATGGGTGTCACCCTGACCATAGGTGTAAGCCTCTATCTCTCGCCCCTCCACCGAACGCCCGATAACATTCTTCTCAACAAAGCTGGACATCTCTGGTGCCAGAGCCGGCAATATCTCGTCACGATTACGCAAGAAGATAAAGCTGATAGTGAGCCAAGCAATCAAGGCCACCACCAAAACACTTATTATAATTAGACGTCCAAGAAAAAATGGTCTCATTATTTAGAATAATAGTTAAGCAAAGCCTTGATACCAGCCAAGTTCTTACTCCATTCAGTATTCTGGTGATCTGTCAGAATAACGCTAATAGCCGGAATCTTCTCTTTAGCCAACCAATTGACCATATCGCCCGAAGTCTCGTAGAAATCGAAACTTTCATAAGGCTTATAGCCAGAAGCAGACGCATAAGCATTAGTTAGAGCCGAAGTCTCTGGCAAAATCCCTTGCTGACAATTCGAAGAGAAGACACCACCAGCCGCACTATACCAAACAACAACAGCTGAAGGCTTCTTGGCAGTAACATAATTCTTGATTGCTTGACTTTCGGGCTCAGAGAAAACTTGGCTCCCGCCACTCACCTTCATTTTCTGCCAGACACCATCTGCCTGCCAACCACAATCGAAGTTACGATTGAGATCAACACCACGAGAGTTGAAGCGTCCCTCAATAACTGTCTCGGCCGAATTTGAGACATCAGTAGCAGCGAAACGTCCGGCCGTACCAACAACCTTGTTGAGACCATCCGGATTTAAGACTGGGATAATAGTAACCTTAATACCTTGAGGAATAAGGTTAGGGTTAGCTTCTAAGTAATCCATCAATTCATAAGCGAGGAGTGAAGTGTTCCACTCATAGCCCCCATGGATACCGCCAACAAAAAGAATGTTTTTCTCGCCGGTACCATAATTATAAGCGACAATATCACGCTTCTCGAGAGATGATCCAATAATTGTTTGTTTTTCATAAACAGGAGTTGTCACTTGATCAGTAGAAGTAGCCGTAAGATCAGTACTTGTCACTGTATTATCAGTAACAACTAAATCAGACGAGTCCTTAGTGAAGAAATAAATGCCAATAATAAGACCAATAATAACGAACCCACTAACGATGATTGTAGTATTTTTCATAATACCCTTAGTCTAACACAGATGCCCTTTTGTCACCAGAGATAAAAAAACCCGTCCGGCGCAACGATGTGCACCGAACGGGAAATATCATTTAAACACTTTGTTCAGCTTTCTTAATGATAAGGGAAAGTCGAACACCGAGAGCCCCAGCAATACGGAAAAGAACAACAAGGCTGGGAGATCTTTTCTCAGTCTCGATAAGGCTAATCGTCTCCTGAGTAACATCAACGAGCTCAGCAAGCTTTTCCTGATTTAGGCCTCTCTCTTTCCTTAATTTGTAGATAATCGGACCAACCGCCGGATAAATATTTTCTGCGCTTCTTGTGAGCATTAGCTTCTACCTCTTTTTTTACAAAGTTTTTTAACTCTTCCCTTTGCTAAACAGCTCTGAAAGAATAACGTCCACCAGCCAAGTGTGACGAGGATAGTGGCCACAAAACTAACGTATAGACCTAAGGACCACAGAGTTGGGATATACGCAGTTGAAACAATTGACGTCATAAGGCTCGTTGACCAAGCAGGTTTCTCTTTGGCCCTGATTGTTGGGATCAGAGAAACGGCAAAAATAAATTGCCCGCAAGTCATTACCATATCTTGCCAAGACATAACAAAATCTCCTCTCTGTCCTTATTTAAGGACGTTGCTTAAACTTCTGTTACAAAAAACATACCACTCATATTTCTGCCATAATTTGGGGAATTTGTCAAAAGTTATTTTTCTCCTCTAGATCTAAGCAGACCGAATTCAAGCAATAACGCTTACCTGTCTTCGTCGGTCCGTCATCGAAGACGTGCCCAAGATGCGAACCACACTTGGCACAGACGGCCTCTGTCCTCTCCATCCCTCCACTAGGGTCAGAGACATACTTAACGCCACCAAGTAGAGCTTGGTCGAAACTTGGCCAACCTGTCCCCGAGTCGAACTTTGCCTTAGAATCGAACAAGGGATTACCACAAGCCGAGCAGAGATAGAGACCATCCTTAGTCTCATGAAGTAGTTTGCCTGAGAAAGGGGCTTCTGTCCCCTTCTGTCTCATAACTTCATATTGCTCTGGAGTTAGAGCCTCCTTCCAACCTTCTTCATCTTGAGGCATTGGTTTTTTATCAACCATAATTGATTATTTTATTTTTTGCTCTCCTTGAGCAAAGTGGCGAATTTTTGTTGGACCTTTTCTAATTTGGGATTAATAACCAAGTCACAATAAGGATCATTCTTGTGGTGTTTATAGTATTCTTGATGATAATCCTCCGCTAAATAAAATTTTTCTAAGGGGAGGACCTCTGTTACCACTGGCAACCCAGATGTCTGAGAATTATTAAGATCGGCAATAAATTTCTCAGCCTCGGTCTTCTGTTCAGTAGTGGTATAAAAGATCGCTGAACGATATTGTGTCCCAACGTCATTGCCTTGTCTATTTACAGTGGTGGGGTCATGAGTCGCAAAGAAGACGTTGAGAAGATCAAAAAAACTAATCTGAGAAGGATCATACTCAATCTTCACCACCTCGACATGCCCAGTGAGTCCAGTAGAGACATCTTCGTAAGTTGGGTTAGGTTTCTCTCCTCCAGCATAACCAGGGACTGCTGATACAATCCCTTTAAGCATCTGGAAGACAGCCTCAGTGCACCAAAAACAACCCCCACCGAAGACAATTGCCTCGTTATTAGAGATGGAATCTATCATATCTACTAATTATACCTCTAAAATATTTTTTTAGTAACAAAATTGAACGGCTCAACGAGTTGAGCCGTTCAAGCAAAGACAAATCTACCAGATTTTGCTACTTCTTACCCCCTTTGGCCTTCTTGGCAGCCTTAGCTTCAAGCATGACCTTCTTTATCTCTAGACGTTTCTTAGTTTTTTTTGAACGGGAGGTCTTCATATTACCTACCCCTGTAAATCTTTTTCCCATATTTGTCTTATCTCGCTGGGCGAGAATTAAAAATTAATTTATTAATTATTCCCCAAGTTTAGCAGAAAACCGACAAATAAGCCATTTCTACTTCCTGGCAAAACCTTCAAGGGCGCGCAGCACCTCAACCGGCAACATATAGACTATAGTGTTGGATTGGTCCGAAGACATATCATTGATAGACTGAAGGGTTCTTAAATGCAGAGCACCCGGAGCCTCGGCCAGCATCTTGGCCGCTTTAGTTATATTCTCCGCTGCGGCCAACTCCCCTTCGGAGTTGATAATAACCGCTCGCTTCTCTCTCTCGGCTTCAGCTTGCTTACCAATAGTTCGCTCCATATCAGCGGGGAGGCTAACATCCTTCAACTCAACATTCTTCACTTTCAAACCCCAAGCATCAGTCTCTTTGTCGACAATCTCTCGGATCCTATCAGCGATCTTGTCTCGACTTGAGAGCAACTCATCTAAGGTCACTTCTCCCACAATATTTCTCATCGTGGTCTGAGCATATTGAGAGATAGCGTAGCGGAAATTCTCTACTTCAATAATCGCCTTCTCGGCGTCATCAACCTTGTAATAAATAACAGCATTAACTCGAACGGTAACATTGTCTCTCGTGATAGCATTCTGATCGGGCACATCTACCGCCTTCACTCGCACGTCTACCTTCTGATAACTTTGGAAGATCGGCCAGACAATCCTCCAGCCCGGTTCCATAATTGAGGTGAATTTACCAAGAGTGAACTTAACCCCTCTCTCGTATTGATTAACCTGCTTGATAGAAATCAAGATGATAAAAGCAATAATCCCAAAAATTGTCCAAGTCATAATTTTTATATATTTTTTAACTCTTAATTAACTCTATTAATTTCTTCAATCTTATCACTCTTGCGGTAATTAACAACCCAAAACAAAAACCCGCCTCATACTGACAACGGGTTGTTGCGAGTATGGGCGGGCGGGTATCGAATTTTAATCACCCCAGTCATCGATGGGACCATTGGAGTACATTCTCCCTTCGGGCGGGAAGAGGCTGTCCTCATCAAGCGGTATCACAAGATGAATATAGCGAGAGTCCTCTTCATCAAGTTCTACTGTACCAAAGATGTCAAAATCAACATCTTCTAATGCTTGCCCAGGACTGCAATCATCTTCGCAGTAAAAGGATCTCTCAGCTTGCAGAGTGATAATGGCTGGCGACACGCTCTCATCGAGGATGAATGTCCCCTTTAAGCGCCGATAACTTATAGCGGTTACATTGCCAAAAGCAGACACCTGCCGATACTCGAACCAGTAATCAAATTCGTTGTTATAAAACTTGATACTCTTGTCCACCTCGAACCAGAACCAATCTCCTCCAACTTGGTAGCTTGTACCATCGGCCAGCCATTCTCCCTGAATCCCGTGCATAACCGGGGTAAGGATTGGACAGCCATAAAAGCCAACAGAAACGCCAAGCAACGCGACAACTAGACAGATTCTCTTCATTTCTCTTCTCCTTTTTTTGAGATTATCCCTAAAACTTCAACAACAAAAAACATTTCATCTATATTTCTGGCATAATTTTAGACTTTTGGCAACAATAGGACCCCTAACTAGAAGACAAACCTTTTGTTCTTGATTGAAGTTCGACTTCAATCAATTTCATAATGTAACTGTACCAAAAAAACCTGAACGGCTCAACGACTTGAGCCGTTCAGGTTTTTTACTCGGAGAAAGAATTTTGGTATAATACGTCATGGCAAAAAATAAACTCAAAAAACTCCCCAAAGACAACTTCTTCCAAAAAATGGACCAACTGGGAGTGGCGCTCACCTTCGACGACGTCCGCTTAAGATCTGGCTATTCAGAGACAATGCCCGATGATGTTAAGCTTGAATCTAAATTTTCTAAAAATGTTTCTCTAAAAATTCCTATCGTTAGTGCCGCCATGGACACCGTCACCGAGCACAAGATGGCTATCGCCATGGCCATGCTTGGAGGACTTGGTATCATCCATAAAAATATGTCCCCCGAGGAGCAAGCTAACGAGGTCGTCCGAGTAAAGTATTATCTCAACGGCCTTATCGATAAACCGATCTGTGTCAGGCAAGATCAGACCATCGCCGAGATTATAGAAGACCGCGAGAAAAAAGAATACCCCTTCGAAACTTTCCCGGTGTTAGACAACAATGGTAAGATTGTCGGGATACTGAGTCGAACCGATTTTGATTTCTGCGAAGACAAATCTCTACCAGCCAAGGAAGTAATGACAAAGAAAATCATCACCGCCCCACAAAAAACCAGCCTCAGAGAAGCCTACAAGATTATGGTCGAGACTAAGAAAAAAGTCCTACCATTAGTTGATAAAGATGGAAAAATTACCGGCCTATACGTCTTCAAGGATGTCCAAAGGATAATGGCCAAGAATCCCGATGGCTACAATCTTGATAAAGATGGTCAACTGGTTGTAGGCGCGGCCATTGGAGTAAATGACGACGAACGCCTTGATTTGTTAATAAAAAAGAAAGTTGATGTTGTTGTCATTGATACGGCTCATGCCGATACCAAAATAATAATCGAGACCCTCAAAAAAATTAAGAAAAAATATAAAGTTGATGTTGTTGTGGGAAACATCTCTGAACCAGAATCAGCTGAGCGTCTGGCCGAGGCTGGTGCCGACGGGATAAAAATCGGACAAGGCCCAGGCTCTATCTGTACTACGAGAATAATCGCCGGTATTGGTTCACCTCAAGTCAGTGCGGTCTATAAGTGTTCACAAATTGCTAATAAATATAATATCCCCATCTGTGCCGATGGTGGCCTAAAATATTCTGGCGATATCCCTATCGCGATGGGAGCCGGCGCTTCTTCAGTGATGATGGGCGGGATGCTGTCGGGAACAAAAGAGTCTCCGGGTGACATCGTCTTCAGAGAAGGTCGCCAATGGAAAATCTATCGAGGGATGGGTTCCATCAGTGCCATGGAGGCAAACAAAGGATCACGTGAAAGATATGGACAAGTTGCCACTGGCAAAAAAGAATTGATTGCTGAAGGTATCGAAGGGCTCAAGCCCTATAAGGGAGAGCTAGCTGAAGTGATCTTCCAGTACACTGGTGGACTCAAGCGAGGGATGGGTTATATTGGAGCCAAGAATATCCAAGAACTTCAAACCAAAGCAAACTTCATCAGGATTAGCGAAGCGGGCAAAAATGAATCTCACCCCCACGATGTTATCATCACTAAAGAGCCACCTAATTATAGTGCTAGGTAATTAGTTAAATTCCCGTGGTCAGCTAGCTAGTTTTATTTTATGATTTTTGGCATACATCAAGGTATCATACCCGTTCAGCACTTGATCAGCCCTTTTGACACCTAAAGTCTCAAGAAAGCCAAAAAGTTTTTCTTGAACTTTTTTGCTATCAGTTTCCCCGTTTGTTATTTCTTCTACCTCCATAAAATTACCCAGACCCTTCACCTCATCCACGCAAATTTCCCAACCATTATATCTGGTTTTGATTCTTGTCTTGCGAACTCTGACTTTTTCTTTATAACCCAACATTTCAATAATCGATCGAGTTTTTTCAGCATCATCTACTGAAATCTCATGTTCTATACAATCAAGCTCATTTTTCTGTGACTGCTTAACTGTGAATAATATCTTATTATTCGCTCGCCTAATTCTTAAAATGTTTTCGCCTGAATGGTGTCTGGTAGATGACCCATGATAACGGGCAAAAATAGTATCATCTTGAATTATTGGTTTAGACATTTTGCAGCCAAGCTTTTTAAGTTTAGCGACAATATCTTTTGGGCTTTTTATTTTAGCTTTTACTTCAATTTCTTTTTTCATTTTCTTTGAGATCCTAACCGATTGTTAATTACTGTATCTATTCGTGGCCCAGCGAGAACAAGGGAGGAGAACTTGTTTAATTAGAAAGATTTAACCTTTTAAAAATCTCCTGACAATTGCCGGTCATAATTATTAGATCTTCAGACTTTTTTAAACCAATTTTTTCATACCAAGTTTTCGGGAAAGTATTACCCGCAAAAGTCACACACTCAAGAGTCGAAACCTGATATTTAGCGAGCGCTTTCTCTAGTACTTTCTTAAGTAACAATTTACCCACTCCTTGTTTTTGATATTCAGAAGAGACAAAGAGCTCACCATCTTGTAGACGCACCCCGTCAAACCAAGGCTTAATACCCATAGTGATAGCTCCGATTATTTTGCCGTTATCAACAGCAACAAAAAATAAATCTGGTTGTTTTTGCACCCAATACTGAAGTAAGGCCCCGGCTCTTTCTAAAGTCCAACTTTCTTTAGAAACTCCGTTGAAGGCCGTTGCGTAAACTTTGGCAACTTCAGATATTTCTTCTTTTTTAGCTAGTCTTATGTTCATCTATTAAGAATTAAGATTTGTCGTTTTTTAGATACTTATCAGCAACACTAAGAGCAAAAGACGGCAAGATAACAAAGACACAAGCCATGATCAGTCTCATAAAAACCTGATTCACGATAGCGTTATCATTTTGCCCACCAAACAAGACCAAACCAAGGCCAAAAATACCGAAGGCAATTGACGCGCCAATAAAAATACGGGTTGAAATTTTTTGCATAAAATAAGTATATCATATTTAGTCGAGATTCAATCTCAACTTTTTAGCTATTTTTTAGCCTCAATCTTTAAACTCTCGAGGGGTATACCTTGATATTGTCTTTTACTTATCTCCTTATCTTCCCCTAGGACCTTAACAGTAAAACCCGCCGATTCAATTATTTTAATATAATCATCTTTTAACAAAGCGCCACCAACACAACCAGCAATCAGCTCTTCATTACTTCGTTGTTCTTTGGTCAAATCTTCAAGAAGGACAATGTCTGACAGATACATTCGGCCCCCTTTCTTTAAAACACGATAGGCTTCAGCAAAAACCCGGCTTTTATCTGGCGCGAGATTAACAACACAGTTGCTAATAACGACATCAATTGAATCACTACCAACGGGAAGCTTCTCAATATCACCAAGACGGAACTCTAAATTTTTATAACCCTGATCTTTAGCAATGACCGTCGCTTTTTCTATCATTTCTTCCGTCATATCAATTCCAATTACGTGTCCAGAATTACCAACCTTTTGGGCCGCCAAGAGACAATCAAGCCCAGCTCCCGAACCCAAGTCAAGAACAACATCACCTTCCTTGATATGAGCGAGAGCCACTGGATTACCACAACCTAAACCAAGGTTAGCGACCCCGACAGTTTTTAGTTCGGCATCCGAATAGCCAATACTTTTGGCGATCTCCTCGTTAATTGTTTTATTCTGGCAACTACAACAACTTTGACAGCCCCCATTCGTGACCGCTTTAACATAAAAATCCTTAACAACTTTTTTAACTTTATTATCCTCATCCATGTACTTAATCATACCAATTAAACGAAGCCGTGTCACCTTGCCATTAATATCAACATCAATCGTGTCGCCATCAACAACTTTAACCACTTTAACAAGATCAAACCTTGGCTGAGCCGATATCGTTTTGGTATTGGGGACTGTTTTTAGGACCGAGACAGAGGCCATCTGAACTGCCGTAGAAGTACCCTCGAGAGGAGCAGAACTGGCCACGATTGGAGCTGATGTTATCGGAACAGAAGGCTTTTCTTCCATGGCAGAGACAACAAATCCAAGCAGTAAAAAAATGCCAACAGCCCAAACCCACTTACGCTTATACCACTCAGGTTTTATTAGCTCTCCCATAAGACAATACTATCATCCTTGCTGTAAATATCCAGAGAGGAAGAAACAATAGACAAAATGGCGGAAAAAGGCGGGTTTTTCTTTCTAATTTTAGGAGTAGAATGGTGACAATAATCGAGAAGAGTATTAATAATCTCTATTGATTTCGGCAAGGAAAAGTATGAACAACTATTACTACACAGTAGGAGACGTTAAGAAAATATCAATCTGGCAACTCCTAGAAGGCATTAAAAAGTCTTGTAGTGGGTATAAGAGCGCAAAGCTAACTTGGACCATTGGAGGGTCTATTGGGTTTGATGCTTTTGTGGGAGGCGAAATAGAGTCGTTCGTTCACCTATATTACAGACAGGCAGATGTTATTACTAAAGAGAAAAGAGATTTTGGTTACAAGGTCTTTTTAACCACTACTCCTTGTTACTTTGGAGGTAAGCGCTACTGGTTCCAATGCCCCACTTGCGGTGGTCGAGCGGGCACTCTCTATAAGCTTGGAAATTACTTCACTTGCCGAAATTGTGCCCATTTAACCTATGAATCAAAGAGAGAAAATCGCAGATACCCCCGTTTTTTTCAAATATACGGGATAAGATCAGCATATAAAGCCAGAGAATTGAAATCAAAAATTAAAAGATATTCGTATGCCGGGAAAATAACTAAGAAGTTTTCTCGAGTATTAAAGTTACAAGACATATTCCTAGAGTCTATTAGCAGGGAAAAAGAAATTAATGGTCTCGTCTCTTTTGGCAATAAACGTATTTAGTAGGTGGGGCTCTGGTTTAATGCCTACCCTGCCCAAATCCAGACTATCCGCATCCCAACAGGTTTGGACCGTAACGTCAGCACTCTTAACCCTTGAATTGTTGTGGTGCTGGCAGGCGAAAATCAGCTTCTCTAGTTGTCGGTCCCAGTGCTTTATACCGTGATCCGAGCTTAGGTTTAGCTTGAACTGGTCCTTTATTAAGTTAAATAGTGCTGAGTTGAGCATAAAATTGGAGAGTGAAAACCTAAGAAAACCCAAGGTTGACGGGCAAAAAGTTAGCCTTTGTGAGGACCAATCCGGGTCTTTCTCCACTTCATTTTCTTTTCCCATTTATGAACAGGGCAAATCGGACTCTCACAATTAACGGCTAGGCACTTAGCACAATCTGGGTTATCGCAAACACATTTCTTATACAAGCCCTGTTTCGCCATCTCTTCAAAGACAATGGCATAGGCCCCAGCCAGACGATCCTCAACTTCTTTTGGGCTTAGGTTGCCGGGAGAAAAATTGTAGATGACCTTAGTGTCTTTTGCCTTTGATTTCTTAGGGGCTTTTTTCATAATTTTAACCGTGCGCGAGGTCGCTCTCTAGAGCAATGGCCGCTGAACTTATATTACCCTCATGCCAAGCATTGGCAACTGACTGAAGTTGCTCCTCAGCCCAAGTCTTGTTGTTTTTGTACATAGAGTAGAGATTGGGGAAAAACTCCACCTCGAAGGTCTCTCCTAGTAATTCAAACTCTTGTTTTGCTTCTTTTTCCATACACTTTTGTAGAATGTTACTATCGTCCAAGGCTAATAATTATCAACCAGACAACGATTACCCAAAAAATATCTTCGCCATTTTTCCAAATAAAATTATCCCACCAATCACGTGTCCAATCAGATACATCCTTAAAGACTTTTTTAATCATCCCTCTCTGGTTTGATTAATGATGTTGGCTTACTCATATCTCGGTATTAGAAGAGGCAACCTCTTTATCTATTTCTTGCAACTTCACATTTTTGGGAATAAATGAAAATATATATGTCGCTATAGCAAATGCAAGAATCCAAATTCCCCCTAGGCCAAGTATCTGAGAGATTGCAATGGCAACCAAGAAAGAAATAATCCCGATAAATATGTTATTCCCTCTTCCCTTGATAGTTTTCCGGCGAGAAAGACTAAGTAGATAAAGTAAAATTAAAAGAAAGACTACAGGGACTATCCTACTTGCTATGGAGGTAGTGTCTCCTTGCGCTTGATTAAAAACAAAGACAATTGAAACGGAAGCAAGTATTAATATACAAAAAGAAAATATCTTGAACATGATCTGGGAAGGATTTATTTGGCGGGAACAAAAAGCTCCGCGGGTAGGGCTCGAACCTACGACCAACGAGTTAACAGCTCGCCGCTCTACCAACTGAGCTACCGCGGAATATTATTTACAAATCCAACGGCAACCAACTGAGTCCCGACGCTTAAGGTCGGGATCCCAACATGATTTTATCAATCATCGTCGGGGCTACCGCGGAATATTATTCTTTTTTCAAAGGCCTCTATATCTAAGGCTTTTTAATTTTACCAAAAAGGAGACAAAATGCAATACTCTCAAATAAGGCCAAAAACAACATTTTATGCTAGAATAGCGAGTAATATGAAATGGAACCTAACCCCCCTCTTCAAGGGCGACACTGATCCGGAGATTAAGAAGAAGCAAGAAGCCAGTCTTAAGGCTAGTTATAATTTTATTAATAAATGGCGGATTCGCAAAGATTACCTCAGCGACCCCAAGACCCTCGCTGTTGCTCTTAAGGAGTATGAGAGATGGGGAGCAGATTTTGGCACCAATGATCAAGTTTGTTATTACTTCTGGCTCCGCAGTGAACAAGAGAAAAATAACCCCAAGATTAAGGCCGGCCTTAATCATGCCAAAGATGTGGCGGTGAAAATTGAAAACGATATTCAATTCTTCGCCCTTAATTTGGGCAAAGTAAATTTAGCCACACAAAAAAAATTCCTAAAGGCCCCCGAACTTGCCCCATACCGTCAATTGCTCCGAAGACTCTTCGAGACAAGCCGTTTTACCAAGAGCGACAGCGAAGAGAAAATTCTCAACCACCTCTCCGACACCAGTTATCGCCGTTGGGTTGATCTTATCGAATCTCTCTTGGCCGAGGAGGAGCGCGACGGGCAAAATTTCCCGACCCTTCTCGCCGACTGCGCCGACCAAGACAAGAAGAAGCGTGACAAGGCCAGCGACAACGTCAACCAGATTCTTACTGCTTGGGCACCAGTCGCCGAACAAGAACTAAATGCTGTCTTAGAATACAAGAAATCAATTGACCAAATTCGCGAAGCCGAAGAACCCGAGACCTTGCGTCTCGTCAGCGATGACATAGACAAGAAGACGGTGGAGGCAATGCTCGCTACCGTTGAGGATAATTTCTCTCTCGCCAGACGCTATTATAAACTTAAGGCAAAATTGCTAAAACAAGAAAAACTTACCTACTTCGAGCGGGCTGTCCCGGTCGGTGAAGTTAAGAAGAAATGGTCTTTTGTCGAAGCTAAGAAACTTGTCAGCCAACAATTAACAAAACTTGATCCGGAACTCGGCCAAATTTTCGAGACTTTTATTAAAAACGGGCAAATTGATGTTCTGCCCAAGAAGGGCAAAAGTGATGGCGCCTTCTGCGCTCACTACTCCTCTACCCTCCCTACTTATATTCTACTCAATCATACCAGCCAATGGCGCGATGTGAAGACGCTCGCTCACGAAGTTGGTCATGGGATTAATAATGAACTCACGAGAAAGATGAGTCGCTCCATCTACTTCGGCACCCCGACCTCTACTGCTGAAGTAGCTAGCACCTTCTTCGAAGACTTTGTCTTGGCCCGTCTGCATGAGCAATCCGGGCAGGCCTCTTCGCGCGAACAATTAGACCCCAAAGAGAAACTGGCAATGACAATGGCCAAGCTCGACGACGAAGTCTCAACCATCTTCCGCCAAGTGGCCGCTTATCGCTTCGAGCAAGAGCTCCATCGTACCTTCCGCGAACAAGGCTACTTACCTAAAGAAGTCATTGGTAAGCTCTGGCAAAAAGAGATGAGAAAATATCTTGGATCAGCCGTCACCTTCCCTCGTGGTAGCGAGAACTGGTGGGTCTACTGGAGTCACTTCCGCAATTTCTTCTATGTCTATTCTTATGCTAGCGGTCTTCTTATCGCTAAGGCTCTCCAGACCAAAGTTCGCGAGAAGCCAGAATTTATCCACGAGGTAAAGAAATTCTTAGGCACCGGCCTCTCCCAGAGCCCCGAACAAATTTTCTTAGAACTTGGTCTTGATATTAGCCAGCCCGACTTCTGGCAAGCTGGGATTAATCAATTTGCCGAGCTTCTCCAAGAGGCCGAAAAAATGTATAATGAAGTATATGGAAGAAGAAAGTAGAAAAGCTCACGAATTAAGAATTATTCAGACTCAAGCGAGAGAGAAGACAACCGGTCTAATCTTGGCAGGCTTCAGCTTCGTCGCGGGACTTGCTTGGAACGAAGCGATCAAGGCGCTTATCGACACTGTCTTTGTCTTAGACAAGGACACTCTCTTGGCCAAGTTTGTCTACGCAATAGTCGTCACAGTGCTTATCATCTTCGTCTCTTATCTCTTCACTAAATTTAATTCTAAAAAACTGAATTAACTTGTGGACCCAAGAGGATTCGAACCTCTGACCTCACCGATGTGAACGGTGCGCTCTAACCGGCTGAGCTATGGATCCATTTTGTCGCCTCTACTCGAAGCTCCTTATTACCGACCGTGGCGTCGCAGTGTTCCCTGCGACATCTCACAAAAATATAGTCGCCTTGCTCCTTATTTTTGTGGACCTAGCGAGAATCGAACTCGCGCCTCTACAATGCGAATGTAGCGTCGTACCACTAGACTATAGGCCCCCCTCAAGCAAAATTATACTAACACTTTTCTATAGGCTTGAGAAGATACTAGGCATCCCTCTGTAATCTTACCTCATAAGTCTGAAGTAAGCCCTTGGCGCGGAGTATCTCTAGCTCATCTTCGGGTAACAACTTAAAACCGATTTTCTCATGAGCTTTTATAGAAGCGGTATTACTCTTATCAATAGTGGCGTAGAGAGTCTTAAGGCTATGGAGCTCGACCATACGATCATAAATTTTGGATATTAAACCCTTCCCGCGATAAGCAGGAGCCAGAACAATCTGGACGAAACCAGTATCAGGAAGAGTTTTAGACGGAACAAAGCCAACTATCCCCGCCATCTCACCCTCCACATAGACAGTATGGTAATATTTCTCATTGGCAAAGGTAGGGGCAACAATATGTCTGGCCCCATCGAGTGACTCGAAAAATTCTTGGTTGAACTCCCCTAGAGTAATGGCAAAATAATCGCTAAACATAATTGAAAAGTATTAATAGTAATAAAATTAGTCACGACCAAAATAAATCTTCTTAACCTTCTCGTTCTCTAAGATATCTGGCCCTCCCTCAAGTGCCACCTTGCCCATCTCTAAGATATAAGTCCGATGAGCAATCTCTACCGCCGCACGCGCGTTCTGCTCAACCATTAAGACGGAGACGCCCTCCTTGTTGATCTCTTGAATAATAGCGAAGATCTCGTGCATCGCCTTAGGCGAGAGACCAAGTGAAGGTTCGTCGAGCAAAAGTAATTTGGGATTCTGCATTAAGGCCCGAGCAATAGCTAAGATCTGTTGTTGCCCACCAGAGAGATTGGCGCCGTCTTGCTTCATTTTCTCTCTCAAAATAGGGAAACGTTTATAAATATTCTCAATGTTCCCTCTCACCAAGTTTTGATCCGTAATAGTAAAGGCCCCCATCTCCAAATTTTCCTTCACCGTCATCGCACTAAAGACTTGACGCCCTTGCGGGACAAAACTAATCCCTAGACGGATCAGAGAGTGAGTCGGCAAATTTGTGAGCTCGTCGTCAATAAACTTGATCGAGCCACCACGCACCTCGGCTTGATTGAAGATACTCCGCAAGACTGTCGACTTGCCCGCCCCATTAGGACCGATAAGAGCCACAATTTCTCCCGGCTTCACCTCGATATCGACATCATGCAAAATATCCGCCCCACCATAGTACCCCGCCTTTAGATTCTTGATTGTTAACATATTGACATTTTCACTCTATTCGTTATTATAATAGCATCACCAACGGAAAAGATCACCCTGAAAGGTTTCGTCCTTTCAGGGCCTTTTCTTTTTATACTCTAATTTTTCTTTCAAATCATTCATAAAACGTAGAGATGAACGAAAAATCTTAATTTTTAACAAAGCCGAAAATTTTAATCTATTTGGAATAACTAAAACTAAAAGTTTACTATTCTCTATCAAGTATTTTACTAAGCAATGGAAATCTCCATCACCAGTCACAATTACGGCCTTGTCATAATTCTCATATTCAATCATTGCTTGCAAAACCAACTCTGCATCACAATTTCCTTTAGTCGAACCGTCTTTATAAATCAGGGTTGGCTTGAAAATGCAAATGTATCCAGCCTCTCGTAGAAATTTATACAACTGGCTATTTCCTTCAACATAACCAATAAAAATATAAGCCTTGCTGACTCCATACTTTTCTTTTAAGAAAATCCTAAATCTCGCAAAATCTAACTTCCAACCCAAATCCCGAATAGCTAAATTCAAATTTTGGCTATCAATAAACGCATAGTTATTCCCTTCTTTCATTATCTAAATTATAACAAAAATAGATATTTTAGGTAAGTTGGTTATTTTTTGGGCAAAAAGTCCCACATAAATTGCCACCACTTCATAATATCTTGAGCGAGGGTCTTATCTTTCAAAATAAAAATAGTAATATCGCTGTCCAAACCAAGCATATTGACCCCAGAATATATCGCCACATAATCACCGAAGATATCGATGGATGACTCACCGCAATATTTCTTAGGCAAAAATTTATGAGGACCTCCTATCGCTTCGAAAACTTCAGAATGCTTCCTAAGATCTTCGTCAAAGATAAGATGACTCTTAATCTTTAGTTTTTTATATTGAACTTCGGCCTTCTTGGCAAAACTAGAAATCCTCCGGTCAAACCAAGTACCCTTACTGCCAATACCATAAACATCTTTCCCTTCCTTTAGAATCAAATTAATAAAGTTCTTTAATCCTCCAACTCCTTTATAGATATAGACAGATTGAGAAGATGAGGACTTATTAAATTTCTTAATCAAACTAGGTAAAACAAAATTCAATTCTCTCTCTTTCTCTTCAACTAGTTCCTTAAGTTTATCAGGGTGAACGGGTGAATAAGTTAGTACTTTTTTAGGTAGAACTTGGAAGACTAGTCCATGATCCAACAAGCGCTGGACAGCGTCATAGACATTCCTCCGATGGATACCCGCATAGACAGCAATAGTCCCAATTGATGCCTCTTTTAGCTCTAAGAGAACATTGTAGATCTTAGCCTCATTTGGGGTTAAACCTAAGTTTTCTAAGTTTTTTTCGTACATAAAAACATTATAAATGAAAAAAGATAAAAATCAAGTAAAGTGGTGGTATTGACCACCACTTATATAATTTGCTAGACTAGGGGAGTTAATCATTATTAGTTACTAATTATTAAATAAACAATATGAAAAAAACAAAATGGTTATGGATAGCAGTTGGCATTATTGTCGCTATTATCTTGATCGCTGTTGCTGTTCCTTATTTGTCTAAAGAAAATACGGTGGCCGGCAATATCAAGGTTGGAGTTATCGCTCCCCTCTCGGGCAACCAAGCCTTTATCGGGCAGGACTTCAGAGAAGGTCTAGAGCTCAAGACTCTTCCCAATATTTCTCTCATCTTCGAAGATAGTCAGGGTGATGTGACAAAAGCCGTCAGTGCCTACAACAAATTAAAATTAGACAAAATCGACGTCTTAATTGTAGTGGGAGCTGGTGACGAAGCTATAATCCCGATGGTAGACAAGGACAAGATCCCAACAATCCTCACCGTATCTTCAACTGGGGGCTTGCCAGCTAAGAGTAAGTACGTCTTCCGCTACTTCACCAATGCTGATGGCGACGTCCCAGTAATGGTTAAGTATATAGCAGATAATCTTGATTCGAAAAATATTGGGATCATTCATATCCAAGACAATTATGGTATTAGTTATAAAGATGTCTTTGTCAGAGAAGCCCAAAAAAGAGGTATTAAAATAACTGGGATAGAACAATATTCTTATACCGACTTCGACTACAAGACCCAGCTAATTAAGCTTAATGATTCTAAGCCTGATGCCATCTACATTATTGGTCTAGATTACCAAGTAACGCAGATAATGAAACAGGCCAAGCAACTAGGGATAGATACTAAATTTATTTCTATCGGAACAATTGCGACCAGTTATGCTATTAGCCAAGCGGACGGTGTCTTAGAAGGAGTCTACACTACCGCCTTCTGTACTGATGGTTCGCCAGAAAGTTTCCAGGGAATTTTCAAGACGAAGTACAACAAAGCCGGAGGATTCTTTGCCGAAATGGGTGACGACATTACAACCTTCATCGAAATTTCTGCCAAGGGACAGGATCCTGTCTTCTCAGCCGATAAATTCGTAAAAGAATTAACCTCATTAAAAAATTACCAAGCCAACACTGGTCTCGTCAGTAGCACCAAAGAAGGAGAACTAGTGATCGAGGTTTGTCCTAAGACAATTAGAGATTCTAAGATCTACAACTTCACTACTGGTAAATTCTCTAGTTACTAATAAAGAGAAAAGGGGAACTTATTATCCCCTTCTTAGACAGAAAATCGCTTCATTCCGAAGCGATTTTCTGTCTTTCAAGCAAAGAGATTAGACTTCTAACTAACCTTGACATTTAGCTTAATTAGGTGTATAATTAAAGTAGGAATGATTTTTGTTGGAACTTGAAAAAAACGAGGTGATAACCTCAAAAAGAGAAAGGGATCAGAATGAAAGTTTTTATGATGGGAAAAGAGGGTCCGCTCGTCGCTGCCCTTAGAACCCCCATCCGGATATCCGACGGGGTTGTGGTAAAAAACATGAAAGAGGCCGACGTCATACTGGCCTTCAGCCATCGCGAAATTGAAAACCTCTGGAACCGTCACCCGAACAAAAAATTCGTAGTGATGATTGACATTGGGGGAGAAAAATCGAAACATCAGCTCCCAGCAAACGTCGAAGAAATTTTCGTCGTCAGCGCTGGACTAGAACTCGTCGGACTTCTAGGAAAGCTAGCGAATAGCAAAAAAATATCAACCCCCAGCGCCCCTAATCGCCCCCCTGCACCCAAAGGTGCCCCCCGAGTACTCGTCTTTGACGACACAAGGAAGAACATTGAATCAGCAGAACAGACCGTACCATTCGAGTATGATCTTGTGACAGCGATGGGATACGACGAGGCGATGGAACTGTTATCGAAGTTCTCCTTCGATGTTGTACTAACAGATCTCCTAACGCCGATGTCGAGCGAAGGGATTATCCCCGACTCTTTCCTCTTAGGAAAGCTCGTCCCTTATGGCCTTCTAATCCTAATTGAAGCCCTGGCCAAGGGCACGAAAGAAGTCGCCATTGTGACGGATATCGAAGGCCATTGTCGAGATCCGTTCTCGGCTGCCATTCGTCACTTTATTGGTGAAGCGGTCGAGTCAGGAAAGACCCGTCTCCGTTTCATCCAAGCCCCCCTTCGGGCCGATGGCTCGAAGGATTGGGGAAAAGTCCTCGCTGGCTGATCCCCTCCCCGCCCCGAACGCAAAAGCCCCGCGCTTTACGTTCGGGGCTTTTTGTTTGCTTTAAGATTTTAAGATTTTGCGAAACCGAGACTAAAGAGTGTTCTTACTCTACAGTCTTAATTAGAGCCTTGGTAACAATAAGGCCACTTGAATCAACACTCAAGCCTTCACCCATCGCTCCTGAGAAATTCTTGACCTTAGCGAGAGCCTTCTGTACCGCTTGCTCGGTTGGTTTGGTCTTCCCATTACCAGCCTCTTCGAAGGCCGAGACAAGGAGCGTAACGGCGTCATAACCATTACCACCACCAAGTTTAGGAGCTGAACCATATTTAGTAGTGAACTCATCAACAAACCACTGTTGCATATCAGCTGGGGCAACATACCACAGACCAGTAAATAATTCTGGTTGATCGGTGAACATAAATCCTTCAATTGTAGTAAGAGGCATCTCAATCCCCGCCTCTTGTATCTGCTTGGCCAAAATCTCCAACTGAGGAGAAGCAAGAAGTAGAAGATAAGCGTCAGCCTGAAGACCTTTTACCTTCTGGATCGAGGTACGAAAATCTCGGACATCACTATTGTAACTCTCGGTAGCGACAATATTAACACCAGTTCCTCCTACTTTGTCGCGGAAAGAATTAGCTAAAGCAAGGGCGCCGGCCATATTTTGCTCGAAGAGAACGACATTCTTGATTCCTCGTTTCTCGAACTCCGAAAGCAAGACGTCAACTTCCTCGTAAGGTGGGGTCCAGTGAACGAAATTGTAATCACCAACAGCGACACTAGGGTCTGACGCAATACCGTTAAGGTGAGTAATCTTGTTTTGCTCAGCAATTGGAGCAATAGCGCTACCAACGGGAGAACCAAAAGAGGTCAAGGCATCAACCTTGTCAATAGAAATCAACTTATTGACTGCTGTTACCCCTTTAGTCGGGTCAAATTGATCATCTTCGAAAACGATCTTGTAATTATACTTAAGATCTGGATTACTCATGGCCTTGTCTAAAGCTAAGAGCATTGCGTTCTTATAAGGCTCTCCCAAAAAAGCGAGGTTGCCCGATAGAGGCAAAGTGGCCCCAATTGTGATAGTTGACCTCTCTCCAGCAGGCAGAGACGCTCCACTTCGGGTTTGCCAGTACCAAACACCGGCGATAATGAGAATTATCACGATAATTGCGACAATCCATTTTGCAGTTTTTGACATAAAATTATTTAAAATAGACTAAATTTATAATAATTAACCCTGTTGAGTAAAAATCTTTTAAGATTTTATGATGATAAATCACCATTACTCAACTGGGTAAACTATAGCAGAAAAGGTCGATCCCTAGCAAATAATGGCTTACCACCGTCTAAGGAAGAAACCCTTAAGGCGATCGAAAAGTTTGGGCCTATTTCCTTCTAAAATAGGGGCAGAGGTAGCCTCTTTTTTGGTTTCACTTACAAGATTCTTCTTAATGATCTTGGCCAATTGGTCGGCAATTTTGTACTTATTGGGCAAATTATAAAGAGACAAAGCAAAACTAATTTGCTCAAGATCAGGATTTACCAACTCACCCCTCTGCACCTGACCAAGAATATCTTCATTTGCTATCTTAATATTCCTCTTCAGTTCCTCCTTCTCTACCCCACCAATAACAACATTGCCATCCTCATTATTTTTAAACTGATCGAAGATATAAAACAAACCCTCAATATTCTTGGCCAGAGCAATAGCTTGCTCGGTGTAATAATCACGATTTTCCTCGAACTCGGCAGTCATCCTAGCCTTGAAGTCTTCTTTTATCTTCGCCTTAGTCTCTGGAACTACCTTTATTGATTTAAAAATGGTCTCGAATTCTTCAGCCCTTTTATTTTTATGTCCAAGAATTGTTGAGATAATAACCGAGTCTCGATTATTCTTGTCCTGCCAAAAAGTTTCTAAGTGGAGATTTTCCGAGTGGAGATCTGATTTTATTTTTTCATGCATATTTTTTTAAAAAACAAATTGCTAATTTTAATCTAAATAAGCTTCTAAGACCTTAGGGTCATGCCGTATCTTCTCAGGAGACCCTTCGGCAATAACCTTACCTGCATCCATAACGATAACATGGTCGGCAACATTAAGAGTGAAGTTCATATCATGCTCGATAAGAAGGATAGTCTCCCCTCTAGTTCTTAATTCGCGGAGCAATTCCTTAATCATATCGCGAAGCTCGGGAGTAACACCAGCAATCGGTTCGTCAAGAATCAAGAGATGATGGGGATTAATAAGAGATCGAATAATCTCAACCAAACGCTTCTGACCGAAGCTTAGGTCTCGAGCCGGTTTGTCCTTCATATGAGTCAAGCGGAATTTCTCTAAATACTCTTGCACAATCTTCTTTTTCTCTGCCTGACTCCGACCCAGACCAAAAACACTAGACCAAAAATTCTGATCTCGGTTGTCGAAGGCGATAAGCAAATTATCCTCGACACTCAAGTTAGCAAAAAGATGTGACTGTTGGAAGACACGCGAAATACCAAAATTAGAAATTATATCTGGTGAGAGGTGAGTAATTTCTCTCTCTTTGCCTAAGACAGGATCGAAGAGAAAAATTTTGCCACCATCTGGACGAATAACCCCTGAGATAAGATTAAAGACGGTAGTCTTGCCCGAACCGTTGGGGCCGATAAGAGCGGTGATCTCCCCCGGCTTAATGACAAAAGAACAATCAGCTACGGCTTGGACACCGCCAAAATGTTTCTTCAAATTTTCTATTTTTAATAATTCCATTTTTTATACTTACTACTTATTTCTTATTCCTGTTCCCATTATTCCAACTCGATTCGGCCCCAGAAGCCCTTAGGCCGGAAGACGAGAATGAGAAGCAAAAACAAAGCATAAATAATCTGACGCATCGGACCCAGAATAGAAGAAGGGAAACCGACGAAACGTAGGGCCTCCGGGATGAGAAGGAGGACAAAGGTAGCAACAACTGTCCCCTCAAGCGAGGCTAGACCGCCAACAATTACAATTGAGATGACCGGAATAATCTGCATCAGGGAAAAAGAAGATGGGTCGATAAAGGTAATATAATGAGCATAGAGTGAACCAGCCAAACCAGCAAAGAAGGCCGACAAAGCAAATGAGAAAGATTTAACCTTGAAAGTGTCCTTGCCTAAGATCTTAGTGGCCAGTTCATTGTCTCGTACCGCCTCTAATAATTTGCCAAAGGGCGAATCGGTAATCCGCTTAATTAAGAAATAAGTTGCGAGAACGATAACTGTAACCAAAAGCAAGTAACTAAAATTATTGTCAAAGCCAAAACCAAGAATCTCTGGTCGGGGGATCCCTGGCAGACCAAGTGGCCCTCGGGTCAAGCTATCCAAGTTAAGCATTAGACTGTAGATAACAAAACAGAATCCCATTGTAACCAAAGCAAGATAATCCCCCTTTATCCGGTGAGTCAAAAAAGACAAGACAAAACCCGAACCCATGGCCACTAACCCACCCGCCAAAAAACAAAGAAGGAAAGGCCAACCAACAATAGCCAGAAGAGCGGAGGTATAAGCCCCAAGACCAAAGAAGGCAATATGGCCAAGATTAAGAATTCCCGAGAAACCGACCGCCAACTGAAGCGACAAGCCCAAGATAAGGTAGATGCCGATTAGAATTAAAAGATGTATAAAATAAGCGGATAACATATTACTACTTATTACTTTTCTTAGCTCCTAATATTCCCTCCGGACGAAAGAGTAAGAAAACGAAAAGAATGACGAAGGCGATGGCGTCCTTATAAGAAGACGGCAACCACCAGATACCAATGTTCTCGGCCAGACCAAGAAGGAAAGCACCCAAGACTCCTCCGGCCACACTCTCAACCCCTCCAATAATAGAAGCGGTAAAACCTTTTATCATCAGCGAAGTTCCCATTGTCGGCTCAATATTCTGCTCAAGAGAAATTAAAACAGCGGCCACACCAGCGATCAACGAGCCAAGAGCAAATGACCAAGTATAAACACGCTCAGCCGAGATACCCACAATCTCCGCCACATCTTTATTATCAGCTACCGCCCGCATCGCCTTGCCTATCTTAGAATATTTCATAAAGACGAAGAGTAGAGCGAGTAAAGCGAGAGAAGTGAGAACAATAAAAATCTGTAAAGAGGTGATAATCACTGGACCAAAACTTAAGCCCTTCCCCAGCGTGAAGAAATTAATTGATTTAACGTCCGCCCCGAAGAAAATAAGATTAAGTGATTCTAAAATAAGCAAAACGGCCACACTCGCGACCAAGATAATAGTAGGTGAGGCTCGCCGGCGACGAAGCGGTCGATAGATGAGGGTATCAATCAAGACGCCAAAGACCGGACCGGACAAAATAGCCAAGAAAACAGCCAGCCAGAAGTTAAGACCCCACAGAGAGAAAAAGAGGTAGAGCATATAGGCCGACAGAGCGATCACTCCCCCGTGAGCAAAGTGCACAAATTTTACTGTCGAGTAGATCAGAGAAAAACCCGCCGCCACTAGAGCATAGATAGCACCAGCAATTAAACCATTAACTAAAATCTGATAAAACATTCTCCCTAATTCTACCAAAAAACCCCCGTGCATGCACGGGGGTTTTTTAAAAGATTTTAGATGTCAGCTGGTTTTTACTTAGAGAGGATATCAACTGGTGACAATTTACCATCTTTATATTCGAAATAATTCGAAATTGGTTGGAAAACTCGCTTATCAGAAAAACCACTACTAGCAACTTTAGACTGATAATTCTTTGTTTTCTTCATCTCAGAAATTATACAAGCCGAATCATTTTTCTCACAAAGAGAAATAGAACGGACGAGATAATTAAGCGAGTCATAACCCACACTAATCAACTCATAATCTGCACTTGTTGCTTCTGGATACCTTGTTGCAATAAATTTCTTAAATTCTTCATCAATAGCAAAAGTATAGCCAATAACACCCTCTAAAGACTCTTGGGAAGTACTTTCTATCACTTTTTCACTAAGACAATCACTAAGGGTACAGAAAACAGGAACAGAAAATCCCAATTCAGTTTTTTGCTTAAAAATAGAAATGTAATTACCCTCATAGGCAACAGAGGCAATAAATTGTGCTCCGAAATCTTTTGCTTTCAAAATCTGAGTGCGATAATCAGTATCAGTTGGGCTCAAAGTATATCCAACAAAAACACTATTTTCTCCCAAAATATTTTTTAATTCGGAGACACACTGTTCAGCAAATGGTAACTTGGGCCCAAGATAGGCAACCTTCTGAATATTGTTTTTCTTGGCGTAATTTGCAAAGTTACGACACTCAATCCCCGCGTCAAAAAATGTCTTAACACTTAAATCATTTTCTTCAACAATCTTAGGATCAAAAGCATCATAAAGAACAACTCTTCCCAATCTATCACCAATAGGAGCCACCGCCCCAGAAGGAGCTGTTAGATCAACAAAAAGAGCGTCGACTTGATCAATAGAAATGAGTTTGTTTGCAGCGCTTGCTGCCTTGTCAGCCAAGCCGGCGGAATCCTCTACTACTAAATTTACATCATAGCCATCTTTCTTGAGATCTTCTAAAGCAAGGGTTAGACCCTTCATCTCATTGTTGGCGATATTTGCACCGAAACCTGTCATTGACAAAATCGACCCAATCTTAATCGGACCCGTCTCAGCTGGAGTTGAGACTTTATTGGTTTGCCAGTACCACACTCCAGCCACAATGAGAATTATCACGATGATAGCGACAATCCATTTAGCAGTTTTTGACATAAATTCTTAATTAATGATTAGACTAATAATTTTTATAATTAGGTAAACAATAGCAAAAAGGGCTGATTTTTGCTAGTTTATAAGGGTGAAAGAGAAAACAGTAAAAATGGTAATAAAAAGCCTAAAAGAAGGCGGGGTTGGAGTTCTCCCGACCGACACTCTCTATGGTCTAGTGGGGCGAGCCGAGGACAAGAAAGCTGTAGCAAAGATAAAAAAACTAAAGCAAAGAAGCGCTGGTAAACCTTTTATCATCTTGATCTCTTCGTTAAAAGATTTAGAAAAATTCAGAGTTAAGTTAAACAAAGACGAGAAAAAGATTTTAGAAAAATTTTGGCCGGGGCCCGTCAGTGTGGCTCTCTCTCCTAAGCTCTCCTTCCGGTGGCCAAAAAATAAAATATTAGTTGAAATTATAAAAAAGACTGGCCCCCTTGTCGCACCCTCCGCCAACCCTGAAGGTCTAACCCCAGCGAGCACTATTACTGAAGCTAAGAAATATTTCCCCGTAAAGTCGCAAGGCTCCCACGGGGCAAGCGAAGAGATAGACTTTATTATTAGTGCAGGGAAAAGGTTATCTGGTCAGCCTTCTACTCTAATTTCTCTTAAAAACGGGCAAGTAGAGATAATTAGGCAAGGTCGCGCCCGCCTCTCGCCGCTGACCCTTGAGAGGTTGTTCAAAGGGTCGGCGGCAAAAAAATAATTAATAAATAAAAAAAATGGAAACTATAAATTACGAAGAATTTAGCAAGATTAAATTAAGAGTGGTTGAGATACTCTCAGCCGAGCGAGTTGAAGGCTCAGAGAAACTTCTTAAATTAGAAGTGAGTTTAGGTGAGCCCTTCGACCTTGCTCAGGGTAAAAAAACTCGCCAAATTATCGCCGGCATTGGTAAGGCCTATGAACCAGAAGCTCTAATTGGAAAGAAGATCATAATCGTAGCCAACCTCGAACCAAGGAAACTAATGGGATTAGAGAGCCAAGGAATGCTCCTCGCGGCCTCGACCGAAGACCAAGGGCCAATTTTGCTTATCCCCGATAGTGACATTGACCCCGGAGCTGAAGTCAGGTAAATTAAGGAGGAATTATAAGTATTAATAACCCTCGCTGAGCGAGGTTAAATCCCGCTTGGCGGGACAAATAAAATTATGGAAGAAAGTAAAAGTTCTTGGTTAGTCCCCTCTGCTATTGTCATCTGTCTATTGTTGATTGGCGGAGCTGTTTATTACAAAGACATCAGAGTTGAAGATGGCTCTGATACAAAAAATAATATTCCCTCCGAAATAAACCAGATCCTAAAGGTAGATACCGGAGCAAAGATTGACGCCTTCCGACCAGTCGACGACACCGATCATGTCCGTGGTCTAACAACTGCTCCTATTAAGCTGGTTGTCTATACTGACCTCGAATGCTCCGCTTGCAAATACTTCCACCAACAACTCCAAGCCGTAGAGAAGGAATATGTAGACACCGGTAAGGTCGCCATTGTTCTCCGCAATTTCCCTCTCGATGTACTCCATGACAAGGCTCGCGAAGAAGCTCTCGCGACAGAGTGCGTCAACGAACTTGGTGGTAATGATAAATACTGGCAATTCGTCGATAAAATTTTCGAGATCACTCCTTCTAACGACGGTCTAGACCTTGCCAAACTTGGTGAGACAGCTAGTGCTCTCGGTATCGAAACAAAAGGCTTCGAAGCTTGCATGACTGCCAAGAAGTATGCTGACAATATTGAGAAGAGTGTCCAAGAAGCCGTGGCCCTAGGAGCTCAAGGCACACCGTTCTTCGTTATTACAACCGAAGACCAAGTCATCCCTATCTTTGGTGGTTTGCCAGCTGAAACTCTTAGCCTCGCTTTCGATCTCTTGCCGACACCAGAAACCTCAGCTAGCACCACTAGCGACACCGCCACCGGAACAGAGCCTGTCGTCAGCGAGTAACTTAAATTAAGCTCAAACAAAAAGCCCCGCGCGCACGCTAGGGGCTTTTTGCCTCTCGCACACACACAGGGCGACGAACTCACAACTTACCGAGGAAGATTCGCTTTGGCCAGCTCAGCCGGCAGGTTCCCCATTTTGACAATATAAGAACCTCCGACGGTAAACGGCACGCGATCGAAGTACTTACTCTCCGAGTTAATCTTGATCTCGAGGATGTATGCCTTCTTATGATCAAGCGTGATCAACGGCGAGTACATCTCGTGTGGCGGATGATTACAGTCAGTCATCGCCAGCCGAGTGTTATTACCGTCGCAATCCGCAGACAGATCTGGGTTGTTCCGAAACAGCACCACAGCCTGTGACCCACCGATATCCTTCACTTCAATCACATCCCGCCAGCCGAGGTCGATGACCTCGAACGGCTGGTCGGAAATCTCAGTAGTGACTTCAATGGTGGATTTGTCTTTTGGAACCACCCACCAATCGCAAAACACCCCGAATCCTAAGAAAAACACTACTACTAGCAAACTCACCACTAGGGCAATCTTCCGGTCGCTCATTCTTTTATCCTCCGGCCAATGGCCTGTTTTTATCTTCCTCTTTGATTCTCAAAGGCGTACATCGCCTTTTCATTCTGTTTTCAATTATACACCTAAAAAATATATTTGTCAATAATCCCCTTTTCTACAACCAAGCGAGGGTTGACCCGACTAAACAACCTCGCGGAGCTACGGCCAGCTGGTTTTTGCCATCCTTTGTTCGAAGAACTATGGCAAAATGGCCGTCGCGGAGAGTAAGAAAACCCCTCGCTGGAGGGGTTTTCTGTGTCTTTCAGTCGGGTCAACCCGAGCTTCTAATAGCCTTGCAATCTCTTAGCTTTATCGTTCTGTCTTATCTTGTCATGAGCCTTCGCCTCAATCTGGCGGATACGCTCACGAGTGACACCGAACTCCTTACCAACCTCTTCAAGCGTACGCATAACACCGTCCTTAAGGCCATGGCGCATCTCAAGAATTCTTTGCTCCTTAGCTGTTAGTTCCCCCATAATCTCATCGATCTGGTCACGCAAAATTCGACGAGAGGTGTCTTGGTCAGGCGAAGCAATTTTGTCATCGGCAATAAACTCACCCAAAGAACTCTTGTCATCATCGTCATCAGTCGACTTATCTAGACTTGCCGTGCTCTGATCTATTTTCTCAATTGTATGAATTTTTTCTACATCTAGTCCCATCTCCATAGCAATCTCTTGTGGTAAGGGATCACGTCCTAGATCTTGAGCCAGACGACGAAAGACTTGCTTATATTTGGCGATAGTCTCTACCATATGCACAGGGATACGAATAGTTCGAGATTGATCAGCCAAAGCTCTCGTTACTGCTTGACGTATCCACCAAGTAGCATATGTCGAGAATTTATAACCCTTACGCCAGTCAAATTTCTCCACCGCCTTGAAGAGGCCGATATTACCTTCTTGGATAAGATCAAGCAAAGTTAGATCCTGACTGCGACCAATATATTTCTTAGCAATAGAAACGACAAGACGCAAGTTGGCCCGAGCGAGATCCTTCTTGGCATCCTCATCGCCTTCTAAAATTTTCTTGGCTAAATCTTTCTCTTCGTTGCCAGTCAATAATTTGTGACGACCAATTTCTCGCAAATACATCTGAACCGAGTCAAGAGAGACATCGCCACGGCCGCCCTTAATCTTCTGGTCAATCTTAATATCTGAATCAAGCAAACTCCCCTCTTCGAGAATATCTATCCCCGCTTCCTCGAATTTGGTATAGAGCTCATCGAGAAAGATAATATCATTTTCAATATTAGGGAACTCCTTAAGAATTTCTGAATAGGTAATAAAGTGTCGAGACTTACCCTTAGTAACTAGAGTTTCAACTTTCTGCGCCATCTTCTCTTCGACAGAAAGGCCCTTCTTCTTCAAAGTGGCGACTTCTTTTTTATTAATAACAAAACCTTTTTTCTTGGACACCTTTTTCTTTGCGACTTTCTTGGTCACTTTTTTTGCTGTCTTCTTTACCGCTTTTTTGGTTGTCTTCTTTTTGGCAATCTTCTTAACTGCCTTCTTGGCCACTTTTTTAGCAATCCTCTTTTTGGCAACTTTCTTAACTGCCTTCTTGGTTGTCTTCTTTTTGGTCGGTGTTTTAGTTTTTTTCTTCATATTTATTTGTCCCTTTTGGCGGGATTTTTAAAATTATTAATGGCTAAAGTTAGATCTTGACACTTTTTTAAATTGAGGCTAAGAGCTTCATTATCCCCATCTTTCTCAGCCAGATGTACCGCCCTAAGAGCCAATTGCAACTCCTCCTTGAGCTGTTCCTCTTGCCAAGATAAGGCAAGACTCACAACCTCTTTTATCAAATCACTGCTTGGATCATACACCAATTCTGCAGCTAAGGCGAGTCTATCGCTATCCTTTTGGTACTCCTCTTTTTTCTTAAGAAATTTTTCTGTCTTGAGCAAGTCTGGTAATTTTTCATCAACCGCCCCGCTCCCTTCCTTCGCAACCAAAAGGAAATATAAGCCAAACAACCTCTCTTCAATAAGATGGGCCCTGGTCAACAAAACTTTTTTCTCCTCACCTTCTTTGGCTAATGATCCAGACCCCTCGGGATCAACTTTTATCTTCTGCAAGTCAGACCAGATTGCATCTTCACTAATATTAAGTAAGTTAGATAATTTTGCGACAAAATGAGCCTGCTCCATCTTTTTATCCAACGCCTTAATATAAGGCAGGACATAAGTGTTGATAGCTAAATTTAGATCAAGATCTTTCTTCCCCTCTTCTTGAGAAGCGTCAATCATAAAATCGATATAATGCTTTGCCTCCTTAATCGCCTCAAACCAAATGTTTGGGTCAGACCTAATGACATCAGCTGGGTCTTGACCCGTTGGCAACTTGGCAATCTTTACCATTAAGCCTTCACTCCGTAGCAAATCAATAGCCCGCCGCGAAGCCGAGAGACCAGCAAGATCGTAGTCGTAAGCCAAGACAACGTTATCGGTCAATCTCTTAATAAGTTGCACATGAGCTTCGGTCATTGCTGTCCCCGAAACTGCCACCGTATTAGTTACTCCTACTTGATGAGACATTAATAGATCCATCTGCCCCTCGACAAAAATGCAAAAATCTTTTTGTCTCATGGCTTGTTTAGCCCGGTCGTAACCATAGAGAATTCGAGATTTGTCGTATAACTCTGTCTGTGGTGAGTTTATGTACTTCGCGATATCTTCTTGCTTGTCGCCAAACATTCTCCCAGAGAAACCGACAACCTTACCATTAGGATTAAAGAGGGGGAACATTATCCGCGAGCGAAAACGGTCATAAGCTCGCCCTTGACCCGCGTGGCCAGACTGAGCGACGACGACACCAGTCTTAAGCATCTCATCTTCGTGATAACCACGACCGATAAGATACTCACTTAGACTTCGCCAAGAATCAGGAGCAAAGCCTAGACGCCAAGACTTGATTGTCTCTTTAGTCAAACCACGGTCATAGAGATAAGCTAAAGCCTCCGGATTCTCTACTAATTTTTTAAAATAAAAGTTAGTAGACTCATCGAGTAAGGCTGGCAAACGATTATCAATTTTAGGCGCTCGAGCCAAAGGTTCTAATTCAACCCCCGCCCGTTCCGCCAAAGTCTTAAGAGCCTCTAAGAAATCGAGACCTTCTATTTCTTGGACAAAGGTAATAATATCCCCCCCGCGATTACAGCCAAAGCAATGATAAGAACCACGAGCTGGCGAGACAAAAAATGACGGAGTCTTCTCATTGTGAAAGGGGCAACAACCACGATAGTTGATACCAGCCTTTTCTAATTTCATATAGGAGCTAACTACGTCAAAGATAGAGAGCTTCGATTTTATTTGTTCAACCGAAGAAGCCATTATTTTTACTATATACTTTTTATCGTGTTTACCCTAACCCGCCAGACCTTGGGCTCCCTTAAGGTCTGGCGGGGGGTGGGGTTAAGCAAGGTCCTCTTCTTTAGCCTTGATTTGCTCCTCGTAAGAAGCATCAGCGAGAGCCTGTTGGGCTATTTCTTCTTCTCGTCCATAATTAGGGATCAAGCCAGTACCAGCCGGAATAAGACGACCAATAATGACATTTTCCTTAAGACCGCGAAGTCGATCTACCCCACCACTAATAGAGGTATTAATGAGAACCTTAGTTGTGTGTTGGAAGGAAACGGCAGACAAGAAGCTCGAGGTTGAGAGGGCAACTTCAGAGATACCAAGGAGAACAATATCAGCAGTAGCCTCTTCTTTACCGGCCGAAGACATTAACTCATTTTCTTCAACCAATTCAACCTTCTCAATAATTTCGTTGGCAACAAACTTCGTATCGCCAGGATCCTTAACTTTACGGCGAGAGAACATTTGCTTTACAATCAATTCGACATGCTTGCGAGAAATATTAACACCCTGTAATTCATAAATAGCATTAATCTCCTTCATAATATAGTCCTCAGCAGCATCCTTGCCAGCCAACTTGAAGAGAGGGAGCAACTCAGCCGGACCATCAGTCAATATCTCTCCCTTCTTAATCTTAGAGCCCTTCTTAACTAAGACGGTTCTGATGAACGGTACACTATACTCGACGGTACTATCACTTGCCTTCTTTCTGTGTTCAGGATCAACGAGAACAGTAATAATGTGCTCTTTGCCAGTATTCTTAACTTCTTGGACTTCTCCAGACAAAGTAGCGATCAAGGCCGAGTTCTTAGGAATACGTCGCTCGAAAATTTCTTCGACTCGAGGCAAACCACCGACAATGTCAACACCTCCAGTACTAATACCTCCAGTATGCTTTGTTCTCATTGTTAACTGAGTTCCTGGTTCACCAATAGCCTGCGCCGCAATAATACCAACAGCTTGACCCAGAGCAACAATATTCCCCCGACCCATATCTAAACCATAACATTTCTGACAAACACCTTTTACTGACTGACAAGACAAAGGAGAACGAATCCAGGCCTCCTCGGCACCAGCCCCTTCTGCTTGTTCGGCATCCTCTTTGGTGAGGAAAGATCCCTTCTTAAAGAGAACTTTGCCATCAGAAGAAACAAGGTCACGAGCCAGGTATCGGCCCTTAATTAGATTAGCAATCCCACTATCAAGAGCTGAGACATTAGCCTTAGAGACATACTTACCTTCTTTGTCATTACAGTCTTCTTCGGTCACGATAACATCTTGAGCCACATCCACCAATTTACGAGTCATATAACCAGCCTTAGCGGTATTAAGCGCTGTATCGGCTAAGGTCTTACGAGAACCGTGAGTAGTAATGAAGTATTCAAGTGGCGAGAGACCCTCCTTATAAGAAGGTATAATCGGAAAATCGATCAAACGCCCGGCCGTGTTCACAATCAAACCCTTCATACCGGCCATCTGCACAACCTGACTCACCGAACCTCGAGCCCCAGAATCAATCATATAAGAAACTGAGCCGTCGACAGGCAAGGCGTCAGGGACAATTTTTTCTACTTTATTCTTGGCACTATTCCAAACTTCGATAACCATACGATAACGCTCGCTCGCTGAGAGAAGGCCGTCGTCATAATTGGACTCAATTGTTTGGACATTCTTCCTGGCTTCAGCGATAATTTCTCCCTTACCCTCTGGAACCTGAACATCGTCGATACCCCAGGTAGTACCGGAGACGGTAGCATACTTGAAACCAATGCTTTTAATCTTGTCGAGAACAACAGCCGATTCGACAACACCATAACGAGCAATAATCTCGTCGACAAGCTTAGAGATAGCCTTACCGCCAATTTCTTTATTTAAGTAAGGATAATCCTTAGGCAATTTATTATTGAAGAGCAGACGGCCAACCGAAGTCTCGAACACACCGCCAGCGAATTCAGCGTAACGTTCCTTATCAGTTGCTAAGACCTTAATCTTGGCACGCAAATCTACTCCACCAAAATCATAGGCCAAGATTGCATCATGAGGAGTGGCAAAGAATTTACCTTCCCCTTTAACACCTTCAGCTAATTTTGTTACCCAATAACAACCCAAGACAACATCAAGGCGCATGTTAACAACCGGGTCTCCACTGCCTGGTTTCAAAAGGTTACGATTGGCAGCAATAATTTCTCTTGCTTCCTTTTGCGCTACAGCCGAGAGAGGAACGTGAACAGCCATCTGGTCACCATCGAAGTCAGCATTAAAAGCAGCACAAGTTAGAGGGTGCAATTGAATAGCGTTACCTTCAATAAGGATAGGCTGGAAAGCTTGAATACCCAAGCGGTGCAAAGTAGGAGCTCGGTTTAACATCACGAACTTATCTTTAATAACATCCTCGAGAATAGCCCAAACTTCTTGCACTCCTTCGTCAATAAGACGGCCAGCTCCTCTAATGTTGTAAGCTAGTTCTTGGTTAAGAATCTTGGATATAACAAAGGGTCGGAAAAGTTCCAAAGCCATCTGCTTTGGCAAACCACACTGATCAAGTGATAATTCTGGACCAACGACGATAACCGAGCGACCAGAATAATCGACACGCTTACCAAGTAAGTTCTGACGAAAACGACCTTGCTTACCCTTAAGGTTGTCAGCGAGGGACTTAAGAGGACGACGTTGAGCTTGACTCATGGCACCGTCTCCACCACCTTGACGCATAGCGTTGTCTAAGAGAGCGTCGACAGCTTCTTGCAAAATACGCTTCTCATTGCGCAAAATAACTTCTGGCGCACTTAACTCCATTAATTTCTTAAGACGATTGTTGCGGTTAATAACTCGACGATAGAGATCATTAACATCAGAAGTAGCATGACGACCACCATCAAGAGCCACCATCGGGCGAAGGGCTGGCGGAATTACAGGGATAACCTTAAGAAACATCCACTCTGGACGAACCCCCGAACGAGAAAGAGAACGCGCTAAATTGTAACGCTTTTGCAATTTCGGTCGCTCTAAGGAGGTAGCCTTTGCTAATTTAGCCTCAAGTTCCTCAGCCAATTTTTCTAAATCAAGATCACGGAAAACTTGGTAAATCGCCTCTGCTCCCAAACTTGCTTCAAAGACAGGTCCATACTTAAGAGACCAACGATGATAAGTTATCTCATCAATAACTCGCCAAGGTTCGATACTCTCAACTTGACGTTTGGTCTCAACGAAAGCATTCTTAAGTTTCTCTTTCTCTTCTTCAGACTTGACTACCTTGATCTTCTGTTTGTATTCACCATCAAGCTCCTTAAGAATCCTAACCTTATCCTCGTCACTAACCTTCGTAATAATATATCCAGCAAAATAAATAATTTTTTCAATATCAGAGACACTTAAGCCAAGCAATAAGCCAATACGACTTGGGACACCTCGCACAAACCAAATGTGCGCCACCGGGCTGGCCAGCTCGATGTGACCCATACGCTCACGACGAACAATAGAACGAGTAACCTCAACTCCACATTTCTCACAGACAATATCCTTGTAACGAATACGCTTGTACTTACCGCAATAACATTCATAATCCTTCTCTGGACCAAAGATACGCTCGTCAAAGAGGCCACCACGCTCTGAGCGTCCTGAGCGATAATTGATAGTCTCGGGCTTAGTTACTTCTCCATAGGACCAGTCTAGAATTCTGTCTGGTGAAGCCAACTTAATCGTCACCGCGTTAAAGTCGGAAGCTTTATCAAGAGGACGAGCCGGTCGCTTAATAGGAGCAAGCTCTTCATCCAAGTCGATAGGCAATTCGGTCTCAATGTTTTTATTTAAATCTTTCATTGTTTTTTTGATGATGACGATTAATTAATCAATTTGCTTCAACTCAATGTCCATAGAGAGACCTCGGAGCTCGTTCAACATAACATTGAACGAAGCTGGAATATTCGGCTGCTTGACTGGTTCTCCTTTAACAATAGAATCGAAAGCTGACGACCGACCGACTATATCGTCAGATTTAATAGTTAACATTTCGCGCAAGACATTGGCGGCTCCATAACCCTCCAAGGCCCAGACCTCCATTTCTCCAAAACGCTGTCCTCCTCCTTGAGAACGACCTCCGAGTGGCTGTTGGGTAATTAGAGAGTAAGGACCAATCGAACGCATATGAATCTTATCCTCAACCATGTGGTTAAGCTTAAGCATATACATCTGACCGATAGCAATTCGCTGGCCAAAATTATCACCTGTTCGTCCATCATAGAGCTCAGTCTTGCCATCTTCGTCCCAACCGGCGGCAACAAGTTCAGCCTTAATCTCTTCTTCTGTTACACCAGTAAAGACTGGGGTAATAGCTTGATAATCTAAAGTATGAGCAGCAAGACCTAAGTGCATTTCGAAAATCTGTCCCAAGTTCATACGGGAAGGCACACCAAGAGGAGTAAGAATAACATCCACAGGGCGACCGTCGGCCATATATGGCATATCTTCTACTGGTAAAATTTTAGAGATAACACCCTTGTTGCCGTGGCGACCAGCCAACTTATCTCCCGCCTCAACATTACGAAGCTGAGCGACCTGAACTCTTATCTTCTTAATGATACCAGACTCCAACTTGTCACCTCGCTCACGAGAAAAGACCTTGATACCAATAATTCTTCCCTTACGGCCATGAGGCATACGCAAAGAGGTATCTTTAACATCACGAGCTTTATCACCAAAGATAGCTCGGAGTAGACGCTCTTCTGGAGTTAATTCTGTCTCCCCTTTTGGTGTAATTTTACCAACCAAGATATCGTTAGGTCCAACCTCAGCTCCAACGCGGACAATACCGTCCTCGTCTAAGTTCTTAAGTTTGGCCTCTCCAACATTAGGGATATCGTGAGTTGTTAATTCTGGTCCTAGCTTAGTATCGCGGACATTAGATTCGAATTCCTCAATATAAACAGAAGTAAACTTACTATTCTTAACAAGATTCTCTGACAAAATGATAGCATCTTCATAATTGGAACCGTTGAAAGGCATGAAGGCAACTAAAACATTCTGACCAAGAGATAGCTCTCCGTCTACAGTAGATGAGGAATCAGCTAGAATTGTCCCCTTCTTAACCTTGTCGCCGATATTAATTAATGGACGATGGTGGAAACAAGTAGAGTCATTGGTCATCTTGAAGTTGGCTAGATCATAAGCGTCCTCTTTGCCATCCTCCTTTTTAACAACAATAGCTCGACCATCAACCTTCTTGATAGTACCAGCATTAAGAGCAACAATTAGACGCCCAGAATCATGAGCGGCCTTCTCTTCCATACCCGTCGAGACGAGAGGTAACTCAGGAATAACACAAGGGATAGACTGCTTCTGCATATTCGAACCCATAAGAGCTCGGTTGGCATCATCGTGTTCAAGGAAAGGAATCATTGAGGTGGCCACGGAGTAAGCTTGGTTAGGAGCCACGTCAATAAATTGAACTTCGTCGCGACGAACCAAACCCGGCGCCGCGTTACGGCGAGCCTCAACATATTCATCCAACAACTGACCACTCTCATCATAATTTACTCCAGCATGAGCGACCACGTATTTTTCTTCTTCAAGAGCGTTGAGGTGAACAATCTCGTCAGTAATCTTACCGTTAACCACTTTGCGGTAAGGAGCTTCAATAATACCGTAATCATTAACTCGGGCGTAAGCAGAAAGGTGGACGATCAAACCAATGTTTGGACCTTCTGGTGTGTGAATAGGACAAACCTTACCATAGTGCGAAGAGTGCACGTCACGAACTTCAAGACCGGCCCTCTCACGAGTAAGACCTCCCGGCCCAAGAGCAGACAAAGTGCGCAAATGCTCAAGCTCGGCCAAGATGTTCTCTTGGTTCATAAATTGTGACAACTGGTTTGTCGAGAAGAACTCCTTAAGGCGAGCCTGGAGTGGTCGTGGACTAATAATCTGCACCGGCAAGACTGTCATAACATCGACAGTCGACATACGGTCTTGAATATTACGCTTCATCTGCATCATACCCACCTTCATCTTCGTCTGGAGCATTTCGCCAACACAACGAACGCGACGGAAGCCTAAGTGATCAATGTCGTCCTCCTTAGCTCCTTTTGTTGTATTGAGAGTAATTATTTGGTTTATGATTAAAACGAGGTCGTCGAAAGAAAGAACCCTTCTCTCCGCCTCAACTTCATCAGTCTTCAATTCGAAGCGCTGATTAAAACGAGCTCGACCAACAACAGATAGGTCGTACTTCTCTCGAGAAAACAGGGTGCTAACAAACTCTTTAGAGTTAGCTGGAGTTGCTAGGTCGCTATCACGCAAACGCTTATAGATCTCTACATAAGAATCAAGGGCTGTCTTGGCCGTATCTTTGGCCAGAGCCTTCTCGATGTAAGTAGTATCCATCTTGGCGTCAGCAAAAGCCTTGATTAGGAATTCGTCAGTTACGGCCTTCCCCTCTTTATCAGCAAAGACTCGCAAAAGTGAGGTAACGGGGAACTTGCGCTTGCGGTCAATACGAACATAGATAACATCATCGATCTCTGTCTCTAGCTCAATCCAAGCTCCACGAGCTGGGATAATTTTAGCACCAAAGAATTTGCGTCCCTTAATCTCATTAGCTGTGAAGAAAACACCAAAAGAACGCGCCAATTGTGGCACGATAACTCGTTCGATACCGTTAACGATAAAGGTCCCGTGAGCCGTCATCAGGGGAAAATCAGCCAAGAAAATCTCTTGCTCCTTCTCCTGCTCCATTGATTTATTTATAAGCTTTACTCGTATCCTAAGCGGGGCGTCGTAAGAGAGATTGTTGTCGCGAGCATAATACTCATCATACTTTGGTTCATCAAGTTGGAAGCCAACAAACTCTAGGGCAAACTTCTTCTCAGAATAGTCACAGATAGGAGAGAACTCCTTGAAGAGTTCTTTAAGACCAGACTTGATTAACCATTCGTAAGAGCGTTTTTGGACTTCGACCAGATCGGGCATTGTCGCTAGTGGTTTCTTATACCGAGCGAAATATTTCTTTTTCATTAACAGTTGGTGATTAAAATTAAGGAAAGCTTATAAAAATAAATGCCAACGCCTTGGGCCTGAACCCAAAGCAAACCGCCGATTAAACCTGCAGAAGCAGGTTGTGACGGAATTTAGAAAAAAGTTTTTGGTAGCAAGCTTAAACGGCTAAAACTCAATCTTGCTGTACTAGCCATTATAATAAAGGAATCATTACCAAATGTCAAATCCCTCCCCTGTCAAGAGCCCAAAACTGTGGATAACCCTGAGCGAAGCGATGGATCAATGGTCGTATGACCATAACCCGTAGTCTTTGCGAGTTGAGCAATGGTCGTATGACCATAACCCAATCCTTACTTTTTCCTCACTTTCCACTTCTCAATCTCGGCGTGATGACCAGAGAGAAGAACCTTGGGGACTTTGTAAGATTTTAACTTACCAGCAGAATCTTTAACTTTAAAAACTTCAGGGCGAGTATAAGTCTCAGAGCTTGAGACCCTTTTCTCTTCAAGCGAAACGTCATTGCCTAAAACACCGGGGATCTGCCGAGCGATAGAATCAATCATCACCAAGGCTGGCAACTCTCCACCGGTTAAGACATAGGGGCCAATAGAAATTTCCTCTGCGCGCAAAATCTTCTTTACTCGAGCATCAATCCCCTCGTAATGTCCGCAGATAATTATGATATGGGAATATTTTTTTGAATAATTCTCAGCAATCTTATTAGAAAAAGTTTTGCCCGCCGGACTCGTGATAACAACTTTACTTTTGGCTCCTCGGATTTTTTTCTTCGCCGCTCTAACTGCCCGAATGATAGGCTCCACTTGCATTACCATCCCCGGCCCTCCTCCATAAGGTCGCCCATCCACCTTCTTGTGTTTGTCGAGAGAATAGTCACGAGGATTATAAAGGTTAACCTTAATTTTCTTCTCCTTCTGTGCTCGCCAAAGCATCGAACTGTTTAGGTACGAGTCGAAACTCTCAGGGAAAATGGTAATGATATGGAAGTTTAACATTTTATACTCTACACCTGTCTCAATATTGATATTAAGCCCACCAAGTGTTAATCAATTAATTGCTTCCGCCACCTACGACCACGGTCATGCTAGTTTGGACTAATCCAGTATTGCAAGGAGCTTTTATACATCTAACCCCATTATCTACAGTAAACCTAACTGTATAAGTCCCCGCTTGAGAATAAGCATGAGTAAAAGTTGAAGACTGATTAATCACATTAGAGACAGAGCTACCCGAAGCTTGTGGAGAAGCAGTATTATCACCCCAATCAACCGCATAAGTTAAATTAGTGTTGGTTGGAGCAGTAACTTCGACTTGCCAAGTTCCGGTAAGGCCGACACTAATTGAAGTTGGGCCCGAAACAGACTTTATAGTAATAGCGCTAGGATTGTTGTCGTTACTTCCACAGAGAGCGAGTCTCTCTTCTGGACCAAACATTCCTGTTGCCCGAAAATTATTATCTCTTTGCCAGTTCATAAGAGCAGATCTTGTCATGGGACCAAACCAATCTGTTGATTTAGCAAGATTAAGATAACCACTAGCACGAAGCCAATCTTGAAGTAAGACAACATCCTTCCCGTTAGAATTATAAGACAAATCTTTGTTATAAGGACAAGTTTGTGGTTGCTGACTTTGTAAGAGAGCAATCTGCCTCTGTAAGACAAGGACCTGAGCCCCCAATTGAGCCAAAAGAGTGCTATTATCCACTGCTCCATAAGAAAGAGCTGGAGTAGCAAGAAGAGCCAACAAGAGAATGCTTAAGATATATTTTTTCATAATTTATTATAATTAACTATTAGTAATTAGGGTTAAAAAGAGGTTTTTAGACCAACAAAAAACTGTACCATAATTATAGCACAGTTTCTTGTTCTTGAGAAGCTCTAAAAATTAGAGATCCTTAAGGTCGTCCATCGCCGCATCAACAGAACTAGCAGCGCTAGGGGCATCAGTCATCCCTTCGGAGCGGACTGGGCGAGTAGAACCTTCTGGTTCGTTGATCTTAAGATTGACGCGAGCATTGAACTTCATGCCAACAACACGGAGAAGAGTGCGGATAGCCTTGGCCGTATTGCCTTGGCGACCGATGATCTTACCCATATCAGCCGGATCAACTTCGAGAGTCATTAAGACACCCATCTCATCTACCTTGCGGTCGATTTTCACGGCCTCAGGTTTGTCGACAAGTGCTTTAACAACAAAGTCGAGGAATTCTTGATCTTGGTGCATTGCTGTAAATCTTTTGTTTCTGATAATCTTTCGACCTGATTAACTCCCCTAATAATAGAAGAAGTGGAATTAATTGTCAAAATAAAAAGCCGTAGGTGCGCATGCACCTACGGCTCGTGACTCTTCTGTTTCGACTAAAGGTGAGGCAAAGGAAGTAGGGGTACGAGGACGTTCGTCACCGTACTACGATACAACTCATCTTCTTGCTTCATCGTTGTGTATCGCCACCCATCTTTACCCTCAATAAAGATCCTTATATCACTTGAGAGGGTAAGGTCCCGGCACTCAACATCAGGCATTGTGTCTCCTTCGGGCTCGTGAACCTTCGTTACGATATAAACCTCGCCGTCAGTTCCGAAGACCAGATCGCCTGCATCCAAAGATGCAAATGCCGTCATCTTGTCGCTATATTCTTGTGTGGACTTGATAAAATCAAGCAAAATATCACGCTCATTTTCAAGAGATATGATTTTGTCATTTGCTAACCGGATAGTCCTACAATCAGTAATATTTGACGCTATCCCCAAAAGACAGGTTAAACAACTGACACAGAAGAATAATTTGCCATTAAACTTCATTCCTTCTTTCACAGACCAAAAGAAGAGATAGCCGATCGAAAAAGCAAAAATAATAACGAATGCCAGATAAAACATCCCAATCACCTCCTTTCAGAGAGTTTGAGTTAAAGGTTACAAGGAACAAAAGATACCTCTTTATTACTGGCACAAAATAATTAAGTTGTCAAAAGTCAAAACCTAAAGTAAAACCCCCTACCGTATGGTAGGGGGTTGTTTTAAAAATTATTCAGCAGGTTTTTCTTCTGGGACAGGTGTCTCAGCGACTTCTTCGGTAGGAACTTCGGCAACCGGCTCAGCTGGAGCTTCTTCGACAGCAGAGGTCTCTTCTTCTTTTGCCTCTTCGGCTTTCTTGGCCTCAGCGGCAGCTTCTTTGTCCTTAGCGGCTTTCTCTTCGGCAGCCTTAGTTGCAGCAACAGCTGCGGTCGCCTTCTTGCCTAATTTCTTAGAAGAAACGTCCACGGCCTTACCTTCAACAATGCCATTCTTTACTAGGAGATTGTTTACAGTCTGAGAAGTCTGAGCACCGACGGACATCCAATATTTGATACGGTCAGCCTTGAGTTCAGTCTTTTTATTACGAGCATCATGAGAACCGACGACCTCAATAGCCTTACCGCTCTGAGCCGCCTCTTTAGAATCAACAACGACGACCCGGAATGAGGGGTCGTTCTTGCGTCCAACTCGTTGTAATCTAACCATTAACATGTAGGGGAAATATAGCAAAATAAGAGGAAAAGGTCAATGTTTTATGCTATAATCACCAAATGATAAAGAAAAAAACCGAACTCCCTAAGAAGGAGAAGATCTCTATAGATAGCGAGACGCTTGAACTTCCCTTCCCTGAAGGTGTCGTGGCCGAGGCCGAAGAGATTGCCAGAAAGGGACAAAAGAGTATTGAAGAAGAGGCCAAAAATCGACGTGATTTCCGCAATGTTCTAACCGTAACCATTGACCCAGTGCGGGCCAAAGATTTTGATGATGCTATTTCTATTCGGGAAACTAAGCCAGGAATTTTCGAGATTGGTGTACATATCGCCGATGTCTCCTTCTACGTGCGCCCGGGCACCAAGCTTGACGCCGAAGCTCGCTTGCGCGCCACCTCAATCTATCTGACCAATCGCGTGATCCCTATGCTCCCGCCCGCTCTCTCTGATGACCTTTGTAGTCTTAAGGAAGGGGTCGACCGTCTCGCCTTCTCGGCCGTCTTCACCCTCGACGACAAGGCAAATATTTTAGATCAATGGTTTGGCCGAACCATTATTAATTCGAACAAACGTTTTACTTACGAGGACGTTGAGAGAATCATCGAAGCAAAAGAAGGGCTCTATGTTAAAGAATTAACCAAGCTCAAAGATCTCGCTGATAAATTAGATAAGAAGAAGATTAAGGCTGGCGCCCTCGCCTTCGAAGAGGACGAATACGCTTACGAAGTAGATGCCGAAGGTAAGCCAATCTCCATAATGAAGGCCGAGCGCCTCGAGAGTCACAAACTAGTCGAGGATTTCATGCTTCTCGCCAACAAACAAGTAGCGGAATATGTCTCTAAATTAGTAAAAAATCGCGACCACTCTTTTGTCTACCGTATCCACGATACCCCCGACCCAGAGAAGCTAAAAGATTTCTTACGCTTTATCAAGCTCTTCGGCCATAAAATAGAAAATGATTCTAAAAGACTGTCACCTCTGGCTCTCAATAGTTTTCTCAAAACCCTTGATGGCTTACCCGAAGAAGATGTTATCAATGATGCCGCCGTCCGCTCTATGAGTCGGGCAACTTACTCCACCAAGAATATTGGGCACTTCGGTCTTGCCTTCAAGCATTACACTCACTTCACCTCCCCTATCCGTCGTTACCCAGACCTCGTCGTCCATCGACTTCTTGATCTGTACTTAAATAAGAAAAAGGTTGAGGCCAGCGTTCTTACTGAACTAGATAACCTCTGTGCTCATTGTAGCGAACGCGAACAATTCGCCACCATTGCCGAACGCGACTCGATGAAGCTCGCTCAATGTCGTTACTTAGAGAATGAAAAAGAAAAAATCTTCGACGGCGTCATTGCCTGGATGGCCGACTTCGGTCTCTTCGTCGAGGAGCTCTCGACTGGCGCTCGTGGGCTCGTTCGCTTCCGCTCCCTCCCCGACGACTACTATATCTTCGATGAGAAGAAGATGGTGGTCAGAGGTAAGCGCCACCGGGCCACTTATCACCTTGGTGACACGGTCAAACTCCGCATACTCTCCTCCGATCCCAAATCCCGTTTAATTGACTTCGAGATAGTCTAGCTCGGCCACGTTCAGTTAAAAAACACAGAAAGCCCTTCCAGCGAAGGGCTTTCTTACTCTCCGCGACGGCCATTTTGCCATCGTTCTTCACTTTGTTCAAAACATTAATAATGGCAAAAGCCATGCTGGCCGTAGCTCCGCGAGGTTTTTTAACTGTCCGGGCCTCGCTTGGCTGCTTAGCTACAAAACCCTGCCGACAACAGTTTCACGAGTTTGCCTGCCGGCAAGCAGGGCTTTTCAGAATTACTAAGCCTCGTTCTAACGAACCGAATAAATCTCACTTTTGTTCACGGTCGGAAGGATTTGTGAGACATAAAAATACAAATAGAAAAGCCCCGTTACCTGAGAAGGTTAGGGGCTCTTTTGGGGTGTGTTTGGTAGGACTTTTAATGGATTAGGCCTACAAGCTTGCTTTCCCTGGTACTAAAGGGGGTCGAATGCGAGTACCGTCCTGTTCAGCATCTTGTAAATGACAAGATCAAAACATCAGGCGTTCAAACACGTGAATGCGAAGATTTTTATAGTTCATCCCGCCGGAACATTTCCTTGTTAGCACGGGGTATCAGTGCCTCTCGAAGCGACGAGATAAAGACAATGTCTGGATAAACTAGAACAAATCTGATTATAGTTTAGCAAAGCGAAAATAATTGTCAAATATTTAAATTAAAAATAATTGTGGATAACTAAAATTTTTCTTCCAAATGAAAAACCCCACTATTGCTAGTGAAGTTCTTCATGAGGCTAAGAATATCTATCAATAAATTGAGTGGCCTTTCACTTACGATCAAACCTTCAATATTCTTAACCTCATTACAAGTTTAAATCCAGCCTAAAATAATGTCAAGAAAAGTTATCCACACTTCTTCGCCAAAGCTACGAAGTGCAGGCACCCCCCTACTGAAGCTACGGCCAGCTGGTTTTTGCAGTTAAGCGAGGCTTAGTAATTATGAAAAGCTCCCCCTTCGCTCTTGCAGAGCTACGGAGGGACAGGCTCGTGAAGCTGTTACGAACAATTAAGCGAGGACTCGTTCAGCTAAACAACCTCGCGTAGCTACGGCCAGCTGGTTTTTGCCATCCTTTGTTCGAAGAACTATGGCAAAATGGCCGTCGTGGAGCGTAAGAAAATCCCTCGCTGGAGGGGTTTTCTGTGTTGTTTAGTTGAACGAGTCCGAGCGCCTACTTTGCATATTGTTCAGCCTCATCAAATTTAATCGATATAAGACGAGAGACGGAGTCAGCCCCCATTGTCACCCCGTACAAGATCCCGGCTCGGGACATGGTCTCGCGATTGTGGGTAATAAGTATAAGTTGAGAATACTTAGAGAGGTTCTCAATCATATCAGCATACTTGCGCGAGTTTGCTTCATCTAAGGCAGCATCGGTCTCATCGAGGATGAGGAATGGCGGTGGGTTCACCTGAGACATCGCGAAGAGCAAGGCAATAGAAGTGAGAGCTCTCTCGCCACCAGATAACATGGCTAGCCCCTTAATCTTCTTTCTTGGTAAACTCACATTAATCTCGATACCAGCTTTGCCATCACTACTTTCTTCTTCCATCTCCATGGCAATTTCTTCATCATCCACTTCCAAACTCAAATTTTCTTTTTTCTTAATCGGCTTCAACAATTCCAAATTCCCCGTCCCTCCACCAAAAAGCACAGCAAAAAACTTCTGGAATTCTTGATTTATTTTGGAGAGCCCCGCGGTAAACTCTACCTCAATCTTCGCCCTCAAATCAGCCATAACGCCAAGCAGAGATTCTCGACTGGTAGCTAGATCCTCAAGCTCCTTTACTAAGAAAGCATCTCGCTCGACAACTTCGTCGTGCTCGCGAAGAACCTCACCACTCTCGACCCCCATATCCTCTAGCCTAATCTTGATTCGCTCTATCTTACGACGACGGTCCTCTTGAAGACTCCTCTCCTCGGATCGAACGTCCTCCCAAGTGACATCGGTCGATTGATACTCAAGAACTTCGCGACCAACTAGGATACCTGCTTCGCCTAATTCCCGTTTGAAATTTTCTTCTTCTACGGCCAGAGTCTCTTGCTTGGCCAAAAGTGAACGAACTTTAAGTTCCAAGTCACTTCGCTTGGCCCGCAATTCATAGAAGTCGTGCTCAGCGTTTTGGGCCGTCTGCCTGAGAAGAACTATTTTTTCTTTACTATCAATTGATTCGCTCTGCAATCTTGCTTCTTCGCGATCGAGCTCTTCTACTTCTTGCTGAAGATTACTATGTTCTTGTTTTATTTTTTCTAAATTGTCACTAGTCTGAACTTCGTTAGGATGATCATCTTCTCTCTCATAACTCGTGAGAAATTCTCTCAAACTTAGACGAAGATTCGCTACTACTCTCTTGACAGCCTCAAGCTCTGTCCCCTTCTCTACTTCTAGAAATTTCTGGTCAAGGCTCTCAATCAAATTTCTCGCCTCAGCCAAAGGAATTTTGGTCTCTGGGCCAGCCTTCTTGACCTCCTCCTCTCGCACTTCAAGCAAACCTTCTAAGCGACCGAGGGCTCGAGCCAGATCGTCCTTCTGCAAGCGGAGAGTCCTAATCTTAGTTTCCAATTCACGGACATTATTCTCCTCTGCAATAATCTCAGCCTGGTGACCACCACCTTGTTTCTTGCTCTCTCTTTCTGCTAAATCACGAGAAACATCCGCCAATAAGGCCTGGGGACCAGACAAGTCAGCAGTGATCTTGTCTTTAGTAAAAGAGAGGTAGACCTCCTCTCGCTTTAGATAATCACGATAAAGCGTCTGCAACTCCACCTTAAGCTCACGAACTTTCTCAATCTTCTCAACTTGTTTCTTAAGAAATTTTAGATGCGGAGCAATCTCTCTCCTGATAGATTCTACTTGTCTTATATTCTCTTCGGTCTTGGCAAGCTTCTTCTCACTTTCGGCCAACTTCCATTGATAGATCTTCAGACCCAGTGCCTCCTCAATCATCAAGCGACGTTCGACAGAATTAGCATTAAGAATTTTATCTGCTTCACCTTGACTAATAATATGATGTCCAGAAGATCCAATAGAAATTCCGGCCAAAAGTTCGATAATATCTCGCAGACGAACCGCCGAACCATTAACCTTGTACTCATTGGTCCCGTCACGAAAAACTTCACGCGAAATAACCACTTCGTCAAAATCAACGGTTGAGAAGCGGCGGTTAGAATTATCGAAAGTAACAACAACAGAAGCTCGAGACAAACGGCCCAACGACGATGAGCCGTTGAAGATTAGGTCCTCCCCCTTTTTCCCTCGAAGCGACTTAAGAGATTGTTCGCCCAAAACCCAACGGAAGGCCTCGGCGACATTACTCTTGCCTGAACCATTCGGCCCGACAATAGCGACAACCGGTGCATCAAAAAGAAGGGTCTCCTTCCTCCCAAAAGACTTAAAACCCGACAGCTCTAATTTCTTAAGTGTCATTAGAAAATATTATAGCACCAACCACCCCTTCTCTTCCAATCCGGCTTGGGCAGCTGATTGCTCGGCTTCTTGTTTGGAGTGGCCTCGGCCCTCCGCAATTTTTTCCTTTTCGAGATACAGACCGACAACAAAGTTCTTGTCGTGATCTGGCCCCGCCTCAGACAAGACTCGATAAGCTGGAGTAACACTCTCCACTTCTTGAGCTTTGCGCTGGAAGTAACTCTTATAATCCTCAGTTATATTCTTCTTAATCATCTCGTCGGCCTTAGGGAAAATAGTCTCAGCAATAAACTTACGCGCTGGTTCATAACCGCCATCCATATAAATTGCCCCGACTAAAGCCTCATAAACATTAGCTAAAATAATTTGCCGAGCCCGGCCAGTATCCCTAGCTTCCCCTTTTGACAATAGGAGGAGGTCATTTACCTCTAAGTCGGAAGCCACAGAACTACAAGTATTGGCATTGACGAGGGCGGCTCGATAAGAAGTAAGTTCACCTTCTGGCTTGTCTGGGTATTCTCGAAAGAGCCAGTCTGTGACCACCAGCTCTAAGACGGCATCACCCAAAAATTCCAAGCGTTCATTATGAGGCAAAGTTACGTCCTTATGCTCGTTTAAATAAGAACGATGGAGAAGGGCCTGCTTGAGCAGGTCTTGATCTTTGAAATTATAGTTAATCTTTTTCTGAAAGTTTTTCATTATTTGACCAGAGTCTTAATCGCTTTAGTGATTATCGGTACCATGTCATCGTACATATTGAGTTCAGGAACTTCAGCCAGAGAAAACCATCTAACATCATCGAGTCCCCCCTTATCTTTCTCTAAGACTAATTTGGGCTTGCCTTTAACCTCAGCGAGAAAATAATTAACTTGTCGACGAGTCTTGCCTTTCTCTGGATCAGAAGCAATATACTCATTGGAACCTAAGCCTTCAATAATTTTTATATCAATACCCATCTCTTCTTTAATTTCGCGAACTGTCCCCTCCTCAACATTCTCGCCAGCTTCAATATGACCCTTAGAGAGCGTCCAGCGGCCAAAAACGTCGTGGACCATTGCTAAGAATATGTCGTCGCCATCTCGAGAGAAGACAACTGCTCCACCCAATTGTTCTATCGGCATTTGATCATAAGGGATGTCAGCAATTTTTTTCTTCTTAGAGGGGGCATCATTCTTACCCGGTTCACCCAACTCCTTGTAGACGGTACCAAGAACACCATTGACAAAACGGCCACTAGACTCACCGCCAAAAGTTTTTGCTAACTCAATCGCCTCGTTGATAGCTACCTTAGCTGGGACATCAGCCCGATCGCTAAAAATTAATTCATATAAACCAAGACGCAAAATATTACGGTCAACCGCCGCAATTTGCTCAATCGGCCAATCAGGGGCCGCCTTCTCGACAATAGCGTCGATCTTATCTATATGACTGATGACACCATCAGCCAACTCTTTAACATATGACATATCCTCCATCCCAGGGGCAAACTCAGCTACAACTCTCTCGAGAGTCTCATCGATAAATTTCGCCGAATTACCTTCGCGAAAATCAAGTTCGAAGAGAACCTGCATTGCTAAACTTCTACATAGATGACGATTAGCCATATTTTCAAAAAACTATTTAAGTTTTAATAAACTCGATTAATTTTGAGCAGCCAGTCTCTTCTTCCTTGCTTCCTTCTTCTCGGTCTTAGCCAGAACATTTACCACTTCACGGCCACGATAAGTGCCACAATTACCACAGACAACGTGACTCTTCTTAGGAGCCCCGCATTTGTCACACAAAGAGAGCCCTGTAACCTTAAGGGCGTGGTGGGAACGACGATTGGCGGTATGTGCCCGCGTATGACGCATTCTTACTACCATATCTGCCTACTATAGCCTAAATGAATAAAATAATCAAGAAATATCTAGCCCCCGCAGATAAGTCACTCGGTGGATAATTAGAACCCCAAATTCCTCGATTTTCTTGTAGTGGAGACTGGTGCCATAACCCTTATGCTGACAGAGAAAATGATCGGGGTACTTCTCTGCCAACTTCACCATCTCCCGATCCCGCGAGACCTTCGCCACGATTGAAGCCAGTGAGATTATTAGCTCTTTCTCATCGCCCTTAATTATCGTCTTCTGGTTTGGCCACTCGGCCGGCGCTTTTAATCCGCCGTCAAGCAGGACTGTGGAATCGAGCTCGAAGGACTTTCCTTGAGAGGCTCCCAAAGGAGAGTCCTTGGTGCGAGAAAGACATTTTTTAATCCCCTTCTTAATCGCAAAACTAATCCCCTCCTTATCTATTATCTTATTACTAGAAAAGGCAACGGTAAAATTTAATAACCCTTCCTTCTCCAACTCCTCGATTTTAGCAAACCAAAAGTCACGTTGTTTAGAAGTTAATTTTTTCGAATCTTTACCCACTGGATAGTCTCTTAACTCTTTCTTAAGTCTCGGCCAATCCTCTACTTGCCACATCACCGCCCCCACCGAGACCGGCCCCGCCAAGGCTCCCCGACCCGCTTCGTCGATACCGATTACAAATTTAGTTTTACTTGACAATTTGATCATACAGGTCTATAATTTACTTACAAATGGCCATTAGGCCAACCGAGAAGCCCCCGCAAGGGGGCTTCGTTTGTTATTGATCATTATTTAATAATTCAATTATCTTATTTTTGATTTCTAAAAACTGCTCTGGTGATATTTTTCTAACAAAACGACGAAAACGTTTTACACTTAACAACTTTAACTGTGACAAAATAACACTAAAAATTTTGCCATCATGCTCTAGTTGATAGTAATAAATACCTTCTTTTTCTTTTGAGCTCATCGGTAAAACCCAGGCCAATTTTCGATTAAATTTTCTTATCACTAAAATTGGTCTTTCAAATAATTCGTTTTTGCCATCTTGTTCGTCACCAAGATTAAGCCCAATCGAGGACCACCAAATTTCTCGTTCGTGAAAAGGGAGTTCATTTGGGCCAGTTTTTTCTAGCCCCTTTTTTTCCTTGTTCCATTTATCAAAATCTTTATCCACTCTTAAGATTCTAACAAATTTTCCACCAACCTACCAAAATCCCGTCAAGGCCTAAAATAGACCTTGACGGGGTAAATTCTCCTCCCTTTTTTCACTTTAAGATAATAAGAGGAGGAGAAATCCGACAAAAAAGAGAACGAGAGTGATTAAGAGGTGGAGATGGTAGCTCTTTCGATGTTTCAAGAAAAAGTAACCTTCTCTGTCCAGACCTGAAACTATCTCACCTTTAGCTCCAGTGACAAAGGCCCAACAAAAACCGGAAAGAAGAAGGATAGACCCTAAATACTTCAAAACAAAAGAAATACTAATACTAAGCATAAGAAACTCCTTTCTTTGTTAAGTTCTAATCTGATCCAAGCTAATCATAACACCTACACAATGTCAAGGAGAAAGAAAAAAGTTTGTCTGTTATAATTTGATTATGACCCCCTTCGTTCATCTTCATAACCACACCCATTATAGCCTGCTTGACGGGCTTATTAAAATTCCCCAGTTAGTGAAGAAGGCCAAAGAGTATGGCATGCCGGCCGTCGCCATTACCGACCACGGGAGCATGTATGGCGTTATCGAATTCTATAAAAAATGTCTCAAAGAAGAGATAAAGCCAATCTTAGGTTGCGAGATTTATGTCGCAGCCCGAAGCCGTTTCAATAAAGAGCCCCACATCGATGCTCGTCGTTACCATCTTACTCTCCTCGCCAAGGATCTCACCGGCTACCACAACCTTATTAAAATTGTGACCAAGGCCAACCTCGAAGGTTATTATTACAAACCCCGCGCCGACAAAGAACTCTTGCGCGAACATAGCGAAGGCCTGATCTGTCTGTCTGGTTGTATGGCTGGTGAACTTTCTCGCACTTTAATCTATGAACCAGAAAAAGCAGAAGCAGTAATAAAAGAATATCAAGATATCTTCGGAGTTGAGAATTATTATCTGGAGATTATGCATCACCCCAAAATAGAGGGGCATCAAGCAGTCATCGAAAAAATTATCGTGCTAGGAAGAAAATTAAAAATTCCCCTCGTCGCCACCCAAGACACTCACTACCTAAACCGCGACGATGCTCTTGCTCACCACACCCTGCTCTCGATCCAAACTGGTACTGACTTATCAGATCTTAAAGGCGTCACCAACACCGAAGAAGATTTCTCTTTTATCTCTGGTGAAGAGATGGTGAAGAATTTTGCCCATGTCCCCGAAGCCATCGAGAATTCTCTTAAGATTGCCGAGCGCTGTAATGTCACTCTCGAACTAGGCCAGTGGACCTTCCCTAAATACCCTATCCCCGAAGGCTCAAGTTATGATGATGAACTTAAGAAAATGGCTGAAGAAGGGCTCATAAAATATCTCGAGCAAAGCCCCGAACGAGCCGATGAAGCAAGAAAAAGGGTTGATTACGAATTCGACGTTATCAGCAAGAAGGGTTACTCCCCTTACTTCTTGGTGGTGTCTGACCTTCTCAACCATGCTCATGAGATAGGGATCTTTACCAATACTCGAGGTTCGGCCGCCGGCTCCTTTATCTCCTTTATTATTGGTATAACAAATGTTGACCCTCTATATTACGAGCTCCCCTTCGAACGTTTCTTAAATGCTGACCGCCCCTCACCGCCCGATATCGATATGGATTATGCCGATAAAAGACGAGACGAAATTATTGACTATGCCAGACAAAAATATGGTGAGGACAAAGTCGCCCAAATTGGTACCTTCGGCTCCATGATGGCCCGTGGTGCCGTGCGTGATGTCGCTCGCGCTCTCGGTTACCCTTACCAACTTGGCGACCAGATTGCCAAACTTATCCCCATGGGTTCGCAAGGCTTCCCGATGACCATTGACCGCGCGATGGAGATGGTGCCAGAAATTGAAGAAATGTACAAGAAAGATGCCGATACAAAAAAAGTTATTAATCTGGCCAAAAAAATTGAGGGTTGTGCTCGACATATCTCCGTCCACGCGGCCGGCGTTGTTATCTCCCCCACGGCGATTACCGACTTTACCCCTGTTCAATTCGACCCCAAGGGCGGTAAGACTATCACCCAGTATGAGATGCACGCAGTCGAAGATGCTGGCCTTCTAAAATACGATTTCCTCGGTATCCGCAATCTCTCCATCTTAGAAGACGCTATCCGTATTATACGCAAAATTTATGGCGTGACTATTGATATCAACAAGATCCCTCTTAATGACACCAAAACTTTCGAGATGCTCGCTCGCGGAGAGACAATCGGCCTCTTCCAACTAAGTGGTGGAGGTATGACCCGCTGGCTTAAAGAACTCCGCCCTTCCACTATTTTCGATATCAACGCCATGGTGGCCCTCTACCGTCCGGGGCCAATGGAAATGATCCCTGAGTATATTAAGCGCAAACATAATCCGGCTTTGGTAAAATATCTTGACCCTCGCTTAGAACCTATCCTCCACCACTCCTTCGGTGTGCTTGTCTACCAAGACGACGTTATGCTCACGGCTATCCACCTCGCTGGCTATACTTGGGTAGAGGCCGACAAACTGCGCAAAGCCATGGGTAAAAAAATTCCTAAAGATATGGAGGCCCAAAAGGAGAAATTGATGACTGGTCTCAAGGAGAAAGGAATGGATGAGAAAAAAATTGCCGAGCTCTGGGGCCTCATTGAACCCTTCGCCGCTTATGGCTTCAACAAGGCTCACGCCGCTAGTTATGGCCGAGTGGCTTACCAGACCTCTTACCTGAAGGCCAATTACCCCTCAGAGTACATGACAGCCGTTCTCACTGCTGAAGCCGGTGATACTGAGAAAATTGCTGAGGTTATCCAAGAGTGCCGACGTATAGATCTCCCCGTCTTAGCTCCAGATATCAACGAAAGTTTCGAAGATTTCACCGTTATCAAGGGACTTGGCGCCGAAGGTCTTACTCCCGCCGCCGAGATTCTCTCCAAGAAAAATACCGATAGTAAAGATCGAATCCGCTTTGGTCTAGTAACGATAAAAAATCTTGGCCAAGAAATTGCCAACTTTATTGTCGAAGAAAGAAAAAAAAATGGTCTCTATCAAGATTTTGCTGATTTCTTAACGCGCGTCAAGCATAAGAATATGAACAAGAAATCGCTCGAGGCCTTGGCTAAGGCTGGCGCCTTCGATAGTCTCGGTATTGAACGAGGACAAGTGCTAGGTAATGTCGACGAAGCCCTCACCTATAATCGTCAGGAATTAAAAAATAATGCCAACCAAACTTCCCTCTTTGGTCTCATGCCCGAAGCAGTGGCCCCTCCAGCCCTAAGACTAAAAGAGACTGAACCAATCGACCCTAAGACCAAACTTGCTTGGGAAAAAGAATTACTCGGCTTATATGTCTCCGGTCACCCGCTCGAACCTTATCGCGACAAATTCGAGAAAAAAGAAAATACCCTAAAATATCAGCGCGAGCAAAGAGAAGGCTTCACCACGGTCGCTGGAGGTGTAATAGACACAGTTCGCGAAATAATCACCAAGAATAATAAACAGATGGCCTTCATTAAGATGTTCGACTTCACCGACTGGATCGAGTGCGTCGCCTTCGCCGATGTCTATGAGAAATACAAAAACTTACTCGTCCCCGACAAAATTGTCGCCATCAAGGGTAAGATCTCCCACCGCAACGGGGAACCAAGTATAATAATCGAGGCAGTGAAGGAGCTTTAGTTATTTAGTAAATTTAAAACTGTTATAAAATTTATCGAATGAATCTTTTTGAACAGCCCCATTGCTTATGAAATAAATATAATCACCTTTTTCCACTATAACTGCCTTATAAACCCACCCATAATTTGAAGGTGAAGTCACTCTGACTTTAAGTGCATTATTGCCGTCTATTGTTATTTTTTCCTTTTGCTCTTGTCTGTCACTAAATTGCTTACCCATATCTTTTATGAGCCCTTCGATATTTGAGGAGGATTTATCATATACAAAAACAAAATGTTCGCCGTCATACCCATTAAGATGGGTATTTCTTATCTGACCAAAAGCGATTCTCTCTGGCAAGTCACTAAAAGTTAGCAATACTTGCCAGTCAGCAGGGTATTTAATTTCAAACCCAAATTTTTCATTTCTATAAGTTTTCCAATCAGCCATTTCATCCACGACTTGCGCAACGGGTTCGGCAGAGACGACAGAAGTTGGGCAAGGCGCAAATTCGCAACCTGGACCTTGGCGGCCGACAGCTGAGCCATCGGGGCAAATTTTGGCTTCTGCAGTACAAGCCACTTGAGCCGGCGTGGTGAAGGCCTTCCAAAGAATATAACAAGAATATGACCCAACACCAGCGACAATAACAAGAACGAGAGCAATTATATATTTTTTCATGGTTTAAGATTATCGCAATTAAATTGCGAAGATTACTCAACGACAATTGTAAAACTTTTTTCGACAACGGGACCAAATGAAGAAGCTGGATCTGAACAAACCTTACGCTTACTAAGCGTATACTTGAGAGTAAAAGTTCCCGAATTCTGATAAGTATGGCCGAACATTGGTGTCTTAACGCAAGCATCAACAAGATCGGGTGTTCCGTCGCCCCAAACAATATGATAAGCGGTATAGCTATCAACAGAATCAGAAACGTCGTATGGAGCAGGGAAACTAGCAGAAGGATTTAAAATAAACTCTTGGCCAACCTTGGCAGTTATTGTCTCTTCTGTGAATTTGAAAGTAGAAATTATTTGGTCGCATTTACTTAAGTCATTACCGTCCTGGCTACACTGAAGAGAATAGGAATTTTTATTTTTAAAAGCGTGAATCACGACAGTAGCAGTACGGCTAACTCCCCCGCCGACATCACTTACAGTTTCCATAACGTTACTAATTTTGATAGCAGGATTTCCCCCTATTTCTATCTCTTGCAACTCATGCGGTTGCTCAGTCTCAGCCCAGTCGCCCCCTACTTCTTTCAACATATCCTCACCAGACTTATCAAGTAGTGATATAAAAAGTCCAACGGCTAGTTTATTTTTATTTACCTCCTGGTTTGTCCACGAGTCAATCGCAAAGAGAGACCGAGGACCTGAAACAGGAGAACTAAATATAATATCCTTAGGATATTTAAACTCAAACCCATATTTTTCATTTCTGTATGTTTTCCAATCAGCTGTTTCGTCTATAACTTGAGCAACAGGCTCAGCAGAGACGGCAGGGGTTGGACACTCTGCAAATTCACAACCTGGACCTTGGCGGACGACGGTGGAGCCGTCGGGACAAATTTTAGCTTCTTCGGTGCAAGCCATTTGGGCCGGTTCAGTAAAGAGAAAAGGTCTGTTTTGTTGCCAATAAAAGAACATACCACCAGCGACAATAATAATAAGAATGAGAGCAATTATGTATTTTTTCATAATTTGATAATACTATAATTTGACATTTAATTCTAGACAGCCTAACATTAGAAGTAAGTTAGAGATTGCAGGAATTACCAACTCCTGTTCTGACAAAAAACAGAATCCTCGCTCTCAAGGAATTTATCCTGAGCTTGTCGAAGGACTAATCTAACAAAAAATGAGAACAAAGTTGGGTGGAACCGCGTGATTAAAATAACAAATCTCGCCCCGATAAAACACTTCGTGTTTTATCGGGGCGTTTCTATTACAAAAAATTATTAATTAAAAATAAAATTATTATGGAAAATAATTTAGACAAAATTCGTCACTCCCTCTCTCACCTCTTGGCTATCGCCGTGAAGGCCAAGTACCCAGAGGCCAAACTTGGTATCGGGCCAACCATTGAGAATGGTTTCTACTACGACTTCGACTTTGGCACAGAGACTCCAAACGAAAAAGATCTCCTAAACTTAGAGAAGGATATGCGTGCTTTAGTAAGCAAGGATATCGAATTTGCTCGCGAAGAAATTAGTGCTGACCAAGCCCGCGAAATTTTTGCCCACGAACCTTATAAGCTAGAACTAATCGAAGAACTAATTAAAGCTGGCGAACAAATTTCTATTTACCGTTCGGGAGATCTGGTTGATCTCTGTGCCGGCCCTCATGTCGCCAAGACTGGCGAGATCGCTCGCGACGCTTTCCGTCTCACACGCGTCGCTGGCGCTTACTGGCGCGGTGATGAGAAAAATAAAATGCTCACCCGTATCTATGGTGTCGCCTTTGCCAACAAGGGCGAGCTCGATAATTACCTTGAGATGATGGCTGAAGCCGAGAAAAGGGATCATAAAAAATTAGGTAAAGAATTGGATCTCTTTATTTTCTCAGAGCTTGTTGGCCCAGGTCTACCTATCTACACCTTCAAGGGATCAGTAGTCAGAAAAGAAATTATTAACTTCTCAAATGAATTACAGAAAGAGATCGGCTACAAGGAAGTCCACACTCCCAACATAAACAAGGCCGAACTCTTTAAAGTGTCTGGACACTATGAGAAGTATAAGGATGACATGCTAAAGGTAAGTTCTAATTACACCAAAGAAGAATATTTCCTGAAACCGATGAACTGCCCTCAGCACACTCAAGTCTACGCCTCCAAGATGCATAGCTACAAAGACCTCCCTATTCGTATTGCCGACTTCGCGAACCTCTATCGTGACGAGAAACCGGGAGAGCTCTCTGGCCTCACTCGCTTGCGCGCCTTCTGTCAAGATGATGGGCACAGTTTCTGCCGACCAGATCAGATCAAGCAAGAATTCGAAAATGTCTTAGGCGCAATTAAAAAAGCTATGGATGTTTATAAGATGGATTACTATATCCGTTTCTCTACTTGGGACCCGGAAAATCCAGAAAAATATCTAGGCGACAAATCAACTTGGGAGATGGCTCAAGAGAAATTGAGAGAAATTCTAGTAGACAATAAAATTGAATATAGAGACGGTGTCGGCGAGGCCGCTATTTATGGACCTAAGATGGACTTCATTTCTAAGGACTCTCTCGGTCGCGAATGGCAAATCTCCACCATTCAACTTGATCTAATTATGCCTGAGCGCTTTGGCCTCAAGTACATCGACCAAGACGGTAAAGAAAAAACACCCGTCATGATTCACCGCGCGATTGTCGGTTCACCAGAGAGATTCCTCGGAATCTTAATAGAGCACTACGCCGGGAACTTCCCGACTTGGCTGGCGCCTGTCCAAGCTAAGATTCTACCAATTAGCGACAGCCAAATGGATTATGCGAAAGAAGTCTTAGCCAAACTTGAAGAAGCTGGGGTAAGAACAGAGTTAGACGAGAGCAATGAAACCTTAGGCAAGAAGATCCGTGGAGCCAAAATGCAAAAAATCCCCTATCTCATTGTCCTTGGCGACAAAGAAGTAGAAGAAAAAATGATCACAGTTGAAGCAAGGGGCTCTGAAGACAAGGGTGTCAAAACTTCTCTTGATGACTTCATCACTTCTATCACCTCCGAGATCAAAGAGCGGAAATAAAAGCAAGAATAAGGCTCATTTACCTGAACGGCTCAACGACTTGAGCCGTTCAGGGGTAGGAACAAATAACCCCCGCAACACGCTAAAGCGTGTTGCGGGGGTTTGCTCTTAGTAACCTCTGTCCAACCTCCTCGTAATAAAGAGAAAGAAGGTGTGTATTAATAAATACAAAACAACAAGACTCACCAAGAACGAAAATAAGGGACTCATGCCAGTGAACAAGTGACATAAGATAGTCACCACTATGCACACAGGGATAGCAATGATCGCCATGATATGTGGTACTCCCGTAAAGAGAACCATAATCATGATAAAAATCAAAAACTGTCTCATTGGCCAATTGAACATTGTCTTTCCTCCTCTTTTGGAATTTACGCAAAAATCACTGAACAACTCTATTTAACTTATATCACAGAAAATTTGCAAAGTAAATAACAAAAATTAGACGTCAACATTCGCCAGCTTAGCATGAGTTTGTATAAATATCTTTCGAGGTTCAACTTCCGAACCCATAAGAATGTCGAAGGTTTTGTCGGCCTCTTCGGCGTCACGCACAGTAACTTGCTTCATTACTCGAGTTGCCGGATTCATAGTGGTCTCCCACAATTCTTCGGGATTCATTTCTCCAAGACCTTTATAGCGTTGAATAGAAATTTTAGGATTTTTTGTTTTAGTTACGGTCTCCTCTTCTTCATTCTCTTCTGTCTCAACATCAGTCTCTTCGGATTCGTCAATCTCGGCAACATCGTCTTCTTTGGCGCCCATCTCCTTAATAATTCTTACCTTCTCCTCATCACTATAAGCATAGTGAGACTCCTTACCCTTCTTGATCTTATAGAGAGGTGGCTGGGCAATATAGATATGCCCCCCATCAATAAGAGCTCGGTAGTAACGGAAGAAGAGAGTCAGCAAGAGAGTGGTAATGTGAGCGCCGTCCACGTCGGCATCGGTCGCGATAATAATTTTATGGTAACGAAGTTTAGATAAATCCATCATGTCGCCAATCCCTACTCCCATAGCAATAATAAGTGATTTAATCTCTTTGAAAGCGAGCATCTTGTCGAGACGAGCCTTCTCAACATTTAAGATCTTGCCCTTAAGCGGAAGAATAGCTTGCGTGCGACGATCTCGGCCTTGCTTGCTCGAACCACCGGCCGAGTCTCCCTCCACAATGAAGATCTCGGATTCTTCCGGACTACGGCTCTGGCAGTCGGCAAGCTTGCCTGGTAGAGTCATACCCTCAAGAGCGCCCTTACGGATCACGCTGTCCTTAGCAGCTTTAGCAGCCTTGCGCGCTTTAAGCGCCAAGATTGATTTGCTAATGATCGACTTGGCATCATCAGGATGTTCTTCGAGATAAGCGTTAAGAGCTTCGCCAAAGACAGACTCGACAGCCCCTCTCGCTTCTACACTCCCAAGCTTGGCCTTGGTCTGTCCTTCGAACTGTGGGTTGCGCAACTTCACTGAGATAACAGCTGTCAGACCCTCACGGACGTCATCACCAGTTAGACTCCCTTCACTCTCTTTAAGAATATTATTCTTCTTGCCGTAATCGTTTAAAATTCTGGTAAGCGCCGTGCGAAAACCAGTGAGATGCATACCACCCTCAGGAGTAATAGTGTTGTTGGTAAAGCTTGTCTCTTTGGCATCGATATCATCCACATACTGTAGAGCAACCTCTACCATGACTTCGTTGGCTTCTTTCTCAACATAAAAAATCTCCTTGTGCAGAGGTTTGTCGTGACGATTGTAATAACGGATCAAAGATAATAAACCCCCTTCAAAATAAAAAGATTTAGAAGGCACCTCAAGGCCAAGATCTTGCAAATAGAAAATCTTGTCAGTATCAATCTTACCAGTATGCTCACGAGCATCAATAACCCGAATACGCAGACCCTTCACCAAGTAAGCTTGACCGCGAAGATGATTAACAACACGATCCCAATCATAGACAGTCTCAGAGAAAATTGTCGGATCAGGTTGGAAAGTTATAATTGTCCCGTGATTTTTAGAAGCAGAAACTTTCTTGACGGCAGACTTCTTCTTACCACGCTCGTACTCTTGCATATATTTACCGCCATCACGGTGGACCTCAGCCTTAAGAGTAGTCGAGAGAGCATTAACAACTGAGGCACCAACTCCATGCAAACCGCCAGAAATCTTATAACCATCCCCCTCGAACTTACCACCAGCATGGAGAACAGTGAGGACTGTCTCGAGAGCGGAGACCTTCGTCTTCTTGTGGACATCAACTGGGATACCAGTGCCGTTGTCAACAATGCGCACGGCATTGCCTGGGAGTAAAGCGATTTCAATCTCATCACAAAAACCGTTCATCGCTTCGTCGCGCGAGTTGTCGAAAATTTCAATCAGAAGGTGATGGAGGCCATCGGTCCCGGTCGAACCAATGTACATACCCGGACGCTTACGAACAGGCTCTAAGCCCTCCAAAACAACAATATCCTCGGCACCATATTTACGAGTTTTTGTCTCCTTTTTTACCATAATTATAAGTCTATTATAGCATAATTATACCCTATAAACAAACATCAAAAACTGGACAATTCGACATTATTTCGCTAAGATCATTTTAGCGCAATTAAGGAAAGATGCCTGACTCTATGTCCGACGGACAGGCAAAAAACACTTTTTGCTTGATCTTTACCTGAGCGGGAATAATTCCCTTGCGCAGTCCTCGGCCCTTAAGGGCAGGAGCCTGGTCGGAAAGATAACGACCAGAGTTAAAGGAGGGGTGGCCACCCACGCGGAAGCAAAAAGGCTAAAAGCAGGCTCAACCCCTGCTTTTTTATTTGTTAGATTTATCCAAAAATTACTTGCGAACTTCGTAAGATTCTCTTTCTAAGGCTTCAATCACTTTCTCCATCTCTTTGTTCGCCTCCTCATCAGAAAGAGTTCGGTCGTAAGACTGGAAGACAAGGCGGAAGGCCAAAGACTTCCTCCCCTCTTTGGCAAATTCGTCGAAGAGGATTGGCCCAACCACGCACAACTCACTAACTGATTTTTTGATAAGATCGATTACAAATTCTGGCGTCGTGGTTTCTGGTACCCAAACAGCGACATCGCGAATAATACGGGGATAAGTAGACACTTTCTTATAATTAAAAGCTGGGGACATGAATTCCTTAAGATTAACTGGATCAATTTCTTGAACTTTGTCTATCAACTCATCAAGATTAAATTCGATAACAGCAATAGTGTCTGTGGCCTTGAGCTGTGCGAGATCCAATCTCAAGGCTCCCCGAGATTGGATCTCGCACAGCTCTGAAATTTTCTCTTTTACTTTTGCTAATTCTTGAGTGACATCAACCCCTTTAATCTTCTTGCGATAACCAATACCAATCACTAAATGGGTTTCTTCGTTGTGTCCCTCTTTAAACACCCTACCTATCTCAAAAATTTTTACCGGCTCAGTATCGAAGAGAACATGCTCTAAATTAAAATTTATTTTCTCCCCTAACCAATCAGAAAGATTAGACCGAAGCCAAGCCTTGTCGCTCGCCAAGGGGTTCGCCAACTCCACCTCACCCTTATCAGTTAGAGCATAGCCCAAAACTTCGATAAAACCGTCTTTAGCTAGAATCTCGCGAATTTTATTGAAGACAGCGAAACGTTTCTCGGCTAAGCTCCCCGAGGCTAGTCCTTGAACTACCCCCAAAGGACTAGCCTCGGGGAGCAGCTTTGGCTCAATTTTCTCATACCCATAGATCCTCCCTACCTCCTCAACAATATTTGCTGGCTCCTGTAGATCTACCCGCCAGTACGGGATAGTGAGACCAAGTTTATTGTCTTGGCTTACTACCTCAATCTCTAGTCGTTCTAAAATATCCCTCACCTCATCGGGTGGGACGACAATACCAAGTTTCTTATTAAGATAATCTAAATCAAGTATAATCTCCTTCTCCTCTTGTGGTGAAGGGTAGACATCTACCACCCCAAGATATTCGCCCCCGGCAACCCTCTGAAGCAAATCTACCAACCGCACCATCGCTGGCAAAGCGGTCTCGGGCGAGAGATCATTCTCGAAGCGCTTAGAAGCATCCGTCTTAATACCAAGCTTAGCACCAGTCTTACGAATAAGAACAGGATCGAAGTTGGCTGACTCAAGAATAAGATTCTTCGTGCTAGCATCTACCTCCGCTCGCTTCCCGCCCTTAATACCAGCCAGAGCGAGAGGACCCTTCTCGTCAGCAATAACAAGAATGCTCTCATCAAGGGCAAGCTCTTTGTTGTCTAGTGTCGTCATAGTCTCACCAGTTTTAGCCCGTCTGACAGTTATTGCTCCCTCAACCTTATCGGCATCGAAAGCATGCATCGGCTGACCAAGATCGAACATCACATAGTTAGTAGCATCGACAATGTTGTTGATTGAATGCTGGCCAATAACCTCAAGTTGACCTGCTAGCCACTCAGGCGAATCCCCAACTTTAACACCCGTCGCTCGCTCGCCAACATAACGCCGACAATCCGTACCAGCCTCGATCTTAATCTCAAGATTCTGAACTCGGCCGAGAGCCAAATCGCTCTCTGGCTCTGGCTCGGAGAAAGGAAGTTTGAAAATTGTGGAGACCTCACGAGCAACACCTTGATGACAAAGGCAGTCATGGGCTCGATCGGGCAAGATATTAATATCTAACAAACTATCTCTTCCCCTTTCTTCTACACATTCAACTTCGAAAGCATGGAAAATGAGCCCTTGCTCCAACTCAAGCGGAGCCGGTAAGTCTGGGACATATTTCTTTAGCCAATTATAGGAAAAAATCATAATTTAGAATTGTTTCAAAAAGCGGAGGTCACCATTAGTAAAAAATCTAATATCATCAATCGCCCATTTGGTCATAGCCAGACGCTCAACACCAATACCAAAGGCGAAGCCCGACCAAACCTTGTCGTCCAAACCGACAGCTCGGAGGACATTAGGATGGACAAGTCCCGCTCCTCCCATCTCCATCCAGCCGGTACCAGAGCATAGAGGACATTGGTTACCCTTCACTGGCTTACCTTCTTTGTCGTGACAACGAATGCAGACCAAATCGAACTCAAAGCCAGGCTCAACAAAAGGAAAGAATGATGGACGAAGACGAATATCTAAGTCAGCCCCATACAGACTCTTGAAAAATTCTTCGAGATAACCCTTGAGATGCGCGACACTTACATTCTTGTCGACAAGAAGACCTTCTATCTGATGGAATTGCGATTCGTGACGAGCATCCGTCGCTTCCTGACGATAGACTTTGCCTGGGACGACAATACGCAATGGTGGTTCTTTCCCCTCCTCTAGCATCTCCTCCATGTAACGAATCTGAACATCGCTGGTTTGGGAACGGAGGAGTTTCTTTGATTTCTCAGGCTTGAGCCAGAAGGTATCTTGCATATCCCGCGATGGATGATCAGCTGGGAAATTAAGCGCATCGAAGTTGTGGAACTCATCCTCAATCTCTGGACCTTCTGCTACACTAAAACCTAAATCATGGAAGGCCCCGACAACTTGATTGATAACCTGATTTAACGGGTGCAAATGTCCTTTTTCTTCATTATCTTTCACTTCTTGATTATAACAAAAACAAACAATCCCGCCAGAGCACATGCTCTGGCGGGATTAAATTCTTTTTTTATTGCCTTATTTAAGTTTTTACGCTTTAATATATAAACGGCCAGCATAGCTCAGTTGGTAGAGCAACGCTTTTGTAAAGCGAAGGTCCGGGGTTCGAATCCTCGTGCTGGCTCACTTTTCAATCTTTTCCTTTGTTTCTTCTTTTTGCATGTCAGCCATTACTGTCTCTTTATGATCCTTGATCTCTTTTAAGAAAAAAGAGACTTTGTCTGTTTTGTGGACTCCGTCCGGCTTAGGGATACTGGCCACAGCAATCTTGAAGCGTCTCTCAACTTTTACTATAAAATAACGGGTAACAGATATACAGTTTTTTAAAAAATGAGCAGAAAAAAGATAAGTCTTAAATAACATCCCGCGGAAAAAATGAACGATCCTAAAAGCCAAATAATCAACAACCAAACCAGTGACACCATAATAGCCCAGACGATGATAATCTATGCCCTCCTTGCGATTATGTCGGACTCTTAGCCCTAAGATAAGAACCATCCCGACAAACGAAACTAAAAAGAGAACCGCTAAAATGTAATAGACCATATTTTTTAAAAAAACTAAGAATTGGTAGCAAAACGAGAGAAACGAATCACCTCAATTCGCTCACCGAACTTCTGGATATAGCTCTTGATAAGATCATCAATAGTTAGACTAGGATCCTTAATGTAAGGCTGAGCAAGAAGTTCGTCGATATCAGCCGGATTCATGGCTGTAATGTGCATCGCAATCTCGTCGGCCAAGGCCTTGAACTCAGGGTTCTTAGCAACAAAATCTGTCTCCGAATGAAGTTGAACCATAGACCCTATCAAGCCATTACTGTGAAGATAGGCACTAATAATACCTGCTCGCAATTCACGACTAGACTTCTTCTCGGCAATAGCGGCTCCGGCCTCCTTCAAGAAACCTAGGGCCTTATCCATATCACCACCGGCATCTTCTAAAGCTTTCTTGCATTGTGCAATCGAGATACCTGTTCGCTCTCGTAATTCTTTAATTTGATCGGTCGTAATATTGGCCATTTTTTATGATATTTTTAGACTAAGTTTGTAATTTTTTAAGCAACAACCTTTGGGGCTTCGGCAACTTTCTCAGCCTCCTTTTGAACACCTTCGCGGAGACCATCTTTGTGAGCCTCAGCAATCTGTCGAGTAAAGAAATCAATAACTTTAAGCTGAGCGTCATTGGCAACAATAGGATAAGCAACATTCTCAATATTACAGTCGGAATTAGCAAGGGCAATAACCGGAACCTTAACCTTAACAGCCTCGGCGACAGCAATATCCTCTTTTTTAGGATCAACAACAAAGATAGCGCCTGGTAATTTGTTGAGAGTAACTAAACTAGCAAAGTAACGCTCCAAGTCCTTAACCTCCTTGGCAATAACACCACGTTCCTTCTTAGTATATTTAGATAACTCACCCTTAGCCTCCTGATCCTTGAGATCAACAAGGCGATCGATACGCGAACGAATTTGCTTGAAGTTAGTCATGGTTCCACCAATCCAGCGCTCATCAACATAAGGCAAGTCATACTCTACGGCGACATTTTTAATAACGTTACTGGCCTCCTTCTTAGTTCCAACCAAAACAATAGTCTTCTTGGCTATACCAAGAGACTTAGCAAAGTCACAAGCTTCTGCTAAACTATCAGCCGTTTTCTCCAAATCAATAATAACGGTCTTATTCTTTAGCCCAAACAAAAAAGGCTTGGTTGAGGCATGGCGACTCTCACGAGCATAGCCAAAATGAGCGCCCAAATCGAACATTTTCTTGACCAAGTCTTCCTTGGAAATTTCTTTAATATCTATTGACATACAGAAAAGAGTTTAACAGAAATCCCGTAAAACAGCAAGCCGCCCTAGGATGAATCCTTTAATTAACAATGCCATGACTTTTACCCCTATAGGCCAACCTGTTTCCTAAACTTGTAAGTATCACCATGGTTCAAAAGTCCTCGGTAAGAGTTGATTGTTTCTCTTTTTGGATAACCCCTCAGTTTTCTCATTATCTTCCTTCTAGTAGTAGACCTGATTTGTCGATAATGTGAAAAATGAACCCAGCCCAAGAAATCCACACCCGAGCCATAAGTTTTTATATAGACCTTGTCTTCATGGAGCGTTAGATGTAATTTCTCTTTAAGAAAAGTGTCAAGTTTAGGCAAGAGACCTTCGAGATACTCCTGGTTATCAGACAGGACGACAAAATCATCTGAATAGCGAATATAATATTTAACTCTCAATTCTTGCTTAATAAACATATCAAATTCATGCATATAAATATTCGCAAAAAGCTGAGAGGTAAGATTACCTAATGGCAACCCAATACCCAAAGAGCTAGTGTGGAAACTTGAAACAACCCGATCAATAAGCCAAAGAATACCATGGTCAGCGATGTGCCGTTCAAGAATTATCATAAGGATATGATGATCAATACTAGCAAAAAATTTCTTGATATCGCATTTGAGAACAAAACAAGTCCGAGTATTATTTTTCGAAACCTGATGAGCAAAATCTCTAAAACGATTTAGTGCCCTATGAGTTCCCTTATTACAGCGACAAGAATAAGAGTCATAAATAAATCGAAAATGAAAATGCCAATAAAGTTCTTTGTAGATTAGATGATGAGCTACTCGGTCACGGACAATAGCTTTGTGGATAATGCGAGGTTTTGGATCAGAAATACTAAAAACTGAATAAGGGCCGTGGATATAATTTTTGCCTTTTAAATCACGATAAAGACTCGCAATATTCGTCGCCAGCTCGGCCTGAAATTTTATGACGTCTTTCTTATTCCTTTTCCCGCGCAAAAATCTCTCCCAAGTTATGAGTAAATTTTCAATCGTTATGATAGAATCGTATTGATGAGTGAACATAAACTAGGAAGTAACCCCCCCCCCCAACGATTCCGCTCGTTCTTGTTCGAGCAAAAGAGTCTTACCAATTGTGGCATAGTTCTATTATAAATTTAAAGCGTGTCGATCGCTACACAATCGGCGCAAAGGTTGATGATATTT
>Ga0265297_10000923_pt1 | contig 76716 bp, 78 predicted proteins | sample Munlanlwell13791_FD_192502 | JGI IMG/M metagenome (GOLD analysis project Ga0265297, IMG submission 192502) | Leachate microbial communities from a municipal landfill in Southern Ontario, Canada - Leachate well 137-91 | ecosystem: Engineered > Solid waste > Landfill > Unclassified | place...
TACAAAGAAGGGGCGGATTACGTCTTGTATCCTCATTTTGTTGCAGCGCAGCACTTAGCACAGCTTTTCCGAAAAGGTGTCTGGAACAAACAAGCTGCAGCAAAACTCAAAAAACTTGATCAAAAAATTCTTCAAACCGTTTAAAGAAATTTAAGTAGTAATTCGGGTTCAAACACAGGCCAATCATGATTCCCCGGCACGGTGTGGATAGTCACACGTGGAGCAACTTTTTTAATTCCATGTGCTATTGAAACTGGCGTAAAAATATCATCTTCACCCCACACAATAATTACTGGGATTTGAAAAGATTTAATTTTTTCACGAACATCAACCTGACGAGCAAATTTTGAGAGATACCAAAAATCCTTTGTACGAAACATGACATTTTTTATAAATGCTTGATCAATATATCTTGCAACATTAACTACCCCATACCGCTTATAGGTTTGTACTCTTTTTCGAAGCCAAGCCGAAATCCATTCTTTAGAATGACGATTTTCAGAAACACCAACTGTATCTATTAAAATCAATTTTTGTACTTCTTTTTCTCGTGCTGATGTAAGCAAAACGGCCATGACACCGCCCAAAGAATGACCAACAACAATTGGTTTCTTCACGTTCACTTTGTCCATCCACTCTGAAAGAACTTCTTGAAAATCCTCTGGTGAGGGATTTTTCTCCCACTTAAATGAAGGGGTTGAACCGGGAATGGTTGGGATAATTACCCGGTATCTTTGAGAAAGTACTCGCAAAATTCTCAAACACGTAAATGCGCTGACGCTCCACCCATGCAAAAAAATAACTGGAACGCCACTCCCCGCTTCAAGTGTATGAATAGCTCCGTGTTGTGTTAATATGGTATACTCTCGTAAAGACTTCATAAAAAATACGTATGAAAATTCACATCTTAGGATCAGGCTCCTACCCTCTTCGATTTACAGATGGGCGATCACTTTCACTTTTACTCCCAGAACATGGAGTGGTCATTGATGCGGGTTTAGGTCTTACTGCTCTACCGGAAGACTATCGCACCGAGACTCTTCATATCATTCTTTCGCACTTCCACCATGATCATATCTTAGGTCTTGCCTTTTTGGCAAATTTTTTAGAACGGGGACAATGCCACTCGATTGTCATTCATGGAGATGAACGTATCAAACAACTTATGACTTTTTTTCAGGAGCCATTCAATCCAGACTATACCTCGAAGCTCATGCCGATAACAATGGAATATATCCCTGAATCGAGTGAAATTTCAGGCCTTCAGATTAAGCGGCGATCAGTCACTCACGCATCAGGAAAATCCAATTATTTTACCTTCACTTCACCTCAAACACGTTTCGGTTTTGGTACCGACACAACTGCAGATACAAAAAATGCCGATTTCTTTAAAGGGACAAAATTACTCCTCCACGAATGTTTTTTTGATAACGCACATAAAGAGCAAGCTATTCGCGAAGGCCATTCTTATCCAGAAGTCGTTGCATCACTTGCAAAAGCTGCCCATATCGAGAAATTGCTGATTATTCACACCGATCCTCGATACCCAAAAATTGGTGAGGAAATAAAAAACGAATTCCCGTCAAGCGCACTAGCCTTTGACGATCAAATTGTCACAATTTAGTATGTCCTCGAGATAATAAAATCTGCAAGAACAGCTAATGAATTTCTTAAATCCTGCGGAAAATCCTTCATGTCGCTCAGCGCAGCATGTGCCTGTTTGATGTAGTCCGCGGCCTTGCGTTTCGCATATTCATCAGATTTTGTCTTTCGCAAAATCTGACACACCTCCTCAATGTCTTGTGTTGAAGCTTTCTGATTACCCAAAATACTAAGCAAACGTTCTTTTGAGCTCGCATCAGTATGTTTTAAGGCATGCACCACCATTAATGTTGGCTTACCTTGCTTGATGTCAGAATCCGTTGGTTTGCCAAGAAGTTGTTCATCGCCAAAAGTACCCAATATATCATCATGAAGCTGAAAAGCGACCCCCAGAGGCTCACTAAAGGGCCGGAAAACCTGTTCAGCGTACTCGCGAGATTTTCCAGAAAGAATGGTCCCAAATTGAAGAGGTTGTTCAATGGTGTACCTCCCAGATTTTCTAGACATTAGGGTTAGGACTTGTTCTTCAGTAACAGTTGCAAGTTGCGTTGTTGCTCGAACGTCTTCGTATTCACCAAGAACCAATTGCTGCTGAATGGTATAAAAAAGCTCCTGGGCTAAAATGATTTGCTGGGTTGGAAAGTTAATCCGAGTGACAATTTCGTTTGCATAACTGAATAGTAAATCTCCTATGAGAATCGAGAGCGACTCTCCTATGTGTTTCGCGTCACCGTGCAATTTTTTTTGATTATGTTCTTTTGAAAGAAAGACGTGTAATGTATCAAAGCCGCGACGTGTATCAGATTGATCAATAACATCGTCATGAACTAAGGCAAAAATATGGAGCAACTCTAAAGCACAGCTTGCAAAAAGCATTTCTTGGAATTTTTCCCCACCATGGGCCTGATACGCCAACATACTTAAATATGGTCGAATCCGTTTACCACCTTTCGTCCACATTGCACGTGAAGAATCAAGCACAGATCGTGCGTGCACGCTCACGTTTTCAATTTCATCTAATTTTGAATCTATAAACTCCGAAAAAACTATATCGAATTTTTCTTTAAATTCACCTAGAGTCATCATGGGTATATGATTAAACTTTTATTGTGTGTAGTATAACGCACATTTAATGCATAAGGTATTTTCTCATACCTCAAGTACTAAAATCAAGCTTCTTCGATATTTCGAATGAATACATCAAGCTCAATTGCGTGTGCTTTTGTGAACGAACCGACACGTGTTCGTTCAAGGCCGTGCACATACGCCCCTGTTTTTAATATTTCACCTAAGGCTCGAACAATTGATCGTACATACACTCCGGAACCCGTTACCACGCGAAATTTGAGATATGGCCATGAATAATCTAAAAGTTCGATCAAATAGATTATAGATTTTCTTTTAGGCAATTCAACTGTTTTTCCTTTTCGGGCAATCGAATACGCGCGCTGGCCACGAATCTTTATCGCGCTAAAAATGGGGGGACGTAAATAAAGTTCACCGTTGAAAGTTTGCATGGCTCTAAAAACTTCATCACGTGACGGGACGCTATGTATGGGTATAGTTGTTTTTTCTCCTTCACTGTCATCTGTTGAAGAATATGCCCCAAAAGTCGCATCCACAAGATACTCTTTATCTTTTAAAATCAAACTGGTGAGTTGTTTAGTATATGTTCGTCCAATGGCAACCACAAGAACGCCCCTGGCCCCTGGATCAAGCGTCCCAGCATGTCCAATTCGCTGAACATGAGTTGCTAGACGAAGACGATGAATGACATCGTGTGACGTGATCCCTGTAGGTTTGTATATAGCAAATATTCCTTCCATAAAGGCATGCCACCATAAAACGCACGATTTGACAAGCAAACGTGTCCATTCTACCATGGAACTGCTACTATTTGAGTATTATTTAAAAATATATGCCATACACTACACCAAAACTCCCCTATCCATATGAAGCTCTAGAGCCGTATATTGATAAGGAAACCATGACGATCCACCGTGATAAACATCATGCAACATATACTTCAAAATTAAACGCAGCAATTGAAAAATATCCGGAGCTTTCAAAAAATAGGCCGGAGGAGCTTTTGAAAGACCTTTCTTCGGTTCCTGAAGATATACGTCTCGCCGTGAAAAACCACGGGGGCGGGCACGTAAATCATTCACTGTTATGGGAAATCATGGCTCCGCATTCTGGAGGAAAGCCAACTGGTAAACTTTTAAAGGCAATTGAAAAATCTTTTGGTTCATTTAATGTCTTTCAAACACAATTTGAAGAAACCGCTACCATGCAATTTGGTTCGGGATGGACATGGCTCGTTGTAAAAAATGGAAAACTCTCTGTTGAAAAAACCGTGAACCAAGACTCGCCTCTTTCTGAGGGCAAAACCCCCATCCTCCTTATTGATATTTGGGAACATGCGTACTATCTTAAATATCAAAATCGTCGCCTAGAATACATTAAAGCTTTTTGGAATGTTATCAACTGGAAAGCGGTATCAGATAAATTTTTAGCGGCCTAAAGCAAATCTACTCCTGATTGACACTGTTTTTTATCGCAAAAAAGGAGGAGTGGAGTGCAATAGCAGCAGCCGCGGCAACGTTCAATGATTCTATTGTCTGAGAATGAGTTGCTATTGTGATACTCGAATCAATAAATTCACGTGCATCGTGAGTAATTCCATGAGCTTCACTACCAATAAGCAGGCAAAATGGTTGTTGCCATTGAAACGCATCTAGTGAGACACCGTCATGCGCCTCGAGCGCAAATATTGGCATCCAACCTGAAATCGTCTTCAAGAATGAGAGCGGCTTCCTTGAAATCTGAAGTAAAAAAATAGCTTCTTTCGCAGCACTTACTGCTTTTGGGTTATATGGATCTGCGCTGCCATCGTCAGTTATATATGACGAAACACCAAAGGCCGCTGCACTTCGCATTATTGCACCTACATTCGAAGGATCAGACACCCCATTGAGAAAGATAATTGGGAGTGACTCATCAACAAGATCCTGCTGTTTTTTGTAAATTGCGAGAATCCCTTGAGGATGTTCTAAACTCGACAGTTTAAGCAATTCGCCGTCATCTACAGCAAACACATGAGCACTTATTTTTTGCTGGATAGTAGTGATTAACAACTCATGGGACTCCAAAAAACGTTTTGTGACGATTACTTCTCGAGGGATCACATTGAGATCGAACGCATCACGAACAATAAGCGGATTTTCAACAACAAACTCAGCAAATTCGTCCCGATATTTCTTTTGCTGTAATTTTCGAAAATGTGTCAAACGTGATGGCCCAGGAGAAAGATTCATATGTTACTTTGTTATAACCGATAATGCACTTTTTAAAATTTTCACCGAAAAAGATTTTTTTGCTTGTACTACTTCACCGTCAATTTGCCCAACAGATGCCGGCGTAATGCTTATTTCAACTTTCTTCGCTGTGTATGTTTCAACTTCTGGCAAATGCACATGAGTCCCTCTCATAAACTGTGGGAGTTTTCGTAAAGCATAAAATTTGCCAGTTTTTTTCACCACACAAATAGTTAAAACGCCATCATCCATCTTTGCTGAAGGGGCGACCTTGAATCCTCCACCGTACGTTGTCCCATTACAGACCGCGACTAATAATACTTTAGAAATAATTGTGTGCGAGCCATCAAGAATAATTTGAGCACTCTTAAATTGATACGCCGGAAGTGTTCGAATAACCGAAAGCAGATATGCCGGAAAGCCGCTGATAAATTTTGTGTATTTTCGAAAATGCGCTGTTACCTCGCCATCAAAACCAAGACTGCAGCCGTTTATCATGTAACGCGAATTATCTACCTGGCCTATATCTATACGTTTTGTTTTGCCCTCTGCTATAATTGTTAAATTTCCACCAACGCTTCTTCCATAACCTAACTGATGAGCAAAATCATTCCCCGAGCCCATAGGTAATACCCCAAGCACGGCTGAGCCACCAAACATGCCATTCACAACCTCATGAGCAGTCCCATCGCCTCCAACCGCAATAATCGTTGGGAAATGTACAGAAGCTTGACGCGCGATTTCAACAGCATGAGACGGTTTTTTTGTGATGGCAATTTCGTAATGTAATCCTTTACTGGCACAAAAATTTTCAATATCTCGAATATAACTTAAATGACGGCCTTTTCCAGCTGACGGATTAACAATAAAATAATACGCTCTTGCCATGCATGTAGTGTAAATGCCTGTTCAAGATGCTGCAAGTAAGTTACTTTGAGGTCGGTCGCCTGACAACTTCGAGGAACTTTCCGGGACGCGGGATTCCTCGCATACGTTTACACTCTGCGGGGCAAGCGAACCAAATACGAGACGACGCCCTACTTCAACCCGCCAAATAATATCCACTCACCCAAAACTCCGGGACCTGGATTCGAACCAGGATAGCGGGCTTCAAAGGCCCGAGTCCTACCATTAGACGATCCCGGAGTTTTGAGAAAGTAGTTTTTTAAGTGCATTACCAGATTTCCATGACTTGATCTGTTTCTCTCGACAACTCGCTTCACTCATATTTTGAAATTTTTGCGTATAGATTATCTTCCAAGAAAGACTATAGCGAGTCGAGGCGGGCGATCCGTGAATATTACAAAACACTATCGTATTCCGTTCAAACTTTCAAGTACCGTGATATTGCAAAGCTCGCTGAAGCCATATTGAGTACAGCGGCACCAATAAATTGATAGATGATAAGCGATAATAAATGTGCCTCAAAAAATTGCGAAATGTCGATATTGTAACTCGCAAAAAAAGTATCATTCAAATGCGGAGCAAGAAAACCCAAAACCGGAGCAAGAATCGCGATGGTAATGACGGTGGCAAAAAACGCGTACAACATACCCTCAATCAAAAATGGAGTTCTGATGAACCAGTTCGAGGCGCCAACGAGCTTCATAATCCCAATTTCTTCTTTATGTGTATAAATGGCAATACGGATTGTATTAAACACCACAAGAAATGAAATCACAATAAAAATTATAGTCACACCAAGAGCAATTTTTTGTATTTGATTACTCAAACTAGAAAGCCGTTCGATAACAATTTGCGCCTGTTCCACCTCGGTGGTATCTGTTGAGACTATTTTTTGATTTTCGTCCTGATTCAAATAGGACAAAATCGAAGGGAAAGACTCAATTTCGTTTGAGCTAATAATTATGCGAGCCGGAAGTGGATTTTCTTCCAAAAGATCCAGTGTTTCCTGAATGTCGGCATCATCTTTATGCTGAATCCGAAATTCTTCTAGCGCTTCATCAGAAGAAACATACGTTGCACTCTTGACTTCAGGAAGGTTCTGCAAACGATCCACGAGAGACTTTGCTTGATCTTCTGTGGAATCAGGCAACACCGCGATGCTTATATCAACTTTTTGTTTCACCGATGTTAATAACTGCTCACTTACGCTATTTAAACTTATAACAATACTGACAGAAAAAAGTGCCAGCACTAAAATAGTCACAGTCATAATTGTCAACCAAATATTTCGGTAGACGTTTTGTAAAGCGAACTTGATTGTTCTAAAAATATGAAACATATGTTAAAGGATATATTTCCCGGTTTTTTGGTCAGAAATAATCTGACCATCTTGGATAGTGATAACTCTGCGTCGAAGCTTATTTACAATTTCTCTGTTATGCGTCACAAGCACGACAGTGGTTCCTAAATCGTTTATTTTTCTGAGCAGTGCGATAATTTCTTCTGCGTTTATCGAATCAAGATTCCCTGTTGGCTCGTCCGCGAGTAAAATTTTTGGTCGATGGACAAGCGACCGGGCAATAACCGCGCGCTGTTGTTCGCCGCCAGACACTTCATTAGGAAAACGATCCTGTTTATTTTCCAATCCGACAATCTTTAATACTTGTGGGACGATTTTTTTGATGACATTTTTTGGCTCTCCTGCTACCTCCAAAGCAAATGCTACATTTTCAGACAATGTCTTTTTTGGAAGAAGTTTGAAGTCTTGAAAGACTACACCAATCTGACGACGTAAAAGAGGTACGTCAGCATTTTTAATAAAAGTAATATTCCATCCACCAATAATAATTTCACCTTCAGATGGTTTCTCCTCTGCAATAATAAGACGTGCAATTGTTGTTTTGCCTGTTCCTGACTGACCAACGATAGAAACAAATTCTCCTGCCTCTATCGACATAGTAATATCAGACAGTGCCTTTACTCCGTTTCTGTAAAATTTATCTACACCTTTAAATTCGATCATGATGCTGTGTTAGAGATATGGCTTGAAACCTGCGTTCAGTGATTTGACCATATCTTGATAACGAATACTATCTGATGGACTTCCTAAGGTTACTCCGATAATATGCTTGCCTGTAGACACGCCGGTAACCTGAGCCACAAGATTATAAAGCGCTTCATCGGTATATCCTGTTTTGGTCCCCGTGAGATTCCAACCGGATCCAATCATATTATTTTCATTTGTTATCGTATGTGCTTCGTTTCTCCCTGCAGTACGGAAAAAATACGTTTTCATTGTTGTGGCTTCTCGTATTTTATCTTTCGTGAATGCAAGTTGTGCCAGACGCGCATAATCCGATGCGGATCCGACGTTTTTGACATCCAAGCCTGTCGGCTCGTAGAAAGACAATGTCGAAAGTCCCAAAGATTTTGCTTTTACATTCATCGCATTGCGGAATTCCTCAACCGAGAGACCCGTGCTTTTTCGAAGCATTTTCGCCGCATTGTTCGCGCTGCCAACAAGCATAGTGTACCATAAATCACGGACATTGACTTTATCACCGTAGTCAATATACAGCTTTGCTCCCTGAGCATCATCGTCCGGTTCGTACGTGACGAGTTTGCCCCAGTCCGGATTATTATCAAGCACAACAAGCGCGGTCATTAATTTTGTCAGGCTTGCGAGCGGATACTTCTGATCGCCATTTTTTGCGCTAATAATCTCACCAGTATCGGCATTCATCGAAACATACGCCCGAGCACGAATCAATGGATCAATGTCTTTATTAGCGACAAGTGGTTTTGAAGCAACAGGGGGAGGTGTCGGCTGAGAGGGTGGAGGGTTTTGTTGTGAAACTGATTCTCCTAATACTTGACCTGACATAAGAGCGTCAACAGCCCAAACGCCAACTCGCGCAACACCTTGACCGGAACTTGCAATACGACTAAACGCATCATGACTTAAGTCGACCACGCGTCCACTGACATATGGCCCGCGAGAAACAACGGTGACAACAATGGATTGTGCGTTATCAAGATTTGTTACTCGAATATGAGAACCTATCGGATATCCGTTATGAGCAGCGACAAGAGTTCGTCGATCACCAAACCAACTTGCCGTCCCCTCTTCAACATCTTGAGACTCAAACGCTGCATAGATTCCTGGCTCTTTAAAATTTGCGACCGCCCATGTGTGCAAAGCGTCAACCTGATTTCTTATTCTGTCCCATGTTTGTGTTCTTTCATTCCAGCGTCTCAGCCAGATGCGGTTATACCTCCCGGGTCGATTCACCTTTATGCGCAGCGTAAAATCCTTATCTAACTCAGATGAAGCGGCATCATAATGAACCTCGATAATAGGCCCGACATGAAGCTCGTTTGTTCTCACGTGCTCTTCACCACCAGGCAGCAAATCTATAGAATCGACGCGTATGCGAAAAGAATCGTCCATTATCTGAGAAGGGATGGCAAGCATCGCTTCTTTATTTTGCAACGTGACGGTATATCCCTTTTGAAGGGTTGACCCTCCGATTGGGCTATTAAAAGAGTCGATGATGTGGTGCCCGGAGAGTCCAGAAGGTTCCCACGTCGCTGCATCTGCACCGCATGGAAACAAAGTAAAGCACGCCGAAATTACGAACGCGCTTATAATCAGTAATGGTGTTGACCTTGTCATTCTCATAAAAATCCTATACGTTTGTAATTATTGATGTGAAGCAATTTTTAGAAAAGCTAGTATAACACGTTTTAATCCTGTGCGGGTATAGTACAGTGGCAGTATGCGTCCTTCCCAAGGATGAGATACGGGTTCGATTCCCGTTACCCGCTCCGAGGGTTTGATGCCAACGTAGGTTGGTCGCAAACCCTTGGTACTGTTAAAATGAGAATCGAAGGGTATCCGAGGCGACTGCCGATGGCAGTCGATAAGGAACCCAGGCTTCGAAGGAGGAATAAACCGGAACCGCGATCACGCGGTGATTCACAACGGATGAGAAGGATTCCCGTTACCCGCTTTTGCCACCTTAGCTCAGCTGGTAGAGCAATGCTTTCGTAAAGCAGAGGTCCCCGGTTCGATCCCGGGAGGTGGCTCCATCGTTATCTTACAAATCAGAAAAAGAGGGTAGAAAAATACTGGTATCTCCAGTAAGGGCGTTGTAAAGTGAATCGAGCGAAACGGAAGTATTCCCGCTTGACGACAAACCGATACAGGAATCGCCGGGAGTCATTTGAAGGCATGCACTATTCCACGACAAAGACGGATTAAAAACTGCAGTACGAATTGACTGTAATTGATAATCGATCCACAAATCGGCATTGATTTTTTTTATTTCAATCTTCTGAAGTGATATATATCCGCTACTTGAATCATTCTCCGTTGGTAATTTTTCAGTCACACGAAAGAGTGAATACGATTGCGCATCTTCTATAACGTCGGATATTTCACCTGTATCAAGCGAGGCGATACGCATAAAGTCCCCGGCAAGACTTGCTGTTTGTATATACCCCAAATCATAAAATGCAACGGCGAGCGACGCGTAGGTATTTTCGTTACTAAAAGTACTTGGATTTTTTGACAGGTCTATACGCAATTGTTCTGCAATTTTTTTTTGTTGTTGCAAAAATGTTGGATCTTTCAAAAGTACTTTAGTAAAAGCAGCTTTTTCTAAATATGGTTTGATAATGTTATTTTTGATTTCTTGAGGATTCAATCCTAATGTTAGCTGTGAAACAATTCGTGCATCTTCAGAGGCTGACTGCGCACCAAACAGATTTACGAATGCTTGCTCAACAACCGCGTCTGAAACGTTCACGGCATATTGTTTTTTGCCTTTTTGTAAGTAAAGATCGCGGACGATTTTATTTATTGCGAATGCATCTAGGGTTGTTTCATCCCCTGCAAAAGAAAATCCCGCTTTGGTGTATACTTGTAATAATTCTCGTTCCTTTTGCACGTCATGATACGTAATAATATGAGTTCCAACAATTGCTACGGGATAATAAATTTTGTCAGCGATATTCTCGGCGGTTGATCGAATGCTTGGTTGAAAGTACAAACCTGCCTGCAAAAAACAAATAAATCCCAAGACAAGTATGACGAAAAAAAATGGCAGTGTTTTTAGCCAATACCGTTCATGGGGTCGGTGAAGATTTTTTTTAAAAGTTTGTTCGTTTTTTTCAAATCCCAACGCATTATGTTGTGTTCTTCCTTCTGAAAATTCGATTGGTTTTTTTATTTTTTTGTCTGTCATACGTAGCACATTCGGAATTTCCATTTCTTTGGGTTTTTTCTTTGCAGTAGAGTTTTTTATGTTTATACTTTTCGTTTCAGGATTCGAAATAACTTGAAGAGCATCAAGGACTACTTCTCTATCAGGAGTACTCTTGAGTAATGGAATGTCATTTTTTGATTTCTGCTTTTTTTGCATACACTTATGAGTTTGGTAAATCGAAAAAGAATGCCCACCATTTCTCAGGGTTTGATTGTTCTTGCAAGGTCACGGCACTTACTGAAGAATTTTGGACAACAAGTGTTCGACTGCCGTCATCTGAATCCTGCGGCAACAAAATAACCGTTTCACCTGTCTTTTGAACATCAAGTTTTTTTCGAGCCTCTTTTTCCTGAAAATTTTCAGATGTCATCTCCTTAAGTATTTGGGCTAGCTCAATATTTTGCTTTTTTAAACTATCTGTTTGTTGCTCAAGGCGTGTAACTTCGGACTGCACATCTTCACGACGAACAATTTCTTTCCCGATAGCAAACGCTAAAAAAAGCACAAGACAAGCCTCTATAATGAGTATCGTCCTTGATTCAAGCAGTTGTAAAAAAAAAGACTTTTTCATGAAGCTTTATACGTAACCTAGGACATATTATAACGAAAAACTGATCAAAGCGCAACCTAGCCTTCATGCTCAAGCGACCCGTACGTATACAAACAACCAGCTTTCTTCATTATTATTCGAATATCTTCCGGATAATATCCTTTCTGTGCAAGATATGCGTATATCTTTTTCCAAATAATGTAACTCGCTTTTTTTGACTTTCCATGTTTCTCAACCAAATCTCGGTTTTTTCGTATAACGTCGTGGGCAATCCTAGAAAAATCCTGCGTAAAACCTTCATGTGCAAACTCACTCATAACCAATTCAATCACTTCTTTAGGTACTAGTCGACGATAAAGCTTCTGTCGAATACGTTCTGGCCCGTCTTTTTTATTTTTCAATTGCCGCAATACATCACGTGCGTACGATTCATCGTTAACAATGCCTTTTGCTTTCAAATCATCTATTACTTCTTGAACATTACAAGAAATATACCCTGCGTATCTTGCGGTATATGGGTATCGCTCACGAAGCTTAGTGACTTTTAACAAAAGCTTTCTTTCGGAAAAACCTTGACGCGAAAGATAGTCAATGATTTTTTCTCGTATATGATTGTATGTCTCTTGATCCATAGTATTGCATATGTCATTCGTATCATACACGAGACTGAAGAAACTTCCAGGCCTCATATTGACGCAGAACGAAAACACGATACACTATATACAAAGAAATTTTTATGACAAAACGATTTCTTAGTATCATTGCTTGTGTGGGCGGATTAGTTGTTGTGTATTTTTTTATTCAATCGTACCAGCAGCACGCATCAACTTCCAAAGAAACGACTTCATCCATTCTGAACACGAATGGAGTCCTCCATACCGTTGCTCTTGAAGACATCCTGTCTGGAGGTCTAGAAAAGGATGATATACCACCATTAAATGATCCTCACTACATATCCATAGCCGAGGCCAACAATGTATACACAGATTTTGATACAGGAGTCACACTTACCTACGGGCAAAGTGAACGATTTTATCCGTTACGAATTCTCGGATGGCACCAAATAATCAACGACACCATAGGGTCAAAACGCATACTCATCACCTATTCGCCATTGACCACATCGGCAGTCGTGTTTGACCCAAAAGTGCAAGGTGAAGATGTGCTTTTCGGAAATACCGGACTCCTTTGGGATTCTAATCTTGTGCTGTACGATGCAAAAACTGAATCGGAGTGGTCACAAATTTTAAGTAAAGCAATCGTTGGAGCAAAAAGCGGAGAGGCGTTGGAGCAAATTCCATCCGCAGTCACTACATACGGTTACTGGAAAAAAGCACATGCGAAAGGAGAAGTGTTGAATATCCCAGAGGACAAAACGTATGATTATTCACGAGATCCAAACCAATCATATTACGATTCAGAAACACTTTACTTTCCTGCGCTACATGAAGATACTCGTTTTTCCGCCAAAACAATTATTATAGGCATCACAATACACAACACCGCAAAAGCATATAACGTAAAAACAATCAAAGAAAAAGGCAGGCTAACAGACACAATAAACGGACAATCATTCCATATACAATATACCGCCTCAACGGACACGATTCGTGCATACATCGAAAACACCAACAAGCAGCAAACTGATCTCCCTTTGATGCGTGCCTATTGGTTTGCATGGATCGGTGCATATCCAAATTCTGCTGTGTACAATTAAGTACGCATATCACTTGACACAAAAAGGATTTGCTGTATACTTGAATTAACAGAGTTCCTTACAAGCTACGTGCATACGCATGGAAGCGGTTTATGGATTTTATTCTTAACCCCCACTTCTATGTCGTATCATATAGAAGTGGTCTTGTTTGGCGCACTTATCCTCTTGTTCTCTCTTCGACGCAAACGAAGACCACACAAAAGACATGGCGGAGCTATTGTAGTTCTTGCCATACTCATAGAATTTCTACTCATTGCAGTAGGAATCACGTCGATCTTTTCCGGACTATTCCTGGATGTCAACATTGGTATCAAGATTTCTGACATCCTTGCCAAATATATACCTCTCCTCCACTAGGCGGAGAGGTATTTGTGTGCAAAAGTTTGAATATATTATCTTCTTTTTAAATACATATACTGCAACGGTTTCGGAAATTTTTCAATTGCATAGCGTAGCATAGTGCGGGACATACTAGCAGCATATTGATTCAAAAACTCCATTTCTAATTTACGATTTCGGTTACCAACTTCACGCAGCATCCAACCCACGGCTTTATGAATTAAATCATGTGTATCCCCAAGCAATATATGGGCAATTTTTAAAGAATCATTAAAATCTTTATCACGTATAAAAGTGAAAGTCGAAATAATGGCTATACGTTTTTTCCATAAATTTTTACTGCGTGCAAATGTGTAGAGGGACTCGCGCGAACGCGGTAAAAGATATGCGCCGACGATTTGCGGCGCGGTCACATCAACAAGATCCCAATTGTTGATATATTTTGTGTTTCGCATATAGGAAGAATAAATTTTTTTCTGTATATCTTCATCCACGTGCGGAAATTGATAAGTCCAAATCAACAACGCTGTAAGGCGATGTTCGTGAATGGGACTTTTCAAAAGCTTTTCAACCTCACTCACCGAAAGACTCAAAAATTCTCGGGCAACTTTGCGCTGCAAAGGAACTTTTATTCCTAAAAAAATATCCCCTTCGCCATAATCCCCTTTTCCGGTTTTAAAAAAACGTTGCAAATTCTGCGCTTGTTTCGGATCTTTCAACTCATGCAATTTATTTTTAACTTGACCATGTGTGACTCTCATGCCGCATGAAGTGTTATGTGGACTATTTCTGGACGGTTACCGGTACGAATTGGTGGACCCCACGTCCCAACACCGCTCGAGGTATAATGATTGAAAAAGCCGTCAACGACTAATCCATATACGTAACGTTTATATACCCAACGTGCTATCGACTCAAAAGGAAACATTTGGCCTCGATGAGTATGACCACTCAAAACCAGTGAGATACCTGCTTGTTTAGCAGTTTCAATATCTACAGGCTCATGCCAAAGTAAAATACTCGGAAGCGTAGGGTCAACGCGAGAAACTAAATACTTGAGTTCTCTTTTTGCTCCGAACTTTGGATAATCAGCGCCAACAATTTGCATTCCTTGAACAACACGGATATCGTCATGAAGAAATAGTATCTTTGTCTTCTGTATAAGGGATTCTACTACAGAAAAATCCATATACGTTTCATGATTTCCTTTGATATAAAAAACTCCAAGCGGTGCCTTAATCCGATTAATGTCTTTGACGATGTAACGAAAATCCCCTCCCATGCCATCGAATAAATCGCCTGTAATAAACACGGCATCCGGAGACTGCTGAGTCACTAGAGAAATGACGGTGGAAAAAAAACGATCACCGTGAACATGCCCAAGATGGACATCAGAAATTTGAATAACGGATTTTCCATTCCATGCGTCTGGTAAATTTTGAATCTGTATATTGATCTTTTTCACTCGTAAGGCGTAGGCCCCCCAAAGCCCATAGACAGTATATCCAATCGCACAAGAAAGAAAAAATGTTTCTACCAAGCTTTGAGAAACTGCAACTCCAAAAAAATTGAATAGGGCGAAACAAATCAAGGACAAAGCCGCACTAATGGCAACATACCATATAAGCCCAAGCCATACGGCGCTCGCGACATAAAAAGTCCGGGTAATGAGATTGTCAGACCATCGGGCAATGATTGACGCAAGGATATACCCGACAGAAAATATTCCGAACACGATAGCGAGTACAACTCGTAGCAATGAATGGTACAAATTGTACGTATTAACAAAAAAGACGTACAAAATAAAATGACCGCCAATAAGAAGAATGAGCGTCAGAAGCACAAAAATGCTTGCATACAAAATTATTCGAGTCTTCATGAAATAAATTTGCTTTTACAACGACACGTAATCTTTTTTAGCGAGGGTGGCCACCTGTATCATAATTTGGTTGTGTATGTCGTGTATATACTCTCTCGTGATATCTTCAGGTTTTTGTTTTTTAAATTGCAAAGGCTCACCAAAAAAAACTTCCATTCTTCCTGTAAAAATTTCTGCATATTTGCAAAAAATATTCTTCGGAGGAGGCGCCACTCTTCGTATGCCAGTAGGGATAACCACACATCCAGTTGAAATGGCAATTCGAGCATCACCGGTTTTTGTTTTTCTAATGGTATCGGAAAAATTATGTGTTCCTTCGGGATAAATCATCACAATACCGCCTTGATCTATTGCGTGCGTTGCAGCATCGAACGTTTTTGAACGATCTTTAGATAAAAGAATTATACCAGTCCACTTTTTAAATAATGGAATACGAAATATCTTCCATTTTGCAATAGCGTGAATTTTTCTATGGGTGTGCAAAACAAGCGCAGTAGCCATTAAAATAGGATCTTGATACCCAATATGATTTGCGACAACCAAAAATGGACCAGAGTGCGGAAGGTTTCCCAAACCCTGAACACGTACGAGCCTTCGTTTTAACAAAGGTCCTAGAATATTTCGGGACAATGGATACGCTGTCATGTGTTGTGCATTAAACTGGTCGCAACGTACCCGCCCAAACCTGCCAGGCAAGCAACGATTTAGCTACAAGACTTAAAATAATATATACCCGTTCGCCGTAAAGATATTGCTGCCATTTTCCAACCTTTTTGTACTGCAAAATCATATTTATTGCAAAGCAGTTAAAAAATAAAAAGATCGAAAAATAAATCCAGTACACGAAAACTGGGGCTTTATGAGCACTGTCACCTGCATTAAACAAATATAACGCAACAACAATCCATGGAATTATCCCGGCGATGCTCCCAAAAATAAATGATGTCCAATTAGTTTTTTGAGTGGTCTGATTATGTAATTCCATCATCCATCCAAAAAGAATCATCATGGCGTTTAAACCAAACAAAAGAATAAGGGTCATCACATCATACACGCCAACAAGAAGCCCGATAATAACAATCATCAACGATGAACTGAAAGCATACTCGATCCACCTTGCAAAATTTGCACCTTTTTTTAAATTTTTAACATACCATTCATATATACCGGGCAATGAAACCATAATATGAGCCAATGCGGATAAAAACAAAAAGCCTGCTACTAAGGGTCCGACACGAACATCAAAAATCGTATTCATCTGGGTAAATAATTTTTGAGTTGACTGGTTAAACCCTACAAATGACGTGATAATTGAAAGCGAAAAATCTGAACTAAGCATCAACATTATAACCCCCTGGACTGCGTGCAAACATCCCATGATCAAATTAAAAATCCTCAACCGGCCAAATATTAATTGATTTTCCTGCTGAGATATTGTGTTTTCCATATAAGTTTACAAAGTATTCTTAAAATCCAGTATAGCAAAAAATCGAATTTGACCATAGGAGATTAACAACTTGTACTTTTTTCTTAACAGTTTACAAAGGTGCGCTGTTGGCGGTTTTTACTACACCCAATTAATTATTAAGAATTTTTGTTGTACTTACTTTGATACTTTAAATAGGAAACGAACTTAAAACAATCGACTTTAACATCAAAATTTTGACCTGATACACAAAATGACCAACTCACATTACACAAAAATAACCCCCTGGTTTAACAGAGAACGAAGATAACTTGATTATCTTGGTTTCGTTTTTTAAACCCAACCAGCAATAGGCAAGCAATCTACTGAAACCAGCCTTTGCGCTTGAAATAAATAAGCATATACAAAACTGCTACCACCATAATCCCCAACAGGAGCGGATAGCCAAATTTCCAACTCAGCTCGGGCATAAATTTGAAATTCATTCCATACACGCCTGCCAAAAAAGTCAATGGGATAAAAATAGTTGAAATAATTGTGAGCACCTTCATGATGGCGTTCATTTTGTTGCTCACACTGGACAAATATAGATCTACCATACCTGACAATACATCTCGATATGTTTCAATTGCTTCAATAACCTGAATAGCGTGATCATAGAGGTCGCGTAGATAGACGTGAGTCTCTTTGCTCACAAAAACTGATTCTTCTCTATCAAAACGATTAAGCACGTCACGAAGCGGCCAGACTGATCGTCTCAAAACAAGCGCCTCTTGTTTTAAACGGTTTATCGACCGCAACGTACGCGGCATTGGATTCTCTATAAGTTCTTGTTCAATGGATTCAATCCGTTCACCGATATCCTCAAGAAGAATGAAATAATGATCAACGATGGTGTCAAGCAATGAATACGCTATATAAGCTGGCTGTGAGAAATGAAGACTACTCTTGCCGGCTAAAAGACGCTCACGAACCGAGTTAAAAGTATTTCCTTTTTTTTCTTGGAAGGTAATTAAAAAATTCTTTCCGATAACAATGCTTATTTGTTCGGACAAAGTTTCTTTCTCTTTGCCTAAAAGAAACATTCTCGCTGCAATATATAACGTGTCGTCATACGCATCAAATTTCGGGCGTTGATTTGTATGTGTTACATCCTCAAGCAACAAAGGATGTAACTTAAAGGTCTTTCCGATAATTTGTAAAGCCTCTAAATTTTGCAAACCCGAAAGATCAACCCAGGCGCACGTTTTTTGCTTCGGCAAAACAATCTTACTTGGAGAAACATTCTGTTCCTCGGTTACCTTCTCTTTTAAGCACGTGAAAACACGAATTGATGTTTCTTCGCCATCATTTTCATGTGGTTGTATCATCGTACCAGGAGGCGTTCCAGGTTTTTTGGGAAATTTGTACGAGTAATGGATTGAATGTTTCGTTTGCTTTTCCTTCATGCGTTTAGTGTAAGCCTTTTTTTTATTTTGCTAAAGACCTGACACGTTGCGTCCAGCCCTTCCAACCGAATAACCGCGATGAATTGATGATTGGAAGAAAATCAGTGACAAAATTAAACAGAGCCGCTAAGGCTGGTCCAAAAATCCCTGTAAAAACAAAAATGAAGCCAACGGCATTTGTGATAAACCACATAATAATATCCCCATGGATTACAGATGTTGTCCGACGACCAAGTTGGATCATTTCTGGTAGACGTGAAAGGTTGTCCGTCAATACAACAACATCTGCGGTTTCAACTGCGACCGCTGTACCGCCCCCACCCATTGCGATACCAACATCTGCTCTCGCGAGCGCAGGTGCGTCATTAATTCCATCACCTATCATGGCAATAATTTTTTTTGATTTGATTTGATCAAGTTCTGCATATTTCCCTTCTGGGGTCATCGAAGACCTGAATTCTTTTATCCCTACAGCTGACGCAACTTGCTGAGCTACATGTTCATTATCTCCGGTCAGCATGATTATTCGTTCAATGCCAAGCGACTTTAAATTATGAATTGCGGCTGCAGCTTCTGGACGCGCTTTATCGCCAACGCGGATAAATCCAGCAAAGTCAGAATTAATGAAAACCAAAAGTGTCGTTTCTTGATGTGTCTGCTGAACTTGTTGATATCTCTTCTGCAAATCTTCAGAAAAACGTAATGAAAAATGTTTAAACAACCCATCATCACCAATTGCAACTTCAGTCGTGCCAATACGAGCCCACACGCCGTCTGATTTAAGTACACGAAAATCATCAGGTTCGAGAATCTCCTGTACGTGTTGAGCCGCCTCCCGTAAAACTGCTTTTCCCATGGGGTGTTCAGAAAACTTCTCTGTAGCTCCAATGAGAGTCCAAAATTCTTTTTTAGAAAGGGCGCTTTGCATATCTACACCGGTAACTTCAAGTTTACCATGTGTAAGTGTACCAGTTTTATCCAAGACGAGTATCTTGATTTTTCCAAGCGCATCGAGCCACTGCCCACCTTTTACAATAACTCCCCGCTTTGCCGCCTGCCCGAGTGACGCGGTCATAGCAAGAGGAATAGACACCGCAATATCATCGGCACACGCGACAAGAAAAAGCGCTATAGTCATGTTAATATCGCGTGTAACAATAAAAGTTATTGCACCGATAATAGCAATTATAGGAAGAAAAATTTGTGCAAACCGATCTGCAATTTTTTGCGTCTGGGATTTATGTTTTGCCGCCTCATCTACTAGCGCGGCCATCCTTTCGATAATTGAATCTTTCCCAACATGTGTCGCTTTTATTTTAAGTGCTCCTGATTCATTAAGGGTTGAGCTAAACACGTCATCGCCAATTACCTTTTGCACTAATGCCGATTCTCCAGTCACAGATGCTTCATTCACAAAACCTGAGCCATAGGTCACAACACCATCAACGGGAACACGGGCACCAGTTTTAACAACCAAAATATCATCTTTTTTTACCTCATTGACATCGACTTCTTGGAGGACCCCGCCGACATCTTTTATTGCTTTAGTGGGCTTCAGTTTAAGAAGCTCCTCAACTGCGTGATGAGTCCTACTTTCTGTATACCAATCCAAAAGGCGCGCAAAAGAAAGCATCAAGCCAATAAATGCGGCTGACGATATTTCCCAGGTAACAAAAGTAACAAGAAGCGCAAAACCGTTAAATGTATCAATGCTAATTTTCTTTTTTATCAATGATTTCGTGCCGGACCACATTGTTGGTAAAGCCGCCAAAGCAGCAACCACAAAAAGCACCACCTGATTCGAAAAGATAAAAACATCAAGACTTAACGCCAGAACAAGTGCTCCAATAAAGACATATTCCCTCTTTGGGGGGACAAGTAACTGCTTCCACATAGCTACAGTGTACAGATAATTGTCTTAACTGGAAAGAAATTGGATATTTGAGAAAATAATGTTATTTGCTATACTTATGATAATTAATTCCAAGCTATGATTAAAAAAATTGTTACGTTTTTTGCAATCATCGCAGTCTTCGCCCTACCGCAGATTGCTCTTGCCCAGTTCACTATTTCTCCGAATCTCCCAACGACGCTCGGGATATCCACAACAACCAAAACAGTTGAGGACACAATGATTAGTATCGTAAATTGGGTCCTGGGACTCCTTGGATTAATTGCTGTTATCATGATCATGGCAAGCGCAGTAATCGCGGCAACGAGTGGAGACTCAAATAAAGCCGAAACCGCAAAAAAGGCGCTTTTTGGCGCAATCATCGGATTAGTCGTGGTTTTGCTGGCGTGGGCAATAGTCCACTTCGTCGTTCAGGCGACAAACACCGTAACCAACTAAACAAATTAAGAAGTAAAAACTTTCGTCTTCTGAGCCCGCTTTCTTGCAACCTCAGTCAGATATTGTTTTCGCAAGCGGACACTTTTTGGCGTGACCTCCAAATACTCATCTGCATTCATTATCTCAAGCCCTCTTTCTATGGTGAGTATCAATGGTGGCGTCAACAAAATAGCATCATCAGAACCGGCTGCACGCATATTGGTTAGACGTTTTCCTTTTATTGGATTTACGGCAATGTCATCCCCTTTTGATACGTCCCCGATGATCATACCCTCATACACTTCGGTCGTTGGCTGAATGTATAAGTGACCTCGTTCCTGAAGGTTAAACAACGAAAATCCAAGTGCTTTCCCCGCAACCATAGATACCATTGATCCGGTTGCTCGTTTCGTTATACCTTCAACCGCCGGTCTGTATCCGATAAGCCTAGAACACAAGATGCCCTCTCCTCGCGTATCGATTAAAAACTCATTTCGGTATCCAAGAAGTCCGCGAGTTGGAATCTCAAAAATCATTCTCACCTGATTTGCGTGGTGCTTCATGTCAACCATGACGCCTTTCCGTTTTCCGATTTTTTCGATCACGATTCCGGAATGATTTTCAGGGACGTCGACGGTTGCTTCCTCAAATGGTTCACATCTTTTCCCATTAATATCCTTGAATATCACTTGCGGCTGAGATACTTGAAGCTCAAAACCTTCTCGTCGCATATTTTCAATAAGTATCGAAATATGCAGTTCACCTCTCCCATACACCTTATAAGAATCATGGAAAAAATCGATCTTCATTCCGACATTTACTTCGAGTTCTTTCTCGAGCCGTTCGCGTATCTGGCGGCTTGTGACAAATTGTCCTTCTTGTCCGGCAAATGGCGAATTATTCACTAAGAGATGCAAAGAAATTGTTGGTTCATCAACGTGAATTGCAGGAAGCGCTTCTTGAGTTTCGTTCTCACAAAGCGTTTCGCCAATATCAATGTCTGAAAAACCGGACAACATGACAATGTCACCCGCCTCTGCAGTCTCGATTTCTTTTCTTTTTAAACCTTCAAAGGTATACAACTTGGTAATCTTTCCTGATTGCACAGTCCCATCAATTTTTTTCAGGACATATTTTGTTCCGGTTTTAATGCTTCCCTCATAAATACGACCAATTGCAAGTCGTCCTAAAAAATTATCATATGCAAGATTGAACGGCTGGAAACGCAAAGGAAGGCTTACGTCAGCAGATGCGGGCGTAACTTTTTCTAAAATAGTATCAAGTAAAGGCGTTAAATTATGCAGGTCATCATCCATATTCTTCTTTGCAACACCATCTCGTCCAATGGCATAAACAGTAGCAAAATCAAGCTGCTTATCTGTTGCACCAAGCTCCATGAACAATTCAAAAACCTGATCATGAGCCCGATGAACATCGGCCGCCAGTTTATCGATTTTATTTAACACAACGATTGGATGAAGCCCAAGTTCAAGAGATTTCTTCAACACAAACCTTGTTTGTGGCATCGGTCCTTCTTGGGCATCAACAACAAGCAACACGCTATCAATGGAACGCAAGACGCGCTCAACTTCTGATCCAAAATCAGAATGGCCAGGAGTATCAACGATATTTATTTTTGTTCCTTTGTAAAAGACCGAAGCATTTTTCGAATAGATAGTAATGCCGCGCTCTTTTTCAAGCGTATTTGAATCCATGGAGGCATTTTCGTCTGTCACCATGCCTGTCTGGCGCATTATGGCGTCAGTCAAAGTCGTTTTCCCATGGTCAACATGGGCAATAATGGCTATATTGCGGATTTCCATTAGCGGAGTGTAACGGAAGAATGGGATTAATGCAAGCGCAGGAACCTCAAAACAGATAAATAGTTTATCGTTTTTGCAAAATTGAAGGAAAGTGACTGTCTTAATTAATGCAAGCGTCTTTGAAAACCATAAACACACTACAAAAATTGGCACGATTGACTTTACTAGTCTTTTATGTACAGTTAGAATTAGAAATCGATCTTTGATATGAAAAGAATCCTTTTTCAAAGGAAGTGGTATGTCAAAAAGCACAGCTACTCACATAGGAAGGGCTCTGGTTATTTCTTATGAAGAAACCATAACGGCATGGTATCGGATTGGAGAAAATGGTCAGAAAAATACCTTCTGGCCTGAACTACTCAAAATGTGTATCCCGCCGGATGCTATACCTATACCAAGAGAAGACTTAATGAGCGGTTTTTTTGAAAATCCAAAATCGGTTTTCGTAGGCTGGATACAAAAAGACTGTGCAACCGTTCTTCTTGAGTACAAAAAAGGAGAATCCGTTGTATATGTTTCTTTCTTGTGGATGACTCTGACTCGATCAACTTCAGAAGAAGCGAGACAGGATCTTCTGCAACAACTTCGGTTATGTCGACGTGTTCTGGCAAGAATCCTCAAGATAACAATGGCCAAATGCCTAGACGTTTCGTCCGATGATCCATTAATCACCAAAATAATGTTAGGAGCATCTACGGGTTACGTCTTGGATACATACACAGACCAGCCAAGCTGATAGCACACAAACAAAAAACCGTCGGGTTCACTCTGGCGGTTTTTTCTGTTAATAAAATGTCTTCTAATCCATTATTTTTTTAGAGATTGAAGAAGTGACGCCCCCCACTTTTCTGCGCGGTCAGGTTCTCCTTCAACAAGCGGTCCTTCTTTGCCGGTCACAAAAAATCCTTCAGCGACAACATTCATACCGCCTTTACTCGCTAAACTTGCAGTGATTTTTTCAGCCGCGTACTTAATAGTTTTGATAAGTAAGCGCAATGCAAAATTCTGCTCCGATTCCTTAAAACGCGTATCAAACCCGGCAATTCGAACTCCCTGCAATCCTTTATCTGGAATAGTATTTATAAATTCTTGTATGTTTTTTGTCGGCCGTCCACCTTGCGTTGGAGATCCAACAATAAGGACGTCGATTCCATCAAGCATGTGCCATGAAACAGTAGCGACTGGGATAGCCAAAATATCATGACCAAAACCCTTAGCAATACTTTCTGCAATGCGTTTTGTGTTTCCGAATGTTGAGTCGTAAATAATAAGCGCCTTCATGTACGTATATTATCACAAACACTAGCTCGCGTGAAAAAATCCTACACGGTTATCCCGTTCTTTCTAAGAAAAAGAACAAGCTTATCCACTGGAAGCGCGGCTTCAAAGTTATAATTTCCATTTATTCGTTCTGCAAAACGCAAAAGTCCGTCAGCATCAAACGCTCCTGCAAATTTTGTCACTGGATATCTAGATGTATAATTTTCAATTTCAAAATCAGTTAGCTCTCTAAAACGTACTTCACAAGACTCGGATGTTGCAAGGAGTTTCCCTGTTACACAATTAAACACAGCCAGCCCAGTTATTATGTCAAAGGAATTACCAGAAAAAGTCTTGAGCATGTGTATTGCCGCATCTTGAGAAATTGGTTTTTCAAAAATTTTATTTTTATAAACAACAAATAAATCTGCTGAGACTATTATTCCATCAGTATGCTCTTCAGCGACTTTTTTGCACTTTGCTTCTGAAAGAAGCTGGGCAAGCTTTTTTGGATCATCATGCCGTATCGACGACTCGTCAAAATTACTTGGGATTGTTTCATATGTTAAACCCAAAATATCCAATGCATGTTTTCTATAGGACGACTGTGAAGCCAAAATAATTTTCATATCTATTAGTATAGTAAATAAAATACAACTTGTCGTTCGCTCGTCCAAACATGCATTACGCATTATTGCCGGCTACCCATCCCGTTGTCCAGCACAGCTGTAAAGAAAAACCCCCAGATGGACGGTTAATGTTGAGCAAATCACCGGTGATATACAAATTACTATATTGACGGGATCGCATTGTCTTACCATCAACTTCGGATAACTCTAATCCCCCATCTACAACTACGGCGCGTTCGTATCCCATCAATCCTGAAATTGAAACAGGTAAAGCTTTTAATAACTGAACAACAGTTTTTCTCTCGGTCTTTAATATGCTATGGACTTTTTTCTCCCGGTCAATTTTTGGGAGCAAATCAAGAATAACTACAGATGTGCCCTTTGGCGCGATCAGCTTCATTACATTCTTCAATTCCCTATTTTTATTTTCATCAAATATTTTAGTTACGTACGAATCAAGATGCCCGAGATCATATTCTGGAAAGACATCAATTATTGCAGTCACGACACCTTCTTTGAGCATTCTCGCGACTTTACTCGCTGAATTAAGAATTGTTGGCCCCGATAATCCAAAATGGGTGCACAGGATTCTCCCTTTCACAGATAATTGCTTTTTCCCATCAACAAAAAAGGTAATTTTTGCATTATCAAATGTCACTCCAGCCAACGATTTTATCCACGTATCTCGTACCGACAACGGTACGACAGATGGCGTAGGTTTTTTTACTTCATGATGAAGCGCAGATAACCACTCAAAACCTTCGCCAGTAGAACCAGTTTCTGGATGCGATTTTCCTCCCGTCGCAAGAATATATGATTCAGCTGAAACCACACGGCCCCGTACTTTTACACCAACTATTTTATTTGATCGAAAAACAAATCCGTGTACAGAAACGCTCTTGCGGATTTCAACTTTTCCTTTTGCTAAATATTTTTCAAGAGCCCGAACAACGTCACTGGCCTTTTCGGACTTGGGGAATGCCCGCTTAAGAGCTTCAATCTTCAACGGTAGATTTTGTGATTCAAAAAAAGAAAATGTCTCGGTAACGCCAAACTGTGAAAACGATGAATAGAGAAATTTTTTTGCTAAACCGTAGTGTGCAAGCAAACGATGAACATCATCTTCAGCGTTACAAATATTGCATCGCCCTCCGCCTGTCAAGAGCAATTTAACGCCGAGACGGTCATTCTTTTCTAACAATAAAACTCTTCGGCCACGTTCAGCCGCTCTTCCTGCAGCCATCATGCCAGAAGCTCCTCCGCCTATAACAATAACATCAAATTCTTTCCCCATTTAAAAAGTATACCAAACTATGGCATTCTTACCCACGACACGAGCGTATCACTGGAGCTATATGCTTGCAGGAGCCGTAAACTGGCTATTGTAGAGTGATGCGTAGAATCCTTGTTGTTTAAGAAGTTCTTCGTGTTTCCCCTGCTCAACGATATTACCGTCTCGCATAACAAGAATTAAATCAGCATTTTTGATAGTCGATAATCGGTGCGCAATAACGAAACTTGTTTTTCCTTTCATGAGTCGATCCATCGCCTGCTGAATAAGAACTTCGGTTCGAGTATCAACGGAACTTGTTGCCTCATCCAATATCAACATTGGAGTCTTTATTAACATTGCCCGTGCAATTGTCAAAAGCTGTTTTTCACCTTGAGAAATATTATTTGCTTCTTCATCCAGCACCATATCGTACCCATGCGGCAGCGAATGAACAAAATGATCAACGTGAGCGGCTTTTGCGGCTTCAATAATTTCTTGTTCACTCGCATCCGGTTTGCCATAAGCCAAATTTTCACGAATAGTGCCATTAAAAAGCCAGGTGTCCTGAAGCACCATGCCAAATAATTTCCGAACATCTGCGCGCTTCATGGATTGGATATTGACGCCATCAACCTTGATTGCGCCGCCATTAACCTCATAAAACCTCATAAGCAAATTAACCATAGTTGTCTTGCCAGCGCCAGTCGGACCAACGATAGCGACACGCTGACCAGGTTCAATATGAGCGGTAAAATCTTCAATGATTGTTTTTTCCGGGTTGTATCCGAAATGAACATGATCAAATTCCATTGCACCACGAATATCCGTGAGAGATTTTGCATCTGCCGGATCGGTCGCTTCTTCGCTTTCAGCAAGAAACTCGAAGACGCGTTCAGCAGAAGCGGCAGTTGATTGCAAAACGTTAGCAATGTTAGCAGTTTGGACAATCGGTTGGTTGAATTGGCTGACGTACTGTATGAAGGCTTGTATATCGCCGATATTGATCCTGCCATGGATAGCCAAATATCCGCCAAGGACAGTCACGCCAACATATCCGACGTTACCGACAAAATTAATTATTGGAAACAACAATCCAGATAAAAACTGCGACTTCCAAGCACTGCCGTATAACTCATTATTATGCTTTGTAAAAATTGAAATCGAACGAGCTTGCCCGTTAAAAACCTTCATCACATTATGTCCTCCGTACATCTCTTCGATATGCCCATTGAGATGGCCGAGAGTATCCTGTTGAAGTTTGAAAAATTTTTGAGAACGTTTCACGATCACGCTGATCAAACCGAAACTTAATGGAAGCGTGATAATCGCAACCAGCGTCATTTGCCAGCTAATGGAAAGCATCATAACAAGGATGCCGATAATCATTGTCACTGAAGTAATAATTTGCGTTAATGACTGATTGAGGGTCTGACTGACCGTGTCGACGTCATTAGTAATCCGACTCAGGACTTCTCCGTATGTTGTACGATCAAAATAGCGCAACGGCATACGTCCAATTTTTTCTGAAATATCGCGGCGGAATCGGTAGGTAATTTTTTGAGAAACACCTGTCATGATCCAACCCTGGATATAACTAAATATGGTACTTAAGCCAAAAAGAACAAGCAGTTCAATCGCTATTGTGATGAGTTTTGGATAGTTAAAAGATGGCCGCGTTGACATATCGAGGGTGGCGATTGTTTCGAGTGCAGATGACGGAATTTTACTTGTCACGCTCTCCGGCATTCTTTTCAAAATGTCAGCACCTGTTGTACCGGCAGGAATCTGTATGCCAACTGGAAGCTGTTTCACCATCTGATCATAGGCTGTGCGATGGACAAAATCAGCAACCACCTGGTTGGTCATCTTGCCTAATATTTTTGGGCTGGCAATGGCAAATACAGTACTGGCAATGGTAAAAAAAACTACAACTGTAATTGAAATCCAAAATGGCTTTAGATACCCTCCCAGCTGCCGCATGGTTTTCTTGAAATTCTTTGCTTTTTGCCCAGGCATCATCATGCCCATAGGACCGCCATGACCCGTGGATCCTCTCCGTTGCTTTGCGGGAGTATTCACATTTTGCTGAACTGGCGTAGGTTCCTTTTGTGCACTCATAGTATTGCCTCCGTCGTTACCCGTTGTGCTGTATGTCCCGGATGACTATGCAGTTCCTCTTCGGATAGCTGCGATGAAGCAATTTCACGATAGACTGAACAAGATTTTATTAACTCATTGTGTGTCCCTTGCCCCACAATCCGACCTTCGTCAAGAACAATAATTTTGTCAGCGTTCATAATTGTACTGATTCTTTGAGCAACAATAAGGACAGTTTTATTTTTTGTTGCAGCAACGAGCGCCTGACGTAACTTTGCGTCGGTAGTGAAATCCAGTGCTGAAAAACTGTCATCAAAAATAAATAACTCAGGTTTGCGAATAATCGCACGTGCAATTGAAAGTCGCTGCTTTTGCCCACCGGAAACGTTTGTCCCTCCTTGGGATATCTCAGCCTGGTACTGGCCGTCTAGTTTTTCTACAAAATCTTTTGCTTGAGCGATAATCGACGCTTGTTTCACGTCATCGTTTGATGCATTCGGTGCGCCATATTTTAAATTGCTTTCTACGGTACCAGAAAACAAAACGCCCTTTTGCGGAACGTACCCGATCTTGGCATACACGTCTTCCGTGCGCATATCACGGACATCTATTCCGTCAATTTTTACCGAACCTTCTGTCGCGTCGTAAAATCGTGGTATCAAATTGATCAAAGTTGATTTTCCGCTTCCGGTGCTCCCCACAAAAGCTGTTGTCTGCCCCGGTAATGCTATAAAAGAAATATCAGAAAGTACGGGATCATCAGCTCCGGCATACGTAAATGTAACATGTTCGAATTCAACTTTTCCACCGTGATTCAAAGTCACGTCAACCGGCTTTTTCGGGTCCTTAATTGTCGCGTCTGTAGCCAAAACTTCTCCGATTCTTTCAATCGACACGGCGGCCCGAGGGACCATAATGAAAACCATGGTGATCATGAGGAAAGAAAATATTGCCTGCATGGCATACTGCATAAAAGCAAGCATCTGACCGATCTGCAGATTGCTCAAATCGATTTGATGCGCACCGTACCAGACAATCGCCAAAGTTGTGAGATTCATAATAAGCATCATCACCGGCATCAAAATAACCATCAAACGATTGACGAACAAATTGACATTTGTTAGTTCGGTATTGGCAACATCAAATTTTTTCTCTTCAACCTTTTCGCGATTAAAAGCGCGAATAACTCGAAGTCCTGTTAGGATCTCTCTGCTAACCAAATTCACCTTGTCGACAAGTTTTTGAAGACGCTTAAATTTCGGAATGGCAAATTTGAAAAGAACAATAATAATAGCAATCAATATACCGACGGCTAGCCCCATAATCCAGGTCATTGAGGGAGCATCATTATACGCTTTGATAATCGACCACACACCCATAAACGGAGCCATTAAAGCCATACGCAATAAAATGCTCAAAACCGTTTGAATCTGCTGGACATCATTCGTTGATCTTGTAATAAGCGAAGCTGTTGAAAATGTATTGAATTCCTGAAGTGAAAAACTTTCAACTTTTGCAAAAGCAGCGGCTCGTATGTCGCGCGAAAAACCGGATGCGATTCGTGAAGCAAACCAACCAACGACAACACTTGCTGCAGCAGCTCCAAGAGCCATAGAAAGCATAATCCAACCATTATGCCAAACAGCGGACATGTCTTGCGCGACAATACCGTCATTTATTATTTTTGCCATATAATCAGGCAATGCAAGAGTTGCAGCTACCATGAGGTACACCATCACTAAAAGTACAACAAATTGCCAAAGATACGGTTTAAAATATTTGAGTAATTGCTTCATGAAATTTATTTTGTTGCTTTCACAGCCTTTCGGAGGGCTGACAAACGTTTTGACATGTGCTGTTCAAACTTAGCGAGATTTTCAAGTTTCGCCAGAGCAAGCATGCCGTGACCCATTGAAAAAACAAGCATCTTTTCACCTTTTTTTAGCTTCATTGCGACACGCGCTTCGGCAGGTATAACAACTTGTCCCTTTTCACCTAGTTTTGTAGTCCCATAAAACGATTCTTGTTGATGTGGATTCATATAATTATTCCTACTTGTAAGAAATGTATGATTATGATATACTAAGCCAATATTTGTGTCAAATCTGAACAAAAATCAAAAAGACACCCATATATAAGATGCCTTCTTGAAATAAAATTATTTACGTTTTCGTTTTTTTGCTTTTGCCTCAAGCATTGCTTTTTTTACTGCAAGTCTCTTCGCGGTTTTATGAGAATGTGATTTTTTTCTCCTTCCCACAGCACTTCGTCGTTTTGCCATAAGACTATTTATTGATTAATTTTTCCTTATAAAATCAGTATAGCATACCCCACCGATTCCCACTTTACGTCCCCTATTGACAAAAGATATGTTTCATGGTAATATTTTCAAGTTGAGGTGAAAATTCGTTCACTCGAGTTCATGTCAACAACACAAAAAATAGGTCTAAAAATGTAGTCGAATTTATAGATGCTATTGTTAACTTAGATCCATTTTATTTTTTGCTATATGCAAGGAAAAATTAAAAATCTGACTGACAAAAACTTTGGCTTTATCGCCGCAGAAGGACAAGATAAAGAACTGTTTTTTCATGCTAATGAGTTAGTTGGTGTTACATTCAGTGATTTACAAGCTGGTGACGAAGTCACCTTTGAAGTCTCTGATACACCAAAAGGCCCAGCTGCAGTAAAAGTCAGCAAAGTCTAAATTTAGATTTTAGATAAAGAAATACCCGTTGAAAGACGGGTGTTTTTTTATTAAACGTGCAAAAAATTATTCCGCCGGAATTAATTCTTTCCAATCCCAATAGTACCCGGGGCTATCATGCGTATCGGTACCGACGACAGTGTTTAAACCATCAGTCCAATAATAGGTAGACGTATTGGGAACTGAATAATTTTCTCCAGTTGACGGATCATACACGTCTTGCACGCCTAAAATCGCATTACTCCAGTCGTGAGCAGTCTCATCTTGTGTTGATGAACGGTATTCAAATGTTGAAGTAATAATGTCTGAAATTTCCGAACCGGTTTGACTGATAATATTTGAACGCTTTGCAATTTCTGTCTGTTCATTTTTTTCCCATGTCGGATCGACGACAAAAGATTCTCCCATCGCCGTAGCTATTTTTTCTACCTTTTTAATATCACCTTCTGGCGCCCAATAATGCGTCAACGCAACCGTCCACATACCAACTCCAGACATACCCATACCTTGTTCAATTACAATAACTTTATGGATTTTACCATCGCCAATTAAAGTCCCCTCGGCAGCAGTTGTTTGAGTGACATAAGATGGCTTCGGCGTTATTTCCACAAGATCACTGCGTGCGGCAACTGAATCAACGGTAAGATTAAGATCTTCCGCTAGTACGGTTCTGATATACTGCTCGGCATTTTTTTCAGACATCACAATCATATCTTGCGAAATCCCACCTGACGGATTATAGTGAGACCCTTCTGTAAAACCAGCAAATTCCAATACTTGATTAGGGATGCTATATATCGGCGGATACACATTTTCGATTTGAATGCCCATATCGCCGCTCGTCGCAACAATTTTTATACCGGCATCTATATAGGGACGAACAAGTCCACCTTCAATAGTCCAATCACTTGGCACATGAAGAGTAAACGCGCTTTCGTTTGGATCTGTCCAAGGCACAAGCGTGACTGCAGTACCAACTTTTGCAGGATTTTTCAGCGATGCGTCATAAGTAAACGAAGCTAGAGTCTTCATCAAATCAGGCATGTTATTTTCTAACTGGTCCCTTGGAGATGCAAATCCAGAAACAAAAAAACTTTTTCCATCTCCTGTAACATTCAAAATACCTGTCATGTCACTGCCAGTGTATGTTATTTTGCATACCGTAGAGTTGTACGCATCGATATTTTTTGTATTTGAAACCTCAAAATTAGTAAAGGACTTTTCAAAATTTTTTTTCACGTCTTCTAAAACTTGTTCCTTTGTCTTTTCGACCGGATACACCATGGTTAGAGCAAAAACTGTTTGCTCACCGCTTTTTTCAGGGTCAGGCCCAATCTGAATCAATCCCCAATTATTCACCTGCGCTTTCCAATTTTCAGGTTTTTGGACAGCAAAACCGTGCTCATCATTGTAACTTACCCACTTTATTGTTACACCCTCTCCTTGTGATGTATTTTGCTGCGATGTATTCGAATTCAACGCCGCCTCAGGCTCATAAAAATAAAAACCGACGGCTAAAATCAATACAACTGCAACAAAAACTGCACCTGAGATAACTAACTTTTTTCTTTTCTTTAAATCCATGTTTTCTATTCCACCTTATATCTAGTTTTAGTCTAGTACTTAAATCCGATGGCAGCAAACTTATACCAAAATTAGGAAATTTTCCAAACCGGATTATGTTATTCACGAAAGACCCTCCCGCCCAAGTCGAAGCAAGCGCGCTCTCTACCGGAACTGAATCACAAAATCTACTCTTCTACAGATGCAGTGAGCTTATATGGATCATTCGTTAGCGCCCACCAGAGCGAGGTATTAATGATGTCTGGTTGTCCATTATTATCAGCGTCTTGAATGCTCATTACACGGTCCTTCACCTTTACCCACTGCCATTTTCCTGGAGTGAAAAGATATCCAGCATAGTCAACGTCAAGGACTTTTTTATAATCGGGTACGATTACTTGTCCATTTTCTCTTGTGACATCTGTCACACCAAGCACCTGTATAATTTCACTGGACCCATCAGTTTGAACAAAGGGATCGTCACCAGGGGCAAGTTTTGTGTATGCGAAGAATTTGAACATCCCAGCAAATGCATCATTGAAGTGATAGTACACTGTTAAAACGCCGACAGTAAATCCAAAAAACGCAAACAGAGCGACAATTAAAAGCGTCACTCGTTTCCAAACTGTTGTTTTCATCTTAATAATAAACCAAACAAGAGCCGCTAAACCAATAACCAAGAGAGGGATGATGAGATAAAAAGTTGTCATGTTAGTGTTAAATTGCGGATCCATAATAGGAAAATTAATAATTATTTATTAAAGCATATCAATCTACCACCCACTCTGCAACCTCATCAGGGCTACGTCTGGTTCTTTTTTCTTTAGGGTTCGCAACACGATACCCAAACGCTACCATACAGGAAACTTCAAAATGTTTCTCATCAAAAACTTTTTCTTGTTCTAGAATTCGTTCTACTTGTTCTCTATTAAACCCTTCAATTGGACATGAATCAATGCCAAGCAATGCCGCAGAAGTCATCATATTCCCTAAAACAATATATGTCTGCATACGAGCCCAATCAAATAGCTCCCGTTCGCTTGTGAGATTAAAATCATTTCTTTGAAAATTTTTAAGACGTTCTAAGCGCTTTTTGACTACTTCTGGAGGACTTTTTTGTAGCCTACTCATGGTCGTCTTAATGTAATCTGAATCATAATTCATGTCCGCACCTTTACGCGCAAAAATAATTACGAAGTGACTAGCCGTTGATAATTGAGTTTGAGCGCCCCAGCAAACTGGACGTATTTTTTCACGCAATTTTACACTTTGAAGAACCACGAATTTCCACGGTTCAAATCCAAAAGAACTTGGCGACAATCTTGCTGCTTCTAGAATCACAGTAAAATCATCCTCAGCAATTTTACACTTTGAATCAAACTCTTTACAAGCATGACGAAATTGAAATGCCTCTACAATTTGTTTCCTAAGATCCATATCTAACACTAAACCTTCACTAAAATATTTTGTGGTTCATCTGCAATAGTCTTTTCGATATTTTGTATCGCAATTTCTGCGCCATTTGCAACAGCTTGTTTTGTGGAAAAAGCAACATGGGGCGTCACAAGCACTTTTGGATTAGCAAGAGCTTTTTGATAAAAGGCATTTTGTGTATCTCCAAACTTTTCAGGATCGCAATCAATAGCAGCTCCAGCAACTATGTTTTTGTCTATGGAATTGAGCAGCCCTTGTAAACTATATGTGTAGGGACGGACAAAGGAAATAAAATATGACCCCGGCTTCATTGAAGCGAAACTCTTTTCGTCTAATAAGTTCTTGCTTGTTGAATTAGAGTTAAGCGCATTAATGACTAAATCCTTATCTGCTAATTTCGCATGTAAATCATCACCTCGTTCAAAAAAGGAAACCTCAACGCCAAAGACTTTAAGTGGATCGGCAATTTTAGATCCAATACTCCCCTTGCCGACAATAAGAGCCTTTTTCCCAACAAGGCTTTCTTGCAGACTAACGGTTGGGTTTTCTGTAGCTCTGATCAGCGGGATGAACTTACGGAACAATGCAAGTGTCATAAACATAACCCATTCTATAATAGAGGGTCTGTTTCCTCCTTGAGCATTAGCTACCAAAACTCCTTTCTGTTTAAGCGCTTCGGAATCAAATATTCCAAGTTCTACATAGGGATAGGTAACAAAAAATATTTTCCAGCTTGCTTAAACTTTCCAGTAGAAAAGCTCCGTCACTGTAGAGAACATCCGCACCGTTCGCTTGTTTAACCAACTCATCCGAAGACTTCGGGCTTGTAAGGTAGCTAACGCTTCCAATCTTTTCTAGCCTTGCTTTTTGACCAGGAGTTAATTTAGCACCTAGGATAACAATTTTTTTCATAGGTTTCTTTAGTGTTAACTAACAACATGCACTTATAACCAAATTATATCACGGCTCTTACCTTGATCAAATAGAGCCGACACATACTCGGTGTTTGTGTTGCAGAAACCCATAAAGACTATCGGGACTAACTTGGCAGACAAATTTCGTTTCCATAAATTAGCACCAAAAACCTTTATTTTGAGGGGTCTTTACATACATAGATGTACTATGTATAATGGTCCTAGGTAATTAAGAGCACCTTATTTAATCAAAGTATGGAAATCAACAAAGACCTAATCGCCGCTTCCTCAACCCCGATTGTGCTCGCAACCCTCGCGAAACGGGAAAGCTATGGTTATGCAATTCTTAAACACGTACAGAAGGCTTCGGAACAAAAAATGGAATGGACCGACGGCATGCTCTACCCTGTTTTGCATCGACTTGAGCGGCTTGGATTTATCGAGGGCAAATGGAAAGCTTCGACGAGCGGACGGAAACGTAAGTACTACCGGATTACTTCACGCGGCAAATCACAGCTCGCAGAAGAACTGAAGCAGTGGCAGGCTGTTGATGCGACCATCCGTGGAATGTATCCGACCCTTCGCCAATCATTAATTAGTCCATCAATAATATAAGAAGCTACTATGCAAAAAAACCAAACCGATCAGCTCGAAAAGCAAATTAGCCAATGGCGAAATTTTCTTACAAATCGCCAAGTGATCCATTCAAATGACGTCGCGGAATTGGAAGACCACCTTCGCGAGCAGATTGCTGGGTTAGTCAAAGCAGGCTTGGCTGCCGATGAAGCGTTCTTGGTCGCAGTTAAACGAATTGGGAATCTCGACGAGCTTTCAAAAGAGTTTGCCCGGGAACATTCGGATCGGCTGTGGAAGCAGCTTGTTCTTACGTCACAGGATACGAGTCAACCTGAGAATCGAAATCACAAAGAGACTATCATAGCTTTCGGTTTGGCGATATTGGCCGGTTTACTAATAAAGCTTCCGGCGCTCTTCGGACTAGATATTGATCATGATGCGAGCTTCTATATGCGCAATGTGAGCTTTTTTGTGCTGCCGGTTCTCGCTGGGTACTTCATCTGGAAGCGCGACGTCTCCCATAAGACAGCTATCGGGGCGGCAGCCGGGCTTATTGCCGGAGCGATATTTGCGAATGTTTATCCATTTATTTCCGGCGGATCAACCGAAAGTCTAACGAGTCTCCACATTCCGATTGCGTTATGGATTATTGTCGGTATGACATATGCCGGGAAACGCTGGGGCGACATGGCGGGCCGAATGGACTTTATCCGGTATACTGGTGAGTTGTTTATTTATTATGTACTGATCGCCTTGGGCGGCGGCGTTCTAACTGCATTTATTTTCGCAATTTTCAATTCAATTGGTTTTGATTTAGATCCGATAGTCGCATCATGGATTATCCCATGCGGTGCGGCAGGAGCAGTCATTATCGGTTCTTGGCTGGTGGAAGCAAAGCAGAGCGTCATCGAAAATATGGCACCAGTTTTGACGCAGCTGTTTACTCCCCTGTTTACGATCGTCCTCGTGGTGTTTCTCGCCACAATTGTTTTAAGCGGTCACGGAATCGACATCAACCGTGATATCTTAATTGCCTTCGATCTTCTTTTAGTAGCGGTACTAGGCTTGCTAGTTTACTCTATGTCTGCCCGTGCTCCTCAGGCACGACCTGGCGCTTTTGACGTACTGCAAGTGATTCTTCTTGCGAGCGCTCTTTTGGCCGATGCAGTCGCGTTGTGGGCAATTATTTCACGCATTTCAGAATTCGGCCTCAGTCCGAATCGTATGGCAGCGTTTGGAGTAAATATTATTCTACTCGTAAATCTTGCGTGGTCAGCAGTGTTGTATGTGCGCTTTCTGCGCGGTCGAACGGTTTTCTTACAGCTTGAACGCTGGCAAACAAACTATTTGGTTGTATATGCAGTATGGGCAGCAACCGTGGTTATCTTATTCCCGCCGTTGTTTGGATACAAATAAGGACAAAAAAATATTGGCAAACCTTAGTTCGCTCTATCGGAATGAAGGTTGATTCAAAAATGAAAACTTTTGAAAAATTCAACTATCACCCAATCCTCACAAGATAAATCATCAGAGAAACGATTAGCACTCAATTTAAACATTTGACCATCTTTAACAAAAACTAACTCTTCTAATGGGGTACCAGGTGCTTCAGGCTCTATAAAAATCATATTAATGCCATTCAAATCTATCTCACCTTTTTTCTCTCCCCACTGATCCCCGTCTAAATAATGACCGACCACCCATTCGTTTGTATCAGCATCAATTGGGGGTAACCAATCTGCATCATCAAAATGAGCAATGTGCAACTTTAAATTATTTGAATAATCTTGCGGACTAAAAATTATTACCTGGTCACTGCTTTGGCTTGTTTTTGCATATTCTTTCGGATACTGGAGTGAATAACCAAAAGTTGAATTAAAATACGTTAACCAACCCTCACGTGTAGCGGGTATTCCTTGACAATTTAATTGATCAAATCGATCAAAATAATTTTCACCCGTAATTTTTACTATTTCAGCGTCACCAGAAACTTCCATGGTTGAATCTGTTTTAGAATTTATTGGTACATTGACCAATCTAAAAGTTGAAAGCATCGCTTCATATGTATCAAAACTTTCTTCGACATCCGTAGTCCAGGAAACTACAATATAATTGTTGTCTGAAGGAAAAAACGTAGCGACTGCGGAACCAGCATACGAGCAACCTTCTTCTTGCTGTCGATATTGTTTGTTATTTAGAATAATTGTTTTATCTTGCATCAAACAAGCATCTTCTGGATAGAGTGACGATTTTGATGAAATAGAAATATATGATGTCTGAAATGGATCAGAACTTTTTTCTTGTGCTGAAATACTAATAGTATTTTCATTTTCTTTTACGTTCCAATCGGATGGATATTTTATAGAAAACCCATAATCGCTATTCGTATATTTTTGCCAATCTTCTAAATTTGCTGCCTTATTATTGTCTTCAAAACTAATCGAATTATTAATTATTTCAAACACACTATCAACAAACTCTTGATCATTCTGATAACCGGATTTAATCCTTGATTGAAAATCGATTGTTAAAACTTTATCGTTCACTAAAACATAATATGTCTCACTGGTTCCGCCTGCTACATGATTAGAAAGTTTGTGATATTTAGAATCTTTCCCTGCAAGTTTTACCATCTTCTCCTCCAATATTTCAAATGCGCCTGAATCGTCATTTAGCCACGTTTCATTTTTCTCGATCCATTGACCGAGCTCTAATCCATCAGATGATTGCATCTTAATTGAGTATTGAGCAAAGTCTTGTCGAGCCGGATCAGTGGGATAAAGAGTTTTTTGAATTCCAAAAATTAAATCCTGCTTAGCGCTATCAGAATAATCTTTATAATATTCATAATTCCAGTCAGTCGGATATTTCAAAGTTAAACCTAAATCGCTATTCGTATAGGTTAGCCAATCTGAAGTATCAATATCAGTAGAATCTGCTGTATTTGTGTTTGAAATAGTGTTGGTAATGTTGTTATTAGTTGTGACATTCTCGCCCTTATTTTGGCTGTAATACCAAACAACACCGACAAGACCACCTGCGATAATGAGGGTGGTTATGCCTACGATTAATATAAGCTGTTTTTTGGTGAGTTTCATACGTTTAGTATAGTACAAATAAAGCAAAAATTATGCTTTGCTCACCCAGATAAATTATAGATCAATTTGCTGCGGGTTATAAGGTCCCGAGCAAATTGCAACATTCAAGAGTCGGGAAAGCCAACGAAAACCAGACGCTTGCGGTTTTCGTTATATCCCACAGGCCCTAGTCCGCTCTATCGGAACGGAAATATCGACTTCTATAAACTATTTAACTAAATCCTGCTTCTCAACTTTTACCAAAGCTTCCATACCTCCAATTAAAGCGTACGACCCACCTACTGCCGAGCCTTCAAACCATCTATCATTATAGCTTTTTTGAAATTCGGGTAAGTATTTCACTCCATTGAGATCAGAATTTAAGGAAATAACCCCTTCACTCATCCCGAATATCCATTGATTATTAAACCAGGTCATACTTAAAACTGGTCCTACATTTTTTATTTTTTTCAACTGATCGTTGAAAATTCCACTTATATCTTTAATCTCACCATCTTTTAAAGTAATAACTCGATATACCGGCTTTTCATCTTCCCAATTCGTTACTGCTGATATCCAGTAATCTCCATTAGTTGCAGACAGATCTGATAATTCCAGAATATTTTTTATGTTATCGATCTTAGTAAATTCCCCATTTTTTAATTGATAGGTTGTATCAACATTATTCTTCCTAATACAATAGATTACCCGATCCGTGTCTATGAATGTTTTTATAAGGTCACTAGGATTTGGTGAATTGTTAATTTTAGTAAAAGTGGAACCGTCATACCAGTAAAAAGAATCGTCCGTATATGTCAACCACTTGTCTTTACTCCACTGCCAATGAAATGGGGGCCTATCCCAACTTGTGATATCGCCACTGGGTTTTATTTGCTTTAAATTATCACCTGTCAATTTATAGACATAATCGTAATTACTCCCATAAACCTCAAAAATCCAGTATTCACCATTATTATGAATGCCCGTCACACTTGGATCACTAAGTGCATCCTCTTGCCTCGCCAAATTAGAAATATCTTCAATCGTTTTACCATCATAACGAAGTAAAGAACGATGACTCCCACCTATAAGGGCTTCATCACCCATCATACTAATCTCAAACCACCAAGAATCCTTAATTCCGGGAAACTGATCCTTTAGATTAACCGTTGAAATTTTCGGTTCTTGAGCTTCATCTGAAAACAGAAAACTAGCAAGTATAGCGTTATACGTATCAAAACTTTCTTCGACATCCGTAGTCCAAGAAACTACAATATACTTGTTGTTTGAAGGAAAAAATGTAGCAACCGTGGAACCAGCATACGAGCAGCCTTCTTCTTGCTGTCGATATTGTTTGTTATTTAGAGTAATAATTTTATCTTGCATTAAACAAGCATCTTCTGGATAGAGTGATGATTTTAATGAAATAGAAATGTATGGCGTTTGAAAGGGGTCAGAACTTTTTTCTTGTGTTGCGATTGTAATAGCATTATCGTTTTCTTTTACTGCCCAATCGGGTGGATATTTGATTAAATACCCAGTTTCAGTATTTGTATATGTCTGCCAATCAGAGGTATCAAGACTTAAGACGTCTTTTATTTCAAATTTAAGATTTTGTATAGCTGCATCTTCCTCGCCCTCCGAATTGAATGTGCCAACAACCCAAGTTTTATCTAAGCGACTAAACACATACTGGTTATAGAAATAAGTGCCTTCAAGATTATAAGAATATGCACCCCTTTCTGCATCAATATTATTAATTTTTACATTAGCCCATTCAACGGTTTTAGGGGGGTCATTCTTAGCGAAGTCTTCTATCCATTTTCTTACATTTGAAATTGAATCATCAACTATGTAGATATCTAAATATGGATTTTGTCCAGGTGTATATACCCTTAATAACCCTTTGCCATTGAAGTAGGTGCTAGGATCATTAGTTAGATCAACTTCCTGGACGAGTGACCCCATAAAGGGCGGATACTCAAATGAAAATGCCCAGGCTGTATTTTCATATTTAACTAATTCTGAATTATTGCTATTACTATTTGTTTCTGAAGTGCTAGTATTTACACTCTGATCCTTATGTTCGTTGTAATACCAAGCAACCCCAACAAGCCCACCTGCAATAATGAGGGTCGTTATTCCTACGATTAATATAAGCTGTTTCTGGGTGAGTTTCATAAGGTTAGTATAGTACAAATCAAGCAAAAGTTTGACTTCGCTCACCCAAAATCAGTGTAACAGACGTTTTGGTTCTAACCTAGGGATTTTTCCTAGGAGGCCTGTTTCGTTTTACTCAATAGAATCGGGGTATAAATCCACACAGGCCTTAGTCTGCTCTATCGGAACGGAAATTATTTGGGTAACAGCGATTTCATTTGCTTGGTGATAAGATTTGTCGCAAACGAAGGGCTTAAGCGGTAAAGAAAATTCATGAGTTTGGAGTCGCTACCAACGAATACTTGGAACTTATTCTTTTCCATTCCGTTAATGATAATATGTGCAGCATCTTTTGCTGATAACTGCTTAATCCCCTTACTCTTTGAAGCGCTTTCTGGTTGCTCAGGCATTTTAACACCTGAATTCTTTGTAATGTTAGTTTGCGTCGCGCCTGGAAAAACTATCGTCACACGCACATTTGTGTTTGCTAGTTCAGAATATAGTCCTTCTGTTAATAATTTTATTGCAGCCTTTGATGCACCATAAACACTTTGACCAGGGACGGGCAAAAAGCCGCCCATACTTGAAATGTTAACAATATGCGCTTCTGGTCGTTTCAAGAGTATTGGTAAAAACGTTTTTATCATGTACAGCGCTCCAAAAAAATTAACATTCATGACCCTATTAATTGCTTCGTAGTCAAGGTCGTTTACTCTAACAAACGGCTGAATAATCCCGGCGTTATTAATTATTCCATCAACATCTCCTTGTTTTGCAATTATCTCCTTAGGCAGAGCTTCTACAGCGGCTTTATCGGTGATATTTAGGACGTACGTGGATAGATTATTGCTATTTTGACCTGCGAGTTTTTTGGTCTCCTGCAAAGCCTCGTTATTAAGATCAACGGCAATGACTTTCGCCCCTTTTTCAAGCAGGGTAAAGGCTAATTCCCTGCCAATCCCACTTCCGCCACCAGTGACCAATATTGTTTTATTTTTTGCGTTCATATGTCTTTTCGTTATATTTAGATTTTTAGTATACCCAAAAATCTCAAAATAAGCGAATTCCTACCTAGTAGGTCTTAGTTCGCCCTATCGGAACGGGGATAAATAAGTAATTATTAAGTTGCCAACTTACTCGTAAAACCAAGTTCAACAAGTTTTTTATAAGCATCCCAAACATTATCAGGAATTTTTTGGTAAATCTGAAATCCTTTTTCATAATAGACTTTAATCTTCTGTAAATCTCCGACGACTAAGCTCACGACTAAATCGTAAGGAATATCCGGCGTTGGATACATAGAAAACGGAATGGGCGGCGATGCAATAATCCATTCGATTTCCGGCCACCGCTTCTTAGCAGTCGCATACGCCCTCCGTTCCATATATGGTTTCTGTACAAGAATAATTCTTTGGGCATCAATATTTATTTTTCTCAACAACCGCTTTGTAAAATCAATATTTTCTCCGGTATTCCTGGATTTATTTTCAACATATAACTTATCTTCCGGAACGCCTTTCTTTAAAGCTACCTTTGCGAATTTTTCTGCTTCTGGCTCATCCCAATGTTTTGTTAATTCACCCGTATTTCCCGAAAAAATTATATATGGGGCCCAGTCATCTAAAAAGAGTTGAGTGCCGTATTCAGCAATCCTAAAATCATTACTCCCTAAAACCAAAATGCAATCTGTTTTTTTTAATTTATGATGAAGCAAATGATAATCCCAAAGAGTTTGAACCAATTGATTGATTTCTTCTTTGTTATTCATTTCATTAGTATACCCAAAAAACTCAAAATGGACGAATTTTTACTGGCAAGGACTTAGTCCGCTCTATCGGAACGCGATTAAGAAACTGTCCCACGCCGTATTCTTTGTCGCAATTCATTTCTGATGATTTTTATTAATACTTTATCTCCTTTTTTTATATAGTGGGCTAACCGATGTAAAAGGGTCAAATCTTGATAAGCTTTTTCACGGTCAAAAAATAATTTGTCCAATCTTCCACCGTACGCTTTAAAAACTTGTTCAACAAATGATTTCGAGTATACATTGAGTCTAAAAAAATCGACTGCAGGATCACCGATTGCCAAATCCCCAAAATCAATAATTCCCGTTAATTTCTGCCTTTTTTGATCAAATAAAATATGCTGCGGGGCGATATCGTTGTGTGCAACCACCAACTGAAATTGCGATTTTCGTATTACTGTCCTAATCTCTTTTAAACGATTAACAGCCCATTTCCATTCATTATTCCTTACGTATCGTTTAAGATACTTTTCGAAGTGAATGGTAGAATCATAGGAAGCCAATCCAGCTTGTCTATGCTGTACTCCAATTCTTTGAGCTGATAACACGGGAAAATTATGGAGTTCTGCTAAAAAAACGCCCAACTGCTTCGCGATTTTCTGCTGGTTGCCTATTGTACATCTTTTTAGCAAAACAGGTTTTAGCGGTTCACCTTTAACAAGTGGATATGTTGCATATATGACACTATTCTTTATTTCTAGCTTTGGTTGTGGGATGGAAAGTACTGTATGACGTTGAAATTTTTTTGCAAACTTGATTTGACGATCAAGTGATTCAACTCCACGTGTATTCCTAGGAAAACGAAATACTGTTTTATTGTTTACAATAAACACCATATAGTCCCATCCATAATCTCGAAGTGCTATATTGCGTCTTTTTACTTTCGGATTATGATCTTTTATAACCTCAAAATATTTTTTAAATTTATTTGGTTCCATAAGTTTAGTATATCAAAAATAAACAAAGCTTGCCTTTGCTCAATCCAAACACCTTTGGGCACGTAGATCACCTCCGATACTCAAAACGTTTTGGCACGGGCACCAGGACTCTCCGCCCAAAAGGCGGACCCGCCTCTAGTGGGGAACCTACTATTATCGTTAGTTGGCAGGGGCGGAAGGTGTCGCGCCCTCGTTACCGGTTTTGGAGACCGGTGTTCTACTGTTGAACTACGCCCCCATCAACTAACGACACGCTATTTTTCTTACTCCAGCGAATGAGGAGACCGTTGCCCGCCTCGACTCGCGTTGCTTGTCGACGCGAGGCGGGTGATAGCCATTGCACTATGCCCCCTTATAGGCCAAGCTGATCGCTTATTCCTTGTAAGGCTTTAATTACGTTTTGTACGTGCTCTTCGAGCGGAATCCCTAACTCCTTTACTCCCTCATAAATCTCCTCACGATTAACACTAGCAGCAAACGATGGTGATTTCAACTTTTTGATAACGCTATCAGCGTTGACCTCGGACAGTTTTTTATTCGGCCGTACAAGCGCGACCGCTACAACAAAACCAGAAAGTTCATCTGCTGCAAAAATTGTTTTCTTCATTAATGTATCGCGAGGTTCTCCAGTATGCGGCGCATGCGCAAGAATTCCATGAATAATTTCTTCCGAAACTTTTCGCTCGCGCAAAATTGCTGAACCTTTTTGTGGGTGTTCTTCTATGGTCGGATGAATTTCATAATCAAAATCATGGAGTAACCCAACAATACCCCACAGCTCTGCATCTTGACCAAATTTATTTGCGTAAAACCGCATCACGGCTTCAACACCGAGGGCATGTTTACAAAGATTTTTATTCTTCGTAAATTCATTCAGAATGCTTTCCGCCTCAGCCCGAGTCATGGATTTATTTAATTTCTTTGTGTTCGACGCTTTTGTTACAAAATTTACAATACTTTTTCATAACAAGACGTTCCTTTATTGTCTTTTTATTTCGTCTTGTATAGTAGTTGATGTTTTTGCATTTCGTGCACTCAAGTTTTGCGAGATTATCTTGTGACATAATGTTAATTTAACGAATTATTTAATTATTACCTAGCCCGGAGTCGGACTCGAACCGACAACCTGCGCTTTACAAAAGCGCTGCTCTACCTTTGAGCCATCCGGGCTTAAAGTTGAGATGAATAAAAGTGAATCCATGAATTTAACACTTCAAGTAATTTTTTATCTGAATAACGTAGTGAAATGGTGCCATATACAGATTTCTGTCTGTAGCTCCCCGGTAAGCTCCTGTGTTTAAAAGATTTGCTAAATTGTACCAATGGGATTCTTGTTAGCCTACACCAATATCTTTTTAAAGATAATTCCTCTTGATTTGCATAATAGTGGAGAACAATACGCAAACGATTTTCAGAAATTCCACAAACGGTTCGTAAAAACTTTAAAAACAATTTTATCATTTCTGGATCGCTATTACTCAGCACCACGGAATTCCCATTTTTTGTTCCCTCGCCCCAATACATCATTGTCCCCGCGATTTTTAATTTTTCATTTTTGAGACTTCTTCTGGATACTATTTTAAAAGTGCCCTTGTGATATTTTGTAATATTCAGCGCCCTGATTGCCTCGCTACGGTTTCTTAATATACTGCCGTTTTGTTTTAGTGTATTGCGTACCCCATAAGGCGTAACATGTAAATAATCCGAAATCTGTTGAACCGACCACTTGTTTTTTTTGTACAAAAGACAAATGTCTTTTTTGCTTCTACGCATGATTATAGAATAACACAGTAATTATCTATAAACAATTGCTTTTTGTATGCTCAGAGCCGTTGGCCGGAATTATTCCCTCGACCCGCCTCGACTCGCGGCACGCTCCTCGACGCGAGGCGGGCCTACTCCTTTAGGGCAGTAATGTATATGCTCAGAGCCGTTGGCCGGAATTGAACCGGCGACCTACTCCTTACCATGGAGTTGCTCTACCAGCTGAGCTACAACGGCTCTGAGCATACATCTCTTTACTGCCCATGGGAACCCCAAATATTCGAAGAGTATTTGGGGAGAGCGGGATTGTTGTTAAAGATGAAGTGGTCACAACTCGTTTGTGGACACGTAGCCTGCAACAATTTTTCACGCGAGGAGTTGCTCTTCCTGGGCAACGGCGACTTGCCACCAGCAACTCGCCGGGCGTTCACTCCCTCGCACTTTTGCTCGTTGTTCACTTCTGCCCGTCTCGCCCCTAAGGGCTCGACCCAGCTTAAGCTACAACGGCTGAGAGAGGGTAAACATTGATCCACGTGCATTACAACGGCAGAACTAAAATACACAAAACTCTACCACTTATCTCTCAATCCGTGCAAGCTCGTCGGTAAACTCTTCAAGTTTTTGATTTTCTGGATTAACCTCTTTTAGTCGTGTTAGCGCTTCGTCAGCGCGCTTGACATCTTTTAATTCGATAGTGACACTAAACAACACATCGAGATATTTCGGATTATTTGGATCGAATTTCAATGCTTCATCAATGCTGATTAACGCATCCGACCAGTGCTCAAGCCCAATGTTTGCATACGTGATATCAATATAATGATTCGCGATGGTGCTCCCACTCACCGCGTCAATAGTTTGTGACGCTCCTTGTTTTTTTTCAAGAGAAATAATATATGTGTATGCCTCAAGCGCACTTTTGTATTCTTTTGTCTGCATGTACAAATCCCCAAGTTTCTTGTATGCCTCAACAGAATGCGGATTTAAACTGATCATCTCAATATATTTTTGTTCAGCCTCATTATAATCTTCGGAATCATGGGCTTTTTCAGCAATTTCTTTTAATTCAGTAATTTTTTCATGAGTATCATCCTGTTTGGAGTGTTTTTTTGCAATCTTGACACTGATTTGCCGTTCAAGTTTAATAAGCTGTTGGATTAAATCTTTGACCCATGCAAACGATTTCGATAATGGTGGTTTTACAAAACGTTTCATGAAACCACCAGCCCGTTCAAACTTTCTCAAAAGACGTTTTGCGGCTAACTTCTGACGAACTTCTTCCTGCTGATGCTTCGGGATACTTTGTGTATCAATTGAAGCCACCACCGAAAATTTTCTTAACAAAATCACAAAGATACCGATAAACGCCAAACCGGCAATCACGTAACCTGCAATGTCAAGAATGTGGAAAAACAGACTCATGAGCTTTTGTTTACAGACTCAAAATAGTAAACCCGGTGATTTGAATATTTTCGCCAAACTTTGCTATTGCCGCAGTAACAACTTGTTCAATAGTCTGCGAATCATCCTTAACAAAAGGTTGTTTCATAAGGCAAACTTCGCTAAAGTATTTTTCACGTTTCCCTTTCAGGATATTTGCCATGATTTTTTCTGGCTTGCCTTCTGTTGTAAGCTGTTTTTTCCAGATTGTTTCCTCTTCGGATAACATATCAGCTGGAACATCTTCTGGTTTTAAATATTTCGGTTTTGCTGCGACAATATGAAGTGCAAGATCGTGAGCGAGGTCTTTGTAATTATCTGTAAGTGCGACGAAATCAGTTTCGCAAGCTAACGCAACTAGCCCAGCTTCTTTGCCGTTCGAATGAACATAACTACCAACGTATCCTTCAGATGTTGCGCGGTCTGCACGCTTTTCGGCAGACTTCACTCCTTTTGCCTTTAAAATCCGTTCAGCTTCTTGAGGATCTCCTTGAGCTTCTTGGAGCGCCTTTTTTGCGTCCATAACACCTACGCCCATAGTTTTGCGAAGTTGTTGAATGTCTTGTGTCGAAATTCCCATAGTTATTATTTATGACGTGTGAATTATTTTTCTTTTTCCTTGTGGACTTCTTTCTTCGCTTTCGGTTCTGCCGGAAGAGATTTTACATTTTTTCCTTCTTTTATTGCATCGGCAATAACCGAACACATGAACTCGATAGCTTTTGTGGCATCGTCATTGGATGGAATCGGATACGTGATATCCTGCGGATTTGTATTCGTATCAACAAGCGCAATGACAGGAATCTCCTTTTTCTTTGCTTCTGCAACAGCTGTACTTTCTTTTTTAATGTCAATAACGAACAACGCATCAGGAACTTTTTCCATATATTCAACACCGCCGACAAGAAATTGCAAACGATTGATTTCTTCTTGAAATTCCATCTGTTCGTGCTTCTTGTATTTTGCCATTTCACCTGATTTGAAATCAGCTTTCAGTTTGCGTAGACGCTGCATATTGCGAGAAACGACACCGAAATTCGTCAAAAATCCGCCAATCCAGCGTTCAATCAAATACGGCATGCCGGCGTCAATGGCGTGTTTCTTCACAATTTCTTTTGCCTGTCGCTTTGTGGCGATAAACAAAATTGTCTTGCCCTCGGATGACAATTTTTTTACAAAATCCTGCGCAATAGCAAGCTTTGCAAGGGTTTTTTCGAGGTCGATGATGTGCACCCCGGATCGGGATCCAAAAATATACTGCTTCATCTTTGGATGCCAGCGTTCTGTTTGGTGCCCGAAGTGGACACCGCTTTTCAGCATGTCGAGAAGTGATACTTCCATATGTTTTTCCTTTATTATTCCTCTACGCAAACCTACTATTCGAAGCTAAAAAGCAATGCTTTCAAGGCGCTTCGCCTTATTTGCGTATGTGTGATTAATTTGCCCATCGATAATACCAAAACCCCTGATTTTCCGCAAGTCCCCAGGCGCTTGACGAAACGCGCACTCTTGCGATATAGTGGCCTTTCAGCTATAGTAATGACGTTATGAAAAAAGGAATCCACCCAAAATATAATCCAAAAGCAAAAATTATCTCCTCAGACGGGGCAGAATTTATCGTTGGATCAACGGTTGACGAAATGCATGTCGAAATCAGCTCACTTTCACATCCTGCATACACGGGCGGTAAAGGCATGGTTATAGACGCCCAAGGACGCGTAGAGCGATTCAAGCGGATGATGGAAAAAACCAAAAACAAGACAACCGCCAAAAAAACCAAAGTGCCAACAAAAAAATCTGGTCAAAAAAAGGACTCAAAATAACTGTTCACTTAAGATCGCCTTTTTTTAAAGAGTGAATTTTTTATATGGCAGAAACTCGATCAACATTAGAAACAAAAAAAAGTGAGCTTGAGAAAGAGCTGACTCGTCCTGACATCGCCCAAAATAGCCGCGAGCTTTCTAAAATTGGAAAAGAACTGCAACACATCGAACGCATTCTTTCTTTAATGGGCGACGTTACGCGTTTAGAAAAAGATCTACAAGACATCGAAGAAATCCTTTCAGGCCAAGATTTTGAGCTACGCGAGCTTGCGCAATCTGAGCAACAATCAAAACAGGATGAGCTTGAAACGAAACGGCAAGAGCTCGGAGTGGCGCTCGTCCCGCCCGATCCTCAAGACGGACGCAATGTTATTATTGAAATTCGTGCTGGGGCTGGCGGAGACGAAGCCGGATTGTTTGCCGCAGAACTCTATCGCATGTACATCCGCTACGCCGAAGCTAAACACTGGAAAGTCCAATCAGTTACAACAAACAGAACGGGAATCGGCGGATACAAAGAAGTTATTTTTGAAATTCACGGGACTGATGTCTATGCAGATCTTAAATTTGAATCCGGAGTTCATCGTGTCCAGCGCGTTCCAGAAACAGAAAAAAGTGGGCGCGTACATACATCAACGGTCACTGTCGCCATTATTCCTATTGTCGAAGAAGCGGATATGTCAATAAAACCAGAGGACGTCAAAGTCGAAGCGACAACATCAACGGGCCATGGCGGACAATCTGTGAACACAACGTATTCCGCAATTCGTGCGACTCACATTCCAACAGGGATCACAGTCTCATGTCAAAACGAGCGGTCGCAAAAACAGAACAAGGAAAAAGCGTTTGAAATTTTGCGTTCCCGCGTTTTCGCGCTCGAAGAAGAAAAAAAGCGTGCAAAAGAATCAGCACTCCGAAAAAACAAAATAGGCACCGGTGACCGGAGTGAAAAAATTCGTACATATAATTTTCCGCAGGATAGGTTGACTGACCATCGCATCAAACAAAATTTTCATGGACTCTCAGGTATTATGGATGGCGATATTAGTCGTTTAATCGAGACGTTAAAACTCGAATCTCAAAAAGCCACATAACACATGGCGCCAAAAAAAACACAAACAATAAGCCAACTGCTAGACTGGGCATGCGCTGAACTCGCGAAGCATACTATGGACATGCGCGAAGCACGAGATCTTTTGTCGCACTCGCTTTCAGTTACAGAATCCTACATAATTGGTCATACGCAGAATCCGATTCGCACACAAGCCGCGAGTCGATTTAAAGATATGGTGAAAAAACGCGTACGAGGAATTCCCTTCGCGTATATTGTCGGAACAAAAGGTTTTTATGGGCTCGATTTTTTTGTAAATTCCAGCGTTCTAATCCCACGGCCGGATACGGAGGGTATAATTGATTGGACACTGCAAACATTTGACCGTACACAACAATTTACCATAGCGGATATTGGAACGGGATCCGGATGTATTGCGGTCACGCTTGCCAAATATTTTCCGAACGCAAAACTTATTGCCATCGATACAAGCCAAAAGGCCCTTGTAGTTGCCAAAAAAAATGCTCAAAACCATAAGGTAGCGACCCGGATCAAATTTATTAAAGGTTCACTGCTTACCCCAATCAGCAAAGCAGTTATTGATCTTGTTGTTTCAAATCCTCCCTACTTAGAAAAACATGAACTTGGTAACGTGCCTTATGAACCGGTTCAAGCGCTGTATGGAGGAAAAAACGGACTGGAGTATATCGACAAACTTATTAATCAAATTATTGAACGCTCCATTCAATCCGCAATAATCGAAATCTCACCAACACAAGAGCATTGGCTGAAATACAAACTTGAAGCAGAGCGAAGATATTCATTTCGTTTAATTCCAGACCTTGGAAATAGAATTCGCTTTCTGGTGCTACAAAAAAATTCCTAGGATTTTATCTTGGTTTTTCAAAAGGCCAGTCCTTTTGGAATTGATTTTTTATGCTAATCTTAGCCTTTTTGGCTAATATAGGGCAAAAGGGGTCTTGACATAAGTGTTTATTAGGTATATGCTCTCTAGTTATTTGAAAATCTACTTTGCGCAGAGGAGAGAGACATTTCGGGGCAACCCCTAATGATTTGCGAATTATAAACCAACCGATGGGCGTTATGTCCTGTATGGTCTCTATCCACCTCCCTTGAGATCATACAAGACGTAAGCGCCCATTTTTCTTTAGCCAAAGAAACATGGAGGAGAGAGCAAGTTTCAAACCAAGTCTAGCTGGAGCGATCTAGCAAAACCTGGATGAGAGACTTGAACATGTCTGGGTAGTCCTTCGGGACATAAGCCCACCATATTCGCCTCCAGCTTTCTTTCGCAGCTAAAGCACCGAAAGAAACAGGGGGGACGGCATAATCCATGTGATGAAGCTGTCCCCAAAACCCTTTAACAAAAAATCGGAAAGTCTGACTTGGAGGGAGATGAAAAGGATTTTAATAGTACGATGTGTCTGGTCTGACTAGATACTTCGCACGATAAAAATCTGATTCGCGTGTTCTTCGGAACAAAACGCGAGTCCATCACCCCCAGATCAGATCATTCGATTACCTCTGAACACACCGCAACAACGAGGACACGCAATCCGTCAGGAAAGCTAGTCCTCGTATCTCCCTAGGAGATCACAAGTTGGTCTCTTGAGAAGATAAAACGAAACAGTAGAAACAGAAGGAGTGTCCCATGGACAGCATAAACCTGTTCTTTCAAATCGTTTCACTTTTCGGCCACATGTACACTCTACAAGTTTTGCTTGGTGTATCATGTCTCGTTACTTTAGGGGGAATCATCGCAAACCTATCATTCTACGCCTACATTAGCAGGAGGAATTCCATTTATCTCAAAAAACGGAGAAGTGCAAAATGTGCGTTAACGGTAGGATTTATATGGTTCTGCTTCTTCTGCGTTTGCCTCTTCGCGCTTGTGATAGTAGGCAACAGAATCACCTAAACGGTGACACAAATTTTCCACTTTGGACGAAATCGAAAGTTTTCGTCCAGTTACCCCGGCGGATCAGTACAAACTGGTCAATCGAGATAACAAAGATCATTTCCATTTTCACACTAATTCCTGCAAAAAAACGCAGGAGGAGGACACAATGTCAAAGCGCAGCTGCATCACGTTAATTTTGCTGGCGATTTTGCTGGCACTCCCTTGGACGATTAACGCCAAGGAATGGCCGCTAGTCGGAGCTAATCCGACAACGACCGCAGCGTGGGTCACACTCAACAAGATGGACCTGGATCCGTCTGTCATCAAATTCACGCAGAACAACTTTCCCGAAACCACTTGGGTGGTGAAAGGGATGGTGTTCAACGAGATATCGGAAGGTATCGGAGTGATCAAACGAAACGTCCGCGTCACGTTTGATAGCACGAAGGCGCTCGTCTGGCATACAGGCGATGTCGACGTGTACTACGTTCTCTACTGCAGCAATGTGGGCTGGAAGTCGGCTTGTCCGGGTTCCATAGCCACACCGGCACCGAGCACTCCGCCCGACTCGATCGTCACGCCACTCGCACCGCGAGAAGGCGCAACGGAATTCCTCCCGGGATTTCCTGACTGGTTTGAAGCCCTTATGATGATTCTCATCGGGCTGATTATCACACTGCTCGCGCTTCTGATCCTCTGGCTCTTATGGCGAGGGCTGGTAGCGGTCAACGACTCTTTCCGGAATCGGAACGTGCCGCCTACGACTCCCGCTTCGCTGGCTCCGCCGAAAACCCCACCTGCATCGACCACTGGTCCGACTCCGTCACCGGCCACTGCGACTCCACCCGCAGCACCGACACCCGGAGCCCCTGTGGACGATCTCGATGCGCTGAAACAGATGGTCCAAAGTCACGAAAATAATCAAGAGGTCGCTGACAAGCTGAACGCGATGATTCAAGAGAAAATCACCGCCATGACCGCTGCCAATACAGCACAGAATGAAGAGCTTGCCAAAATTGCAGCGTCCATGAAAAAATAACGCACATAGTGTGAAACAACAATCGGGCCTTGCATGGTTATACTCCACAAGGCCCAATTACCCCAGACGAGAAGTTAAGACTTGTCGGTTGAGGTAAGCAAACTTGACGATCAAAAGGAGTGTCTCATGAAGTACTTTATTGGCGCTGTTTTAATTCTAGGTGTTGCCTTTTTCATAATCGACTCAGCCTTAAGCGAAAAATCAGTGGAGGTTGTGGGAATATGGGATTCAGACGAGATCACAATTTCCCCCGATCAGGTGCAGCTTGAGCGTCACGAGGAGTGGTTCTGCGAAGAATCACTCTCGTCGTCCGCCCAGATCGAAAAATTCTCAAGAATCCCCTGCGCATCATTTTTCCTTCAAATTTGGAGGCGAGCACATATCAATTGTCTCTCCTCTTGATAGACGTTTGCCTTCAAATTTGGCGAGAGAAATGTCGAAAAGACCAAACTCTTAACGTTTGGCTTTTTGTTATGATTGACAAAAATCACAATTTTCGATATGGTAATGCTTCAAAAACAAACAAAGAACTGCATTCCGAACTGACAAGGAGGTACATGTTTCGGATGCGTTTAACAATACGAACACCAATTAGTCAAAACGTTTGCTGAAAGGAGCATGCATGAAACGCGCACTACTGTTGTTCTTGTTTTTTCTGATCGCGGTTAGTTTTATGCCGCGAACAGTGGAAGCCCAGGAGTTCATCATCTATGGTTATCCACCGAACGTGGGATATTCGATTGATCCCTCGTTTTATGAAAAGTTCCACGACACATTCAAACAGGTCGCGGACGCTTTAAGGGCTGACTCTACGCTGGTCGCATTTGTATGGGGTGAAGCCGACTCGTTAAAGTATCCAAACAGCCACGACACGCACAATGCCGGAATCGCAGTCAGCCGGGCGCATTCTGTCCGTGATGTTCTGGTATACAACTTCGAATGCGACTCCACCCGCGTATTTGTGCAGTCAATGGAATCAAGAAAAAAAGGCGGTAAATATCGCAGCGTGACAATCGTGCTACAAAAAGTCGCCTTCGGACCGGAAAATCCAAAGCGCGACACGGTTATCCATGAGATCATCCGCGAGCGCATCAACAACATCTACGACTCTACCTACATTCTGGTCGACAACTTCGGGTTCACGATAGGCGCCGGAGTGTCATCCGCGCGTTACCGCACGCTACCCGAAGCATTTATTGGGATCGACTGGAAGCGTCAGCTCCAACTGGAGTTTCAAGGAGGAATCGGCGTCACGACAAGTGACTATGCGTGGGAAGGGGAAACCTTAACTAACCGCAATGTCCTTTACTCGATGGCGCTGACCGCATACCCATGGAAAACGGTTGGCCTAGGATTAACAGCTGGGATTCAAGGCGAGGAAGATATCGCCCAGCAGAAATCCTTCTATACAAGGCGTTGCAGGCAATTCTTGCTCGGAGCTCGAATGGATGTCTACAAAAACATTGACATCGGCGTGTACTGGACGCCCGGCTACGAACGAAACGAGGGGAAAGAAAACGCGGTGTGGGTCAACAACCAGTTCCGCGTTAACCTCATTTTCGCCAAACGCTTTGGTTTTGGAGGAAACTACCGATGAAACACGCCTTCGCAATTCTCGTAGCGGCCGCGCTTTTCATCGGCTGCACCCAGGAAATTCAGAAACCCGAAGGCCCCGAAAAGCCTTCAAACAAACCTCCGTCAATCGCGCTTTACGTTTCCCCGACCACAGGGGTTGTGAACGAAACCGAAATCACCGCCGACCTTGACGGATCGGCCGATGATTCCAAAATCGCCACATCCATCTGCGACTGGGGCGACGGATCGGCGGACACCAGCACTTCTGGCGCGCTTATCTTTAGGCACGTCTATGGCTCGACCGGGCTTTTTACAATCCTGGCCGAAATCGTGGACGACAGCGGTGCTGTCTCGTACGACGATCGACCGGTCCTCATCGTCATTGGCCCAATAAACAAACGGCCCGTGATCACGATGGACGTAAATCCGATCACTGGCATTGTCGGGCAGACGTGGATCGCTTATGCCGCGACTGCCAGCGATTCCGACGGCGTCATCACGAATACCCTCTGGGAATTTGGGGATGGCTCGTCGGCCTACGCCCTTACGACGGCGCATGTCTACAGCAAGACCGGGCTCTACATGGTCGTATTCAGCGCAACCGATAACGACGGTGCTATAACGACTGACCGCCGATATGTTTGGATCGGTCCTGTCGATTCAGGCGGCGACGGCAACACTGCCATTGTCGACACGACATGCTGGTCGATGAAACAGTGCTTGACGGTGACGCTGACGCATCCATACAAAACCGGGATCATGAATAACCCGGCAGGGCTTTCCAATGTCGTCCTGACTGTGATCGAAAACCACGGCAAGCCCGACATGCTGTACGGGTTTACGCTTGTTCAGGGAAACACACGAATTCCGTTTGTTATACCTGACCACAAGCCGAACTCGAATCATGCCGACACGGTCAGGGTCCAGCTGCCTCAGGAAGTGATCCTCGAGGCAAACCAAAAATTCGAACTAACTTATCAGGACGGACCGAATTCAAACTCGGTCACCCTGATCAACGTGGAAGGGTGTACGTATACGCCAAAATAAAAAACATTGTCATTTCTCTCGGAGTAGGGAAGCGTTCGCGCTTCCCTACTGTTTTTTTGCATTATGCCGAATCGCCCACTCTATCGCCTCGGCAACGCCATCTTTTTCCCACGAAGAAACCACATAGCGAGCTTCTTTTTCAACGGCCGCTGGCGCGTTTTTCACTGCCACAGAATACCGGACGCGCTGCAGCATCGGAATATCATTCATGCCATCACCAATTGCCATTGTTTGCCAAAGGGGAATTTTCAGCATCTTTGCTATATACTCAACAGCTGTCCCTTTATTAATTTCAGGATTTAAAAATTCAAGCAGATTCGGACGCGTAATCGTGATATACATCTTGTCTCCCCATTTTGCTTTTGCGCGTTTTTCAAGTACTTTTGTTCGTTTGTCAGTCGAAATGAGCATTGCTTTAATTGGAGTTCGTGGCAATGAATAGTGAGAGAAATTCACAAGCGTTATTTCAGACACCTGCTCGATTTTATCAAGATATTCTTTTGCGAACGCATCCAACGGCCGGTTGAAAAAAATCACCGAGTGATGAGAGACATAAAAAGCCAGTTGCACCTTGTTGCGTTTTGCAAAATCAACAAGCTCCGGATAGTAATATTCCGGCAGCATTTTTTCGATATGCACTTTATGCGTATTTCGAACCAGCGCACCGTTATAGCAAATGACAGGCAGCGTCAAACCTAATTTTTTCGCAAACGGTTCAGCTGTTTGAAACGTTCGACCGGTTGCTAGTGTTACCTGTATCCTCTTGCTTTGCGCCTTCCGTACCGCCTGCGTATTTCTTTTACTCACGCGCAAATCGAGTCCGATCAGCGTATCGTCTAAATCGACTACAATTAATTTCACCATTGTTTTATTGGAATATTACTTCTCGATCTGACGGAATAACTTCAATAAACATATTCCCGCGTGGGAACGTAATTTCTTCTCCTGCATCATCATAGAATTTCGCACGGTCTGTCGTTACTTCCTGTTTCCACGTGCCTTGAATCCGTTTGCCTTCAAAAAGAATATCCGCTCTACCTGTCCCAAGAATATTGAGGGTCAGACGGCCATGGTCTCCAATCGAAACAATTGGCGGAATAACTTGAACAATAATTGTTTTTGCCGTTAGTTGTGCGCTTGTTGAGGCATCTTCATGGGCAACCCCAGCCTGAAAACGTTTGTACGTTTTGGTTTCAGGGGTATATTCCCATCTGACTAGCGATCCGATAGAAGACCCGGAAAAATGCAAATCAACCGCACCGCCATCATCATGAGTCCCCTTTTCTGGATTATCATTAAATTTCCATTGAGTGATTGTAGTTGATGCGGTCCAATTATTGTCCCTTACTGCGCGGCCCAATAGCTCAGAACTTGTAAACAAATTATGTGGAGATGCGCGGTTATAATCCCTCCAGTAAAATTGTCCTTGAATGACGTTTTTAATTTCGTATTGACCAATCTTTTGAAGCGCTTCGGGACTTCCGCCGGCGTGCGCATATGCCGCATCATACGCATCTACCCATTGAACAAAATACGGGCGAGCGGATCGAATTGGTCCGATTTTATCTTCGTTGCCGTGATCGAAAATCGCCATAAATCGTGTGATGCTGCCTTCAACTAATGTTTCGTATACCAAAGATGCGCTTTGCAAATGCGATTGTGGACGGGCTTCGCTATGATTATCAAACATCACAGCATATGGATGGAACATCTCATGAGCATCAAACTTGAGTCCATTAAGAGCGGTCACTTTGCCGTCATCTGTAGAAATCTCTTCTGTTGCTTCTGTTGAATTATTTGTATTCGTTAGAGTAACAGTCTTATTAATAAATGAGCGGACTCCTGCAATATCAAACTGATATGCCCAGGCAAGCATCAAAACAAACAAAACTCCAAGACTAAACACTATAGCAAGGATTGTCCACAGGTTCGTATGAAACCAATGCTTTTTCTTTGGAATAGGCTTTACAACGTCTTGAGTTTTCTTTTTTTCTAATGTCAAAACTACCTCTTTCTTTTGGGGTGCTTGACTTGGTGTGATATTTTTTTCTTTAGCCTGGATGCTTGCTTCAATTTTATCCCCCTTTTTCAATTTTTTTTGTTTTTGTTTCTTTGTCATATTTTTTAGTTATATGAATAGTTCTGCCGATCTTTTTCTATAACCTCCACCCATGTCTGACCTGCGTTTAATTCAATTTCTTGACCAGTGCCGTCGTAAAACCGTGTTCGCGATGTTGCGTTTTCTTTTGTCCAGGTTCCTTCTATCGCTTGCCCATCACGGAACACTATAGACTTTCCCGATCCAACCGTTTGAATATTCAATCGTTGCACATCATAATTTGTTATGGTGACAAACTGAATCACAACATTTTTTGGAGCGACCTGTTTATTGTCGGCAGCAGCATCAGTAAACGCGGCTCCTGCTTGTGAGCGCTTATACGTATTTGATTCGCGATCATATAGATACTCAACCTCATAACTGAATGTAGAGAAATCGATGGTAATCTTTTTCTCTTCTACAGGTCGTTCACTCAAAGCAGCATCGTCTTTAAATTTCCATGTCGGGTACTGGCCAATTTCTGGAATCCCCTCGTCACGCGCCCCAAAGGTCAAAAGTCGCGAATTTGTAAACATGTGATGCGGAGGTTCTTTTCCTTCTTTATAGAAAAATGATCCACCGTTGTAAAACTGATTAAAATCTTTTACTCCAAGATCTTTGATGTTCTCAAGCCCCTGGCTGCTGCCGCCAACATGGACATACATCGCGTCATATTCACGAGCCCATTCAACAAAATACGGTCGTGCAGAACGCACGGGCCCTATATCTCCCGTATCTTGCTCTGTTGCCATAAGAAGCAAAAAGCGCGTTATACCGCCTTCTGCGAGCGCCTCATACACAACCCCAGCTTTTTCAAAACCGGATTGCGGACGAGTCGTTGCTAGATTTTCCACCATAATTCCCCACGGATATAAATTCGCGACTTCAGGAGCAACTTTCACGCCATCAAGTGCACGTCGAGTTTCAGATGAAGGCACGTTTATATTTGCGTTTGTGTTCGTTGCAACTGTGGTATTAGATTGAAACAAAAAGTACCCTGCAACCGCAAGCCCAATTATTAAGAGAGCGCCCCCTCCAATCCAAAGATACACATTTCGTTTTCTTTTTCCCCAAGTGTAATCTCGTGGATTATCGCTTATTGACATACACTATTTCTTAGCGTCTGAAACTTTTTGCTGTGGAGCTTTTTCTGTAGCATCTGTGGCCGTTCCCTCTCCAGCTTCACCCTCTTCTTCTTTCTTGCCATGTTCTTCAACCTCAACATCTTTAACTGAAGCATCAACTTGTTCGTTTAATTCATCGAGTTCCTTCTCTGATCGAGGTTCTTCAACAAAGACGACAACTTCCTCTGGTTTTTCAGTAAAGACAACTCCTTTCGGAGCCTTCAAGTCACCAATTGTAATACGTTTTTCAAATGTTTCCAACTGCGCAATATCAATCTCGAATTCATGGACTAAATCTCCTGGGAGACATTCAATTTCAAGCTCGTCATGGTTTTTCACCAAAACACCACCAAGCTCTTTGACTGCTTTCGATTCACCGATAAATTTCAATTGAACTTCTGCAGTAAGTTTTTTGTTCATATCAATTGCAAACAAATCCACATGAAGAGCTGTTTGCTTCACTGGATCACGATGAACATCATGAATCAAAACCTTGATTGGTGTCTGGTCGTCAAGGTGTAAATCGATCAACGTTGATTCACCGGCCTTCTGATACACCTTATTAAAATCACGGGTATTCAACTGAATGTTAAGATTTTCTTTTACCTTCCCATACACAACACCGGGGATGATTCCATCGGATCGTAGTCGTCTATTTTGTTTTTGAAAATGAGTTCGCGTTTTCGCGTCCAGTACTAACGACATAAGTATATGTTTAACGTCTAATCTTCATTGCACCTCAAGCACAGATTCTGGATTATGTTCCATGATATCATGAAGTGCGAGACAGTCATCGGTATCAACCGGCGCCTGCTTTTGAAATTTTACTCCTTCTTCACTGCTCAAATCGGTGATAACTCCGACAGAATTGATCCCGCTGTCTGTGAACACAATAACAAACATTGCTGCATGCCTGCAGTTGGTACACATTAAATGCCACAATTGCGCGTCGTCATGCTGACGTAACATCCGAGCTTTTAAGAGATCATAATGATGATCGCAAAGTGGACACCGGAAAACGCGTGTGGAATACCCATAGCGGTCAAAGTACACGGAAGAATTCATGGAGGTGATCAAAAACTTGATCAAATTTCTTGAACTCACTATACAATGATTGAACCCTCGGTGTCAAGGACGCGATGGGGGCCCTGAATGCCTAACCTGCATCGCTACACTTTGGACTATACCAAACGCCATCATCATAGCAAGAAGAGAGCTTCCTCCGGCGCTTACAAATGGCAAAGGAATACCGGCAACGGGGAAAAGCCCAACATTCATGCCTATATTAATGATAACGTGAAAAAAAACTGTCAGCATGACACCATAGACAATAAATGTCCCAAATGGATCACGAGATTTTATGGCAATCCGAACGCTTCTGTAGATAATAAGTCCAAACAGCAAAATCACTAATCCTGCACCCACAAACCCCAATTCTTCCGCGATGACAGCAAAAATAAAATCTGTTTGCTGCTCGGGCAAAAACTGCAATTGGCTTTGCGACCCATACCCTAATCCCCTCCCGAACCATCCGCCGGATCCAATTGCAATGATGGATTGTGTCACGTGGTAGCCGGTACCCAAAGGATCCAGCGAAGGATCAAAAAGAACTTGGATGCGTTCTTTTTGATAATCCTGCAGAAACCAAAACCACCCTGCAATAAAAATCACCACAATAAGCAGCGCGATAAGCAACACGCGAGTTATTCTGATATTGGTGATAAGCATAATCACAAGCGTAGTCCCTATTACTACCAGTGCTGATCCTAAATCTGGCTGTAGCATGGTCAGTGCAACGATGCCCAGCATAAAAACACCTAAGATCGCAATATTCCTCCATTCGCTCATCCGCTGTCCACGGTTTGTAAGATAGGCCGACATGACAATCACCCACAGGATTTTTACAAGCTCTATTGGCTGTATGCCAATTGATCCAATACGAAACCATCCAGTTGTATTTCGTATGGTGGTACCAAAAAAAAGCACTGTCAATAAAAAAATAATCGCAAGGACATACAGCACGCCACTGAACGATCGCAAACGACGATAATCAATGCCGGCAAAAAAAATATACACAACAAACCCGACAATCGCAAAAAGACCTTGCCTGACAAAATTTTGGTACCCTTCGGTAGACGTTTTTCCTGAACCATACAACGCCGATAATCCAACCAACAACAAAAGAAGGATGCTTAATGTGAGCACCCAGTCGCTGGTTTTAAAAAAAATGACTAGTCGTCGAAACATGTCTATATATCAAGAGTACTTGAATCCAAAATATTCACTTCTGGATAAAATGAGATGTTTGAAAACTGACCAAGTGCACTTGGGAACTGAAATGTTAGGTCTCGCACTTCGCGCTGCATTAAGTTTTCAACAAAAAATTGTTTGGCGTTTACTAATGTATCACCGTTACGAACAACGACAATGACTTTTAAATCTTTTACTTTATACAGCGAATTATTTGTCACCGTTGTTGTAACCTGACTTACTGCTTGCGCACTGCCACTTGTGCCATGAACAGTAACAAACTTATGCTGAGCGTCGGAAAAATCCAGTTGGAGTTCCGGTAAACTCGTTGCCGGGGTGCGCTTCCAAAAAACATCACCAAACTGCATTGTTGGATTTGCTCCAATATTCCCGCTCACCAAAACCACACGCTCCTCACCTGCAAGAATAAATGTTTCTTTCAAATCAGTGGTCTCTTGAGATGATGCAAATGAAAATTGAACTCTCTCGGCAGACCAAAATGTATTTGGATTTTTAATTATTCCAACATACAACATCTGGCCTTTTCCATCAGAAACACTTTCGATCGATGTTACGGTCAAGGCGGATGGGGTATTTCGAGATGTCACTTCAGAACCAACAATCCGCGATGTGCCCATTTCAGAAACCCATGCATCGGCTGTCCTATGTCCAATCAAGGAGGAAATTCCATTTATGACTACAAAAGCAATAAGGATAAGGTCGGCTCCAAGAAGCAACAAACCCCACCAGCGCGTTAAATCCCGACGGTTGTTTAAATACCAATAATTAAGCTTTATCCATATATCACTTACCTCTGGCATATTATTGTAGTGTACAGTGAAATAGACCTTACAGTAAAGACTTCTCTATCAACACAAACTATGATATACTGTGTGCACTATGCTACAGACAAGTCACGATATTCTCAATCTTGTGTTAGCGGTGTCAATTGCCGCATTCACTTGCTTTTTATGCTGGCTCCTCTTTGTTGTTACTTCTACCATCAAACGAACGCTAAGCATCTTGGATGAAATCTCGGGTCTCGTTGAATCCATACGAGACAAAGTCGAACGCGCAGAAAAACTTTTTACTGCAGTTGAAGAAAAACTCAAAAGTGTCTCATCTGTACTCCCTTTAGTCATTACTGGGATAAACAAAATAATTGACTTCATAAAAACAAAAAACGAAAAAAAACGCTCCCGAAAAACTTCACGATCCGAAGATTAGTCAGCTCATGGAATCCTTAAAACTTTTGAGGGGCTTTCAAGGTTTGCTCGTATAATTTTCAACACACGCATGTCTCATGCGTGAATTGCTTTCTTATGGCCTTCACACATCTTCACGTCCATTCTCATTACAGCCTGCTCGATGGGCTGCCAAAAATTGATGACCTTATTGAACGCGCAAAAGCGCTTGGAATGAAATCACTGGCATTGACTGACCACGGGAATATGTACGGTCTTATTGAATTTTATCAAAAAGCGAAGAAAGCTGGCATTAAACCAATCCTGGGAGTCGAAGCATACGTCGCACGTCGAACGCGGTTCGACAAAGAAGCGGGAGAGGATACAAAACCCTATCATCTCATTCTACTTGCAGAAAATTTCACCGGCTACAAAAACCTAATCAAACTTATTACACGCGCACAGCTTGAGGGATTTTATTACCGCCCGCGAGTCGATTGGGATTTGCTTTCAATACATCATGAGGGGTTGATTGCCTCATCCGCTTGTCTGAACGGAGAAATCTCACAAACATTTTTGAATTTTGGTGAGGAACGTGCAATCGAGGTTATAGAAAAATTTAAAACGACATTTGGAAAAAATAATTTCTTTCTTGAAGTACAGCCTTTGGACGCAACCGAACAACGACAACTTAATGAATTTTTGATCCGCATTGGGAAAAAACTTCATATCCCAGTCATTGCTACAAATGACGTTCATTATATTCATCAAGAAGATGCCGAGGCTCAAGACATTTTGCTCTGCATTCAAACAAAACACAAACAATCAGATACAGAACGAATGACATTGATGGGGCAAAACTTATCCATGAAATCCGAAGAAGAAATGCAAAAAGCATTTCCTGAAAATCCCGAAGTATGCGATGCAACCGAAGCGCTTGCGTCACGATGTTCAGTTGAATTATCGTTCGGCACACCGCTACTGCCTCATTTTCCCCTCCCCAAAGGGGTAACTGCTGATCAAAGACTTGAGGAATTATGTTACGCAGGAATTCCACGTATATACCCTGACGTTGCCATGAAACAACAAGTCGAAGATCGACTTCGCTTTGAACTGCAAACGATTAAACAAACTGGTTTTGCTTCCTACTTTTTAATTGTCCATGACTTTGTAAGTTGGGCAAAAAACAATGGGATAGTTGTGGGGCCAGGCCGTGGAAGTGCCGCAGGGAGCATTGCTTCCTATCTTTTGAATATTACAAGCGTAGATCCGATCCGTTACGAACTTTTATTTGAACGTTTTTTAAATCCAGAACGTATTTCAATGCCTGATATTGATTTGGATTTTGCCGATACGCGGCGCGACGAGGTCATACGATACGTTGAAGAAAGATACGGGAAAGACCACGTCGCACAAATTATTACTTTTGGAACAATGGCTGCGCGAGCCGCTGTTCGTGACGTCGGACGAGTACTCGGACTTCCCTACTCATACTGCGATCGTATAGCAAAGCTTATTCCAATGTTTACAACACTTACTGATGCAATTAACACAGTCCCTGAACTTAAAGAAGTTATGCAAGCCCCGGAAGGAAAAAAACTTCTGGAAATGGCGCAAAAACTTGAGGGTGTTGCACGGCACTCGTCAACACATGCGTGCGGAGTCGTCATTACAAAAGATCCGCTCGAAGAATATGTGCCGACGCAATACGCCTCAACAAGCGATCAAACAATTATCAGTCAATATTCGCTTCACCCAATTGAAGATCTTGGCCTATTAAAAATGGACTTCTTGGGCCTGAAAAACCTTACGGTCATCGAGCAAGCGCTAGAAATTATTAAAAAGGCCAGAGGTCTTGATCTCAAAATTGAGTCAATCCCGCTCGATGATACGGCCACATTCGAGTTGCTGCAAAAAGGACAAACAGTCGGCGTCTTTCAACTTGAATCGTCTGGCATGCGAAGATACCTTAAGGAGCTGAAGCCAACATCACTCGAAGACATTATTGCCATGGTGTCGCTATACCGTCCCGGACCAATAGAATTTATTCCCGATTTTATCGCTGGCAAACACGGCAGAAAAAAAATCAGATACATCCATCCACAACTCGAACATATCTTAAACAAAACATATGGAATTGTCGTCTACCAAGAACAAGTGATGCAGATCGCGCGAGATCTTGCTGGATTTACGTTTGGCCAGGCAGATGTATTACGCAAAGCAGTGGGAAAGAAAATTAAATCTTTACTCGATGAGCAAAGAGATAAACTTATTGTGGGTATGGTTGAGCATGGTATTGAAAAAGAAACCGCAATAGCTATCTGGAAATTTATTGAGCCTTTTGCACGATACGGTTTTAACCGCGCGCACGCAGCGTGCTACGCCATTATCGCCTATCAAACTGCATATCTGAAAACGCACTATCCCGACGAATTTATGGCAGCTCTTATGACTGGCGATCAACACAACATGGACCGCATTGCGATTGAAATCGAAGAAGCACGACAAATGAATATTACCGTGTTACCACCGGACATCAATGAAAGTTATTCCACATTTACCGCAGTCTTCGACCACGACAAGAAGGAATCAACACACAAAATTCGTTTTGGGCTTCTTGCAATCAAAAATGTCGGTGAAAATATCGTTAAGGCAATAGTGCAAGAAAGAAAAAACAAAGGACAATACGCATCATTAGAAGATTTTCTCATTCGCGTTCAATCAAAAGATTTGAATAAAAAATCCCTCGAAAGCCTCACCGAATCCGGAGCACTCGACCACTTCGCCGAACGAAATCAAATCTTAGCTAATATGGAAAACATGCTCAAATTCGTACGTACGCAAGCGGATGAGCGCACCAGCAAACAAACAAACCTTTTTGGTGGTCTTGGTGGAACACAACATAAACCAAAAATTACTTTTCTCCCCGCGGAACCAGCGACGCAGAAACAGCGCCTCGCATGGGAAAAAGAATTACTCGGTATGTATATCACAGAACATCCAATCACACGACTGATAAAAAAACTTCAAAAGCACACCTCCCCTATCGCGAATATTTTACAAGACAAAGAACTTGGGAGCAGACGCATTGAGATTGTATGTGTTGTGGCACAAACAAAACGAATCCTCACTAAGGCTATGGACCCTATGTTGTTTGTCAAGTGTGAAGATCAAACTGCATCTATTGAGGTCATTGTCTTTCCAAAAACTTTGCAAGCTTATCCAACGCTTTGGCAAGAAGGAAATATTTTGATTGTCAAAGGGAAAAAATCTGATAAAAACGGCGAAGATAAGCTCATCGCAGACTACGCGGAACTTGTCCCAGACATGTTCGACGAAGTGGTCATCGATATCCCAAAAGGAATGGACGAAAAACAATTTGCACAAATCCAGGAACTGCTCAAAAACTCACCTGGTGGCCTGTCGGTTCGCTTCACTGTTGAGAGACAGACGGGCAAGACAACAATCGCCACTCCGTATAAAATACAATTATCTCCCGAGCTCAAGACAAAGCTTGCTGAATTGGTCGGGTCAGAGCACATACATATCGACTAATATGCCAGAGAAAAAGAAAAAAATCGCCTCCTCCGCTTACGCTACAACCAGGACAACACAACACGTTGCCCGCCTTGCATGGATATTCATCATCGTCAGTACCATTTTGACCGCACTGATTGTTTATTTCACATCAATTAAAACAACTGTTACGATAACTCGCGCCACCTATCCCGTACAAGCGACATTTGTGACCACCGTGACAACAAACCCAGAAGACGACACAAGCATCCAGGGGACATTTGAATTGAAAACTATCGAATACACCTACACGGATTCAGAGCTCGGAAACACCACAGAAATTCCAGGGTTTGCCGAAGGAGATATCACTATCACAAATTCCTGGGCTCAAAACCAGCCACTGCAAGCAACAACCCGTTTTCTGTCATCCGGTGGCGTATTATTTCGTTCGACTGAACGTATAGACGTCCCCTCAGGAGGAGCCGCGACCATTCACGTAGTCGCCGACCAAAAGGGCGCGTCGGGTAACATTCCAGCAGGAACCCGATTTACTATCCCTGGATTATGGCAGGGACTCCAAGAACAAATCTATGGGACAAACGAACAAGTATTTACCGGCGGATTGAAAAAAATCGCCGTTATTTCAGAAGATAACATAGCAGCTGCGCAAGAACATGCACTGACTGGACTTGACGAACAAGCTGCGTCAGAGATGAAGGGAAATGAGACGGATATTGAAAGTTATGTTTTGCGCTCCGAATTATTATTATCACAAGCGAGCGCTTCTGCAGGCACTGAAGCAGATTCGCTTTCCTACTCTACGCGCGGACGATATATTGCACTGCACATCCCTTCAGAAAACCTGTACACCATGCTATATACAAAACTTGGGCTCATCCTCACTGACGACGAAGAAGTCACCGAAATCAATCTCGATGCACTTCATATCACGGTGGAGAGTATTGCGTCAAGTTCTGAGTCAGCACAAATACGAATCCACGCCACTGGGATTGCTCGTCTCAAAGACACGGCATCAATTTTTTCTTCGGTGAGTCTGTCCAATAAAACACCCGCAGACCTCAACACAATAGCCGAAAACGATCAAGGGATCGAATCAATCAGCGCTTCCCTTTCTCCTTTTTGGGCCCATAAAACACCAATAAATGGGAATCGTATGCAAATTGTCATTCATTGACAATGCATAAGTTTTTTCCTACAATACATCTATCTTAAGCGATTGAAACGTTCACCACACGTTTTGAAAGGCACACACCTTTCAGGAAATCTTCCCCAAGCTTTAAGAGACACGTGAACGAGAGTTCTCCAAAGGTAAAACTGCGGAGGAAAATTGGGTGGAACCGCCCGAAATTTCGGGTCCCAAGACAATGATTGTGTTGGGTATTTTCATATCATTATTAATACTAAATATATAGACAACAACATCGAAAAAATCCGGCATTCATTGTCACATCTAATGAGTATGGCCATTTTAGAGATATACCCAAAGGCTGGATTAGGAGTTGGGCCAGTTATTGAAAATGGTTTTTATCAAGATTATGATCTTCCAGAAAATATCTCGGAAAAAAATTTTCCTAAGTTGGAAAAAAGGATAAGGCAGATGATAAAACAAAAAATTGATTTTGTGCAACACAATGTTAGTTTTGAAGAATCTCTAAAAGAATATAAACACGACCCTTATAAGACTGAATTAACTCTTGATCTAAAAAAGGCTGGGGAAAAAAATGTTAGTTTTTATAAATCCGATTGGTTTGAAAACTTATGTAAAGGGCCGCATGTTAAAAATACTTCAGAAATAAATCCTGATGCTTTTAAACTGACACATCTAGCTGGAGCCTACTGGCGTGGCAGTGAAAAAAATAAAATGTTAACCAGGATATATGGCGTGGCTTTTGCGGACAAAAAAACCTTGGATGAATATTTGAAAATGCAGGAAGAAGCCGAAAAACGTGACCATCGCAAGCTGGGCCAGGAACTTCAACTGTTTACTTTTTCAGAGCTTGTCGGGCCTGGTTTGCCGATGTTTATGCCGAACGGTACGATTCTTATGCGGCAAATCGCCGCCTACCTGGAAAACTTGAAAGTTGCCCAAGGCTACGAATTCGTTGATATTCCTCATCTCGCAAAAACGGACTTATACAAAACCTCGGGGCATTGGGATAAATTTAAAGACGACATCTTCCATGTCAAAGGCAAGGTCGACGAATTTATTTTGAAGCCGATGAATTGCCCGCACCACGCCACAATCTACTCCGCAATCCCGCGAAGTTACCGCGACTTGCCGGTTCGGTATGCTGAAATGACCAAAATGTATCGCGACGAACAGACAGGAGAACTGCATGGTCTTTCGCGCGTTCGGTCAATCACTATCGATGACACCCATATTTTCTGTCGGCCTGACCAAATTCTTGACGAAGCAGGGCGTGCGTACAAGATTATTAAGCAATTTTATAAAACCTTTGGCTTCCCCCTAAAAATTGAACTGTCAGTCCGAGATCCGAAGCACCCGGAAAAATACCTTGGGGATAATGCCATCTGGCAAAAATCCGAGCGGACGCTTGAACTCCTGCTCAAAACACTGAAACTTGAATATACGATTCACGAAGGTGAAGCCGCTTTCTACGGCCCCAAGATTGATTTTAAGTCACAGGACTCTCTCGGTCGGACTTGGCAGCTTTCAACCATCCAACTTGACTTTAACTTGCCAGAACGCTTTAAGCTTGAATTTACAGACCAAAAAGGCGCCAAGACACGACCAGTGATGCTTCATATTGCTGTGGCAGGTTCGATCGAACGGTTTCTATCAATCATCATCGAACACTATGCCGGCGCTTTTCCAGTTTGGCTCTCCCCTGTCCAAGTGGCAATAATTCCGGTTGGCAAAGCTCACATCAACCATTCGAAAAAATTAGCCAAAGAACTTGCTGAAGAAAATATTAGGGTTGATGTTTATGACGACAATGAAACCGTGGGTTATAAAATCCGTCGTGCTTCAAAGTTTAAAATTCCATACACACTGGTTATCGGCGATAAAGAAATGAAATCGAGCAAGCTTCATGTGCGTGTCCGCGGGAAAGAAAAACTACGTGTGGTCAACAAAAAATCGTTTTTTCTATCTATCGCAAAAACAATTGCAGAAAAAAAACGAGATTTATAAAAGGCCGCACCACGCATGATGCGACCTCTATGTTAGCTTTTTCCAGATAAACACGACATACCATATCCGAAAAAGAATAGCCAACGAAAGAACTACCCAGCCCTTCCATCCAAGTTTGTTATAACTAATGATAAGGACTGCAAAGGGTACTGTTCCTGGAGCTCCGGGTATTACTTTTGGAGTTGCCGCTAAAACAAAAACTGTGAGCAGTCCTCCTTTAGAAGGATTCTTGCGGATCCCATTCAAGTGATTCGCAAAAGCAGCAACTTTTCGAAAAGGATACAAACTTGAAGCAGCTTCTGGCTTTGGTTGTAGATCGTACTGACCGGTGAAAAAAAATGCTGCGCATCCCATTATCACTTTCAGAATGTTGGACATAAACGTAGTAAACTTTTTCACCTTTAGCGCCTTCAAGATATTGAGCATGAATGCAGCAAACATCCTCCATTGTGCACTCACATACGCGACCAACATTTTTCCTTTGGCGCTCAGATACTCCAAAAATTGTCTTGCCATGCTCCAGAGCAATATCTTCTTAATAAGAAACACTTCAAAGAAGAGATTAAACACAGATGCAACGACAAGAATGGCCGCAACCCACAGAGGCGCAAATCCAGCTTTAAGCCAAAGCTTTGCCGCCATATCACCTATATGGAGCGTAAGCGCTATTCGGTTCACGTATTCCCCGATAGTAAACTGCTCAAGCGTATAGATAGCTCCATACAGGACAATACCCAAAAGCAGAATGCCTGCAAATGGGTATTTTTTCGATACAAGGCGCTTGCGCGCCCGTAATCTCAAAAAACCCATAGCAGACCCCTTTCGATTGTGTGAAAACTTTCAACGAGCGAAGTGATACGTTATCATGTATATATGCGCATGTCAAAAAGAAAAATCAATATTTTGGCTATAGTTGGCCAAACAGCTTCAGGAAAATCTACCTTAGCTATAAAGCTCGCAACGCTTTTGAATGGTGAAATAATCTCTGCTGATTCTCGCCAGGTTTACAAAGGGATGGACATCGGATCAGGAAAAGTAACAAATCAAGAACGCCGGGTGGTGCCACATCACCTTTTAGACGTAGCATCACCCAAGCGCAATTACACAGTTGCACATTTCGTTCGTGATGCACGAATATCTATTAAAACAATTGCGCGTAATAATAAACTGCCTATTATTTGTGGTGGAACAGGATTCTGGGTTGACACGTTATTGTATGATTTACCAATTGCACAAGTTCCACCACATCCATCGTTCCGAAAAAAAATGACACATTTGAATGTCGAGCAACTTTTTACGAAGCTAAAGAAACTCAACCCGCGTCGAGCGCGTACTATTGACCAAAATAATCCTGTTCGTTTAATTCGAGCGATTGAGGTAGAAACGTTCGGCACGCTTCCGAATCTCCACAAAAAAAATCAATCGCCATATTCCGTCACCTGGATTGGACTACATCCGCAAGATTGTGTACTTAAAACACAAATTCATCGTCGCTTGATGTCTCGTTTTACAAAAGGCATGGTTCAAGAAGTGAGACATCTTCATGCATCCGGAGTCTCGTGGAAACGGCTAGAAAAATTTGGCCTTGAATATCGCGACATTGCACAATACCTTCAACACAAAACCACAAAACAAGAAATGATTTTGAATCTTGAAAAAAACATTCGCGCCTACGCAAAACGACAGATGACGTGGTTTAAACGAAACAATCAGATTATGTGGTTTTCGTTACCATCAAAAGCTTTTGCTTATTGTATAAAAAATTTCAAAAAAAATCTTTAACGCCCTGTCTCTACTCTTCAGATCGTAGATATGCTAAGGTTTAAATTATGGGTACTCTTTCATTTCCACTTATTGTCTTTGTTTTAGGTTTATCCGTTTTATATGGTCTATCCATCACGCTCGATCGTTTGGTGATGCGAATACTTGGTCGAGGCTGGTATCTTACGCTCATGTGGCCTGGCGTTATTGTGCACGAACTTAGCCACCTTGCCGGATGCCTGATTACGTTTACAAGAATTGTTGACGTAAAACTTTTTGCACCATCTGGTGAGACACTGGGATACGTTTCACATGTCAAAACACAAAACCCAATTAAAAATATTGTCATTTCCATAGCACCTCTTTTTGGGGTCAGTTTAGTTATGGCAGGAATTATGCGCCTACTTATTCCGGAGACGTATTCGGTGATATCGAATTTGGATCCATCAGCTTTTGCCTCTTTATCCGGCATACTCGATATGATAAAGAAAACCATCAGTTCGCTTCCTTTCGCACACTGGCAAACATATCTCGCCTTATACCTTCTTATTACCCTTTCAAGTCATGCCGCACCGTCCCGCATTGATCTGAAACATGCTGCTGTTGGATTGATGGGCCTCATCATACTCATCCTTGTTATTTGGCTTATCTTTACATGGACCGATATTGGTATTTCCGAGGATATAATAACCTGGATTAGACGGATCGTAACCCGAACAAGTCACCTCATGCTAATAGCGTGCGGATTTTCGTTTCTGTTGTTATGTTTTGCAAGCATTCTCGCGCTACTAAAAAGAATAATCCGCTTATAATAAGGCCGATCAAATATTCAGCTTTGTTGTGCCTTAGCGAAGTATAGTTTCGAGAATATTTTTTGTAAGTTCAGGCGCGGCGCGACCTGAGGTTTTTTGCATTACTTTTCCAATAAAAAACTGTAGCAACGATTTTTTTCCTGACTTGTATTCCTCAACCTGAAGCGAATTCTCGTCCAATACTTGCTGCACCAATACAACAAGTTCATCTTGATCGGTCACTTGATGCAATCCTTGAGATTCAACAATATTTGAAGGATCTTCACCAGACACAATCATACTTCCAAGCATCTTCGTTGCAGTTGAACTATTAATCTTCTTTTTGTGCAACATCAGCATGGTCTCTGCAAAATTCTCTGCACTGAGTTTCATACTTGTAAAAGTCATATCTTTCTCACGAAGAACCTCAAACAATTTGGTGATGATCCAAGAAGAAGAAAAAACAATTAATTGTTCCTTATCTTTCGTGGATATATTATGCTTCGGTTTTTCAGCTACGAGCCACGCCTGCACTTCTGAAATCACTTTTTCGAAAAAATTAGCTGCCGCTCGATCTGTTACTAACACATCGCGTATTGTCGAATCGAGATGATACTGCGCATCAAAACGATCACGACGCTGCTGTGGAAGCTCTGGAGCTTCGGCCTCAATTTCAGACAATCGCTCAGGCGAAATCACTATTCGTGGCAAATCCGGTTCAACTAAATAGCGATAATCTTCTGAACTTTCTTTTGACCGCTGTAAAACCGTTTCACCTTTTTCGTCATCCCAGCCCCGTGTCGTCTCAACCCGAGGTGGCTTGCCTTGCTCCCACAACAGAGTCTGCCGCTTCACCTCAAATGTGAGTGCATGCTCTATCGATCGAAAAGAATTCATATTTTTTATTTCTGTTTTTGGCCACAAAATTCTCTGTTCATACTTAAAATCCTGAAAACGCTGCAATTCAGTAAATGTTTCTTGCGTGGGCCGCAAAGAAATATTCGCATCACAACGAAGCTGACCTTTTTCCATATCTGCATCTGAAATACCAAGCGTCCGTACGATAAGACGCAGTTCCTGCAAAAATGCTCTCACTTGCTCTGGATTTCCAAAATCCGGTTTTGTTACCAATTCTACTAATGGGGTCCCTGCGCGATTAAAATCCACAAGACTTGTTGCGCTGCCTGGAATATGAACAAGTTTTGCCGCATCTTCTTCTATATGAAGTCGCTCAAAACAAATTTTTTTTCTTTTTCCTTGAGATTCATACAACAAAGATCCCCCTGAAGCTAACGGCTCATCAAACTGCGATATTTGATATCCCTTAGGAAGATCGGGGTAGAAATAATGCTTTCGGTCGAATTTGCTATCCCGACTAATTGTAAAATCTAAACTTTGTGCAAGGCGAAGAGCAAAATCAACTGCTTGATAATTCGTACGCGGTAATACACCGGGATGTCCCAGACACACCGGGCAAATCGAGCTATTCGGTTCATACTCATCCGTAGAATTTGAACACCCGCAAAACATTTTTGTTGCTGTTTTTAATTGAATATGGATTTCAAGTCCGATGACGGTTTCAAATTTCATATCACAAATATCTCTGAATAATTTTCATAATGCGAGAATGAACGGCTTGAGGCGGCAACAAAACTGAACCCTGCACACACGAAACAATGCTCCATCCCGGGTTACCGCGCGCATAGGCTTTTGCTGTCTGATATGCTTTTTGCAAATGAGATCTACTTGCTTCATGCTTATCGCGTTTTGATCCTTGAGGATGCGTTGTGCGATTACGGTGTTCAATAAGATTCCAGGAAATGCGCGTTGGAACGTCCAAAAATAAAACCCGTGTTGGCCTCGGAATTTGAAGGGCAGTAAATTCAGCAATATCAAGCCAATCAAAAAAATCTTGTCGTTCTTGTTTGGTTCTGAACTTCGCGCCTTGGTGAATTATGTTCGAAGACGTGTATCGATTCGCAAGAATTATTTTTCTATCATGCAATGCTTGCTGTATTTTTCCACGTGCGCTCCAACGATCTAAGGCATAGAGTAATGAGGAAAGATATGGACTTATCTTGAATACGTCGCCAAACTCACCTTTGAGATACGCACCGACCATAACGCCAAAAAAAGAAGAGTCATATTGAGGAAAATCTACTACCAAAACTTTCTTTCCCATTTTTCGCAATGCATGTGCCAAGAGTTCAGTTTGAGTTGTTTTTCCAGAACCGTCAGGCCCATCCAGCACAAAAAAACGTCCTTTTATTGAATTATGTCTATCCATAATATTCTTTTAATACAATTGGAGCTAGCGCTGCGCAAACCATGGCATAATATGCGCTTTCACGCGTAATGCAATTCCCGGTTGCAAAACCAAAAAAGCCATCTTTTTGTTTCGTATTGTCTTTATGCAAAAGCTCATCTAAAGAAATGCCTAATTCTTTTTTTTCGTCAACAATTTTTGTTACCAAGACTTCTGGTATAGGAACTCCAAAGGAATGGCCGTATGTAACTTTCCCCGATCGGTCTACGATTGCACACCACCCATATTCAAAGTATTGCCCTTGGTGTTTTGTGGTCCCACCTTCAAGTCCAACACCATAATCTGCATTGAATTCTCTCTGAACTGCAACTGCACGATTATGTGCGCCAATCTGAATTTCATCATCAAACGGTTGATCTGGTACACCAGATGGCATTTTTTTATGTTCAAATTCAAAATCAACATCCAACCGATCGCTAAAAGCTTTTTCGGTTGCCTTTATTTTTACTGGATTGTCAGACCCTATTGCGATTTTCATATCTTATACAGCAATTAGTGCTTTTATTGCAGGATACGGATCATAATCTTGAAGTTCAAAATCTTCAAAGTGAAAACCAAAAATATCTTTCACGTCTGGATTTATTTTTATGGTTGGCAAGGTTTTTGGCTCGCGGGCAAGCTGCTCTCTCACTTGGTCAAAATGATTGTTGTAAATATGGACATCTCCGAAGGTATGAATAAACTCACCTAATTCAAGTCCGGTGCTTTGGGCTATCATCATGGTCAGCAACGCATAAGATGCAATATTAAATGGCACACCAAGAAACACGTCGGCTGAACGCTGATACAATTGACATGATAATTTATTATTTGCAACATTAAATTGAAAAACGGTGTGGCATGGTGGTGGTGCCGCTATTTTATTTTTTACCTGCTGTTCAAGATCACCAATATTCCAACCGGAAACAATTATCCGACGCGAATCAGGACTTTTCCGCAACATATCTTGAGCCTGCGCAATCTGGTTAATTTTCGTTCCGTCTGAAGCTTCCCATTTGATCCATTGTTTCCCGTATACCGGACCCAAATCTCCCCACTCGCGAGCAAAGGCATCGTCCGTTTTTATTTTTTCAATGAATTCTTTCTTCTTTTCTTTCCAAGCCTCAGAATACATAGGATACTTTTCTTCTAATGCCTGATTTTTTAGCCATCCTTGATAAGGCCATTCATCCCAAATATGGACACTATTTTGTACTAAATATTTGATATTCGTATCCCCTTGTAAAAACCACAATAATTCGTAAATAATCGACTTTAGATTTACCTTCTTCGTTGTCAAAAGCGGAAAGCCGAGTGCCAAATTAAAACGCATCTGATACCCAAAAATACTGCGAGTCCCAATGCCGGTTCTGTCAGTCTTATCGGTTCCAGTTGTTAAAATATGCTCGAGAAGTGTGAGATATTGTTTCATGGGATGTATTAATGCTTACCTCTAGTATAGCGGAAAAACGCTTACACCTCCACAATGAACTTTAGAGTTATTTCCCCGTCGAGCCAAACCCGCCCACTCTCTCGGACGAGGATAGCTCGGCAGATTCAACAATATCAACATGCTCAATTTTCTGGATGATCATTTGAGCAATACGATCGCCTTTTTTGATCTCGACTGGATCGTGAGAGGTGTTCAACATAACGACGCCGTATTCATGACGATAATTTGCATCGATAACACCGGCAAGTGTGGTAAGACCATTTTTCGCGGCAAGCCCCGATCTGTCCCATACATGACACACAAACCCTGGATCAAATTCTGCGGCAAACCCCAACTTAAACACATGCCGTTCATTAGGTGCAAGTGTTTTATCCTCACGCGAATAGACGTCAAACGCAGCATCGGCTTCATGGGAATATGAAGGCAATATTACGTCTGAATAGAATTTTTTAACTTTGAATTTCATTTTCCAAATTCTTGGATGAGTTTATCCACTTGAGAATACAAATCAGCTAAAGACCCATTATTGTTAATGTGAGCATCAGCTTTTTTCATGATTTCTGGAATGTTGATTTCTGTTGCAAGTTCATGCTGCTTTTTAAATTCTTCAAAGGTAACCGTGGTGTCGTCTGCGTTCTCTCCTCGCTGCAAAATGCGCTTATGTCTTATTTCCATATCCGCATCGATCGCCCACAGTCTAAAATCAGAACGCTCTTTGAGCGCATTATATTCATCAAAATATCGAAGACCATCAAAAACTGCTATAGAAACATCCATGTGTTCAATATCCTGAATAAGTGTCCTCACGAGAATGTCATTGCCAAACTGCGCCCGTAAAAACTGTGCAAGACTCGACATGTATTCTCGTGTTTCTTGCTTATACACTCGGTGGATGATGTCGCGTAAAGGCTTGGAAAATTTTACCGAACGCGCTCCATGTTTTTCAGTAAGATATGTAGTAATTGTTCCTTTCCCGGCAGCCAAAGGCCCGACAAGTCCAATAATCATGTTACCGTTTATTAGAATAATTTTCCTCTTCATCAATTAACACATCAAGCTGAACGCCCGCCTCCTTGAAAATTTCCCGGCTCCGCTCAGCTCCATGATACTTTTTTTCAGCAACAACACGAACTATCCCCGCGTTTATTAACATTTTTGCACACACATAGCAAGGTTCCATTTTGCAATATACGGTTCCACCATTGATTGAGATACCAAACCTGGCAGCTTGTGCAAGTGCATTTTGCTCCGCATGCGAAGTCCTAATACAATGCTGATGCTTCTCTCCTTTTTCGTTATAGACTGTGTTCATTTCATGACCGATTTCATCGCAATGAGCGATTCCGACCGGGGATCCGACATATCCTGTTGTTAAAATTCGCTTATCCTTGACGATGACGCATCCGCTACGTCCGCGATCACAGGTTCCTCTGGTGCCTACTGTTCGGGCTACTTCCATAAAATATTCATCCCATGATGGACGTTTGTGAGATTCTTTTTCTCCCATATATTTTTTGTTATTGATAACTTACTTCGTATTGTAACAAAACAGAATCTGGATTTAAAAGCGATTCTTTTTTTAGATGCAATGCACATGCGACCGGGGCGCTAAAAACACCAACGCCTTCACCGAATGCCTGGGGTTCCACCGTCAGCCACAATTCATCCAAAAGTTTATCTTGGATAAACTGCGTGTACGTGCGACTTCCACCTGCAATAACAACTTCTTTAAATCCACGTAACCCTAAATCTGCCAAAATGTCTTTGGGTGATTTGTCTGTAAATTCAACATGGCCCTCAATCGGTTTTTTCCCCTCGAGACTTCTTGTCATTACGATATGGAGCCGGTCAGGGAGAGGTGCGGGAAACGTTTCATAGGTTGAATTCCCCAAAATCATAACACCTATCCGGGCCGTTTCGGTACGAAAAAATTTTTTATCTTCTTTTGATGTCCATCGAACAAACTCATGATTCCCTCGTGCAATCTTTCCATCAACCGTAATGGCTGCGATGGCGATAGTCCGTGGTCTCATAGGGTATTTACCGTTAAAGGGTCAACTTAACGCTTGGTCCCATACTTGAAGCAATAAACATCGATGCAATGTATGTCCCTTTGGAACTTGATGGTTTTGCCCGTCGAATTGCTTCAATTGCAGCTTCAATGTTCACCTTTAATTGTTCGGCTGTAAATGATACACGGCCGACCAGCATGTGCAAATTTGAGGTGGAATCATTTCTAAAAGGAAATTTTCCAGCAGAAAGCTCTTTCACTGCTTTCGCAACGTCTTTTGTAACCGTTTCATTCTTTGGATTTGGCATCAAACCTTTAGGCCCGAGGATTTTGCAACAGAGGAAACA